>Ga0099830_10001628_pt1 | contig 11480 bp, 15 predicted proteins | sample CZO8metaG_4_FD_79337 | JGI IMG/M metagenome (GOLD analysis project Ga0099830, IMG submission 79337) | Vadose zone soil microbial communities from the Eel River Critical Zone Observatory, Northern California, USA - CZOApr15con2H3.8 metaG | ecosystem: Environmental > Terrestrial > Soil > Vadose...
CCTTTGAAAGCCGGGAATCGAGAATCTGTCAGGTGGGCTTGGCTGGCTCCGCCGAAGTGCTGGTGAGTTGCAGATCTTTGGCGGGGAAGGCCGCCAGAACTGCGGGCAGTTCCACGCGGAAAACTGCGCCACCTTCCTGACGGTTGTAACAGAAAATCTTTCCGGCGTGTTCCTGGATGATGCCGAAGCATATGCTGAGACCCAGACCCGTGCCTTTGCCGACGGGCTTGGTCGTATAGAAAGGATCGAAGACGCGATGTGGCTCCTTGATGCCGGGGCCGCTGTCGGAAAACAAAACCACGACGTTGGAACGGTCTCGGATGGTTTTGACGGTAAGGACGCCGCCATTGGCCGCTTCCATGGCCTCTAGAGCATTGCTGATGATGTTGAAAAAAACCTGCATCAATTGATTGCCATCGCCGCGTACGCCTGGGAGAACGGATTCGAGCTGCAATTCTACCCGCGTGGTGGCGGAGCGCAAATCAAGAGCGCGCAGCTGCACGGCGTTGTTCACCACTGTGTTGATGTCCAGGAGCGTACGCTCGGGAGGAACTTGCCGCGCAAAGCTCAGGAGATTGCCAACCAGGGTCTTTGTACGGCGCGCCTGGTCGCGTATTTTTGCGGCGGTCGCACGGGCCTTTTCCGGAATTGTCGGGTCGTCGGCGAGCAAATCGGAAAACCCAAGAATCGCTGCCAATGGATTGTTGATCTCGTGGGCCGCACCCGCGGCAAGCTGGCCGAGAGAAACCAGTTTTTCGGATTGCACGTATTGCGCCTGTAGCCGTTTCAGATTCTCGACGGATTGTTGCGATTGAGCAAGAAGCCGCGAGCGGTCGCGGTCGGCCATTCGCGTCCGCAGGAAGACAACCAAAGCGAGGGGAAGGGCGGCAACGAGCGTGGTCATCAGACGGAAATCGCGCACCTCACGTGTGTCATGGCCATACCGCAAGGTGTAGATCGCAAACAACGGAAGAGAGATGACCGCGGCCATCGCCAGCCACGAAGCCCAGACGCTTCTTTCCTCGCCACTGGAGTCCGATTCGGATTCGTAAAAATCGTCCGCCGGAGCGTCCAGCCTGTCCCCAAGTTGATAGGCAATCACCCCCGCTACTGCGAACCACAGGAAAGAGGAGATCAAGGGGATATCGTAGAGACTTCCCGTGTAATATTCTTTCACATCCGAGGCCACATCGAGTGTCAGCGAAGCAAGCATGTAGAGCGTGGCGGCACCGAAGAGATTGGCATAGATCGTCCGCCATGCGCCCCGCGTCCGCAACGCGAGAATGCCGAATCCCACGACGACGACCATGTTTTGAAAGTTTGTAACAACGTTGTAATTGTGGTTGTACTGTCCCAGCGAAGGCGTCGCATACATCCAGGGCAACACGCTGAAGATGTAGAAAAACGTCCACCACATTAACAGCAGCACAAAATCCAGATACCCAAAACGGAGGCGATTCTCTCCACCCCTGCGATGCGGAAACAATGCGAGCGACGCCATGAGCGGGATGCCGCGCAGGAAGAACATAATGTCGCCCGGATACAGATCGGGGAGCGGCTTATGTTGATAGACCTCGTAGTAGGTCCACTGGAACAGCCCGAACATCCAGAGTGTGCAGCTCAGGGCAATGAGCATCCAGAAGAGGTTTCTTCGCCAGTGAGGCGTTCCTGCGTTCAGCAGTAAGCCTGCGTTCGCCAGCAACGGCACGACGCACTGCACCAGGTTGCCAAATGTCAAAAGCGACGCCGAGCCGCGGGGAAGCGACAGTGATACTGCCGAATAGACGATGAGGATGAGCAACCAAATCCCCAACATCCAGGCGATTCTGCGGGAAGAAGACATACGATATGTCTTTCTAGTGTAGGCGTGCAGGGAAGGGCCTGGGGCGGACAATCACACTGCACTTGCCCAATAATAAAACGAAGATCAGTGCGCTATTCGCGCAACAAAGGCAACCCACCTCGAAGGTCTGGCGGAGGAAGAGGGATTCGACTTTGCGTCGCATGAGCGGTGGCACTCGTTGGTACTTGACACATTGGTTCGCCACCGTGAAGACATTCACAAGAAAAGATTTAGGATTCATTCGCACAAATACTGCTTTCTGTCGAGCTCTACTGAATCTCGCATAATATAGTGACAGCTAAGTCAAAAAGAAAGGCCTGCGTGCTTCAGGAAAGAAATTGGCAGTTGGGAAGAACGGCGTACTCGCTTCATGCCACTGCGGATCGCCATGTTCGCTTCCGCGAGATCATCGGCACAACGATTAGCTAATTCCTGCCCTTTGATATTTCCCCATAGGGTCTCCACCGGATTGAGGTCCGGTGCGTAGCCCGGCAGTCTTTCCACCTTAAGCCAGTGGCGCTCCTGGCCTAAGTACTCCTTCATGGCGCGACTTTTGTGGGCCGGCAATCCATCCCAGATCAGAATGGCTTTCTGGCCCCGCAGGTCTCGGTGCAAGTCACTCAGGAAACGTATCAGACTTTCCGAGTTGTAGCTGCCTTCGCGCGTCTGAAAAAATAGGCGGCTGCGACGCCCGTCCCAGCGATAGCCGAGGGCCGCACAAACCGACATCTTCGACCAGTTGAAGGCGTGGATTAGGACCGGCGTTTCCCCTTTGGGAGCCCAGGTTCTGCGGACGGAGGGGCGTTGCGAGACACCGCTCTCGTCCTGAAAGAGGATCCAAGCCTTTCCTCGGCGAGCGTTTTTTTACTGCCGGCCATCTCTCGGTCAGCCACCATTGAACTTTCTCCGGGTCGCGCTCTCGGGCCTGCTTGGCCGGTCGTTGCAGAGTCCAATCCATGGCTCCCAGAATCTTCCACACATGGCCGGGGTGATAGTGCACGCTGGTCAATCGCTGGATCACCGTCGCCACCCGTGGCAGGGTCCACAAATCCGTGCCGAAACCGTGAGCCCGAGCACCCCGGCGCAAGGCAGTTGCAAGGTGCTGGAGTTGCTTCGCATTCAGCTTCGGCTTGCGACCCGCCCGGCCTGCGCCGCGTAAGGCCACCGCACCACCCCGCCGCCACTCTGCGTACCACCGACTAACACTCTGGCGACTGACCCGCAGTTCACGAGCGATCACTGCGAGGATCATCTTGCCTGCAGCGAACAAGCGTCCCGCTTGCTTACGTCGCTGCTCCATTGCTTCAAAATCTCGACGAGGTGAAAGAGCTGTGCGCATGCCTTCAGCATAGACGATACCGCTTTTATTGTCACTCTATTATGCGAGATTCAGTAATTTCCCCATTTCTGTAGCACGTTGTTGCATGCCAACAGCGCTCCTGCCAATCCGGACACTGGCCTCCCCAGTTTTTTCCGGGGGATTCGCAAGCTAGTCGGCTCAATTGCTTGCCATTGAAAGGCTTCAAGAAAAGCGGGAATTACGGAAGCGCAAAACCGGGAAGCCGCAACGCCTTCCGGTCGAATGTGAGGGTGTGGGAACAGCCCGCTCTGGCACCGAGCGCCGAGATGACGGCATCGGCAAAAGAGCCCTGTCCTTCCTTTAGTGCGACCATGGCGGTGAAGACCTCCTGCTCATTCTCCACAAAGAGCACGTCGGCCTGGAGCAGGTGCTCGACAGCCGCGGCGATTTCATGGGCCGCTAGCCTATAGGCACGGTCGAGGACCCACACGGTCTCGATTATCGCGACAATGCTGACGAAGCCGCGGTTTTCCTCGGTTAGTCGCCGCTCGATTATCTTCGTTGCTTTCGGCGACTGAATCGGGTCGTCTTGGGTGAGGTAACGGACGAGGATGTTAGTGTCGAGCCCGATCATCGACGCGTTTCGCGCGGCGTGACCCGGGCGGCGCCTTCAGCAGCAGCCTCGGTCATCTCCGCGATGGTCACTGGCCGCCGACGCCGGGATTTGACGATGCCTCGCAAGGCTGAGGCAGAAAGCTTCGGCAAGAGGACCACGCTGCCATCGGGGTGCACGAAGAACTTGATGCGATCCCCCGGCTTTAACCGCAGATGCTCGCGAATAGCCTTCGGGATCGTCGCCTGACCCTTGACGGTGATGGCAGACTCCATAGCACCCTCCATTACATTTATACAGATGTAATACCATGGAGGCGCAGCCAGCGTCAAGGTGCGCGTCAATCGAAAATGCAGCTGGGCGCCGGAAGCATATATTCCTGTGGCAAATGCAGCATGCTAGGTGTGTCCTTTACTATGTAGTTGATCAAGGTAGACGAGCTAGCTCCGCACCCTGTTTCACCAATCGAGCCGTTGGATTCCGGACACCATATCGAAGTGCCGGTCCTGGCTCAAAAGTGGAAGACCATGTTGCCGACAAAGGGCCGCAATCCAGAGGTCATTGGTTGGAATCGGCTTCCCGGCTTGCCTCAGCTCAACGTTAATAGCTGCATAGTGATGCGTAGTTTGCTCGGTGACATCCAGCACTGCGCAGTCGGTGATTAGACTGTCCAACCAGCGTCGATACCTGGCTCTGTGCCGCGATTGGGCGATCCCATAGCGATATTCCCCTATGACCACGACCGGGAGTGCTAACAGCTGAACGCCTGCCAAGATCCCTATGACACCTGGATGCTCCTCCGCGGCGGCGGAAAGAGCGTTTGTGTCTAGGATCAATCTCGTCTCTCCGAGGCCCACATCTCCGGGTCGACCTCTTCGAACGCTTCGTCGATGACTTTATTAATCCGCACAGTCTCCTTGTGCAGGTCCTTCAGCTTGCCCATGTGTCTCATCCAAGGCTTTTGTCCGGCTGCGGGAGCCGTCTTTAATTTGTCCTCGACGGCCTCCGTGACAAATTGTCGCAGAGGTATACCCTGCTCGGCCGCTTTCGATTTCGCGCGACGGAAGATCGTGTCGGGAATTTCCAACGTAGTTTTCATGAATTCGATATTCCCATATTTATGGGACACGGGTCAAATGATGCTCGTGCACCCGCACTGCCTGCGCCTCTGTATCCGATCATCCCCACCACAGCCAAGGCATAGCCGCCTTGAAGATGGTTCGAAATAAAGAGATCGTCGGGCATGTGAGCGGCCACAGTCTTGCCGAAGCATATGCAGTCCTAACCCGTACTCCATTTACGCCGCCAATCTATTCGGCAGAGGCGTGGAAACTGCTGTCCGAGAACGTACTCCCCTTTTTTCAGATCGTGGCTCTCACCCCGGCGATGTATCGCGAGACGATTTCAAGAATGTTCAGAGAGCGGATGGACTGGCGGCAGGATCTACGACGCTTTGCATTTACACGGTGCGAAGAAAGCAGGTTGCGATCGAATCTACACTTTCAACGTTCGCCACTTTCGACAGTTGGCTCCAGACTGGGCGGAACGGATCGCCGCACCTTAGCGGTTCATGTCGGTGTGAAACGGCGAACGCGTTCAACCACTACGCGAAACGCCGACGAATTTCGTAGATTCTCGCAAAGCCGGGTGTTCCGGGAGGAGATCCGAGCTGATGTTCTAATGGACCTGTGTGATATGGCGGGGGAGGAGGGATTCGACTTTCCGTAGTATGAGGGCGGAATTCGTTGGTATGCGTTGGTTCGCTACATCGAAAGTGTTGACAGTAAGGGATTTAGGAATTCACAGCATAAACACTGCTCTTGCTCAGTGTCTAATTTCGTCACATTCTGCAGCGCGTGTAGCAACCTAATTATAAGTGAAGCGCCGAAGCGCCTGCAAAGGGTCGCTTGAGAGGCATCTTTACCATCTGCCAATGAAATTGGAATCTCCCTCAGTCCTGTCGGATTGTTTCCAAGTTTGAAAGCCCTCCGGCCAGTGTTGTGCTCCGCGGTAGACGGCGAGGACCACGATGTCGGCTTGCACGATGGCATAAGCAGCGATGAAGGGTGTATTCGGAATGACCAATTCACGGGTGCCGGAAACCCGGCCTGTTCTGCCTGCCATCGGGAAGGCGGCAAGTTGTTGAACGCAGGTGACAATCTGCATTGTGATCCGGGTGGCAACTTCCTGGCTATTGGCGAGGGCGATGTAATCGTGAGCCTGGTCCAGTTGCTGGGTCGCCTGCTCGGTCCACTTGATCACTGGCGAGCGCGTCCCATCCTCTTGAGCCCCTTCACGACCTGCTCGTGGCTTACGACGTGGCCTTTCCGCATCTCTTCCAGTCCCTTGCGAACCAACGCGTCCTGGTAGGCGTGCAGCTCGATGTAGTTGGTGATGGCCTCGTTGATGAGATAGCTGCGCGGACGCTCTTGCGCAGCGGCCAGCGAATCAAGCGCTTCAATCTTTTCAGCGACGGCACGGAAACTGATGGTTTTCTCACTGCTGCTCATAATGCCAGAACGATACCACATATTATTCTGTACTACAATGTCTTCCCGCGACGCTTCTGGCGGTTGTGGTGGCATTATTTGCGATGGCCAGTTGTCCTGGGGAGAGGAGCCAAGCGCGCCCTGTCAGCTAACGTCTTTATACGCCGACATGGCGGCCTAGAAAGGACATGCCGCGTAATGCGTGAAGTATCAGTGGACAGGAAATCGAATAAGAGGTGTCGGCCTGCCAATGGATGAACTTTTCCGGCTGAGGCATACGCCGCACCATGAGTCCGGGGGATGAAGGAAAGGAGAAAAAACGCGGCGGCGGAGAAAAGGGGGAAAAGAAGAAGAAAAACGACGGGAAGGACGAAGACCGCGGCAAGGACGACGAGGATGGTGATGGATGAAGCCGATGGTCATGATGACCACCATGGCGATGGCCATGACCGGCTGTCCTTAATGTCTTGCGTGCGGGATCGTTACCGGATGGGCGGGAGCGGACACGCCCGTCGATAACGCTTGCGAAACAGCAACTTGCGAGGGCGGTGGGTTAGGGAAGGCGTAGCTGAGGAGCGGACATTAAAGCGGACATTGAGGCTATTTAAAAGCGTCTAATGCTATGATATATATAGTGTTGCAATGAATAAAAAGGCGGACATAAAAGCGGACATAAAAGCGGCAGAAGACCGCGGGGAATCGACGGGGCTGATGGAGCCCTTGCTGATCGGGGAAACCTCCCGTCACCGGGGTGCGCTCACCGAACTGGCGCTCGAACTGGCGCAGAAGTCGGCAGGGTTTCGCAGAAGCCTGCCGGAGAGCTTGGTGACCTCGCTTGCCGATCTCGTGCGGGCGATGAACTGCTACTACACCAACCTGATCGAAGGGCACGACACTCATCCTGTCGATATCGAGCGCGCCCTGAAAAACGACTATAGCAAGGATGCGCACAAGCGCGACCTGCAGCTCGAAGCGAAAGCGCATATCACCGTCCAGAAATGGATCGACGGCGACGGCCTGAAAGGGCGCGCGCTGACGAGTGACGGCATCCGTGAAATCCATCGCCGTTTCTGCGAGCTGCTGCCTCCTGATCTGCTGTGGGTGGAGGACCCGGACAGCAAAGAGCGGATAATGGTCGTCCCCGGCGAACTGCGCCACAGGGACGTGAAGGTCGGCACGCATATTCCCGTCAGCCCCGGCGCGGTGCCGCGCTTCCTGGAACGTTTCGAGGAGGTCTACAGCCACCTGAACCGGACGGACTCTATTCTCGGCGTGGCGGCGGCCCATCACCGCCTTGTGTGGATTCACCCGTTTCTTGACGGCAACGGGCGGGTTGCCCGCCTGATGTCGCACACGATGCTGCTGGAAACGCTTGATACGGGCGCGGTCTGGTCGGTCGCGCGCGGGCTGGCGCGCAATGTCGAGTCTTACAAGGGGCACCTCGCCGATTGCGACAGTCCGCGGCGCAACGATCTTGATGGCCGCGGCTCCTTAAGCGAGGAAGCGCTGGCCCGGTTCGCCAATTTTTTTCTCGCCATGTGTATCGACCAAGTGGAGTTCATGGAAGGGCTTATGCAGCCGGATAGACTGCGTGCGCGCATCCTTCTCTGGGCGGAAGAGGAGATCAGGCTAGGCACCCTGCCGCCAAAGTCCGGCAACATTCTCGAAGCCGTGCTTTATCGCGGAGAACTGCCGCGCGGGGAAGCCGCGAGCGCGGTGGGCGCGACCGACCGCCATGCGCGCCGTATCGTCTCGGCGCTGACGGAGCGGGGCGTGCTGACTGCCGACGGCGCGCGCGCGCCTTTGCGCCTCGTCTTCCCGGCGGCGCTCGCGTCGCGCTGGATGCCCGGATTGTTTCCGGCAAGTCGAGGAACTATTTAGCGAGCTTGACGCCGCGAATCAGGTAGTGCAGTAAACCTATTAGGATAAGATCGGGATAAGGAGCAGGATAACGCTGCTCGTCAGCGTCCCGCTGGTTCTGGAATATGAAGCAATTTGCTCAGAAGCTGAGCACCGGCTGGCGGCAGGGTTGAGCGAACGAGAGGTAGCTGAAACGCCTCACGGTCTGGTAGCCGTGGGTCACTCAAATATCAGACGCTGGTCCTAATCACACCAAGCCCATCAACGCTACCGCGTATTCCGACGGTCTGAGCGAGTTGCCTTATAGTCCCATAAGTGGTCAACGTGGGTTTGGAGTAGGAGTATGGCCTCTTTGGTTCCCGTTTTATGACCTTATCCATTATCAGCCCTTTGCAAGCATACTATATCGAACTCCGCTTCTTATTGGTGTTTTGAGCTATGGCGGAGGAGGAGGGATTGGACCCCTCGTTGGTGAGAGGCAGGTGAGGGGTCGGCGAGCGTTGGTATGTCTCTAGTTATCAGCAGCGGTTTCGGATTTGACCGAATTCCCTTCGTTTATCCGGGTTCCCAGAGCCGCAAATCGACCGAAAGTAGTGGCAAAAGTAGTCGCAAATCTATGGACCGCTGTTGGTGATTCAGTCTATCTCGACTCTGCGGAGGACGATGGAGGAACGCATGGCGGCAAGCTGCGCGCAAAACCGCGCCCCCGAATGCCGCTCGGTGATTGCCGGCCTCGATTCGTAGCCAAGAAGTGTGAACCGGCTATTGCGGCTACCATGCGGTCCCCCGCGCAACCTCGACCGATTATATCTTCGGTGCAACGCTTGCGGAGATTGTAGTGGTTTATTTGTGGCCGGGCGAGTGGACCAGGAGAATCTCCTTCTAAAAAAACAGGGCTGGCGACACTTTAAATCGCTGGCTGAGTTTTTCGATGTGCTGCTTGTTCAGCTCCCTTTTGCCATGCAAGACGATGCTCTCCGACCCGAGCAGCGGCGCGAGGTCCTTCTGCCGGAGGTTGTTCGCCGCCATCAATTCCGCCAACACTTCCACGGGCGAGACCGCGCGGATGGGAAAGAGTTCCTCTTCGTAAGCCCCAATCAGAACCGTCAGCAGTTCGGCATACTTCTCTTCGGACGCCGACAAGTGGCCTCGGCGCTCCAGGCTGTAGAGCACTTCCGTGTAGTATTCATTCTGCGCCTCTGATGTGATCGGCCGGGGCGCGGGGAAACCTTTGATATTGTATTTTTCAATCGCAATCGCAGTCATCTTTCCATTTCTCCTTGTCGTAATCGGCATGGCTCAAAACGTACCGAATGAAAACCTTCTTGCCCTTGTAGCTGACCCAGGCAACCAACCGACACCTGAGCTAAACATTACAAAAAGTAGTAGCAAGGCGCGAACCACCGCATGGTTACTGCATTTTTGAACAGTGGCGGAGGAGGAGGGATTCGAACCCCCGAGACCCTTTCGAGTCTAACGGTTTTCAAGACCGCCGCATTCAACCACTCTGCCACTCCTCCGCAGTGATTCTATTGCACTTGTGGAAACAAGCGTTGCACATTCTGTTGCACAATTGCCTTTGGTCCGATAGACTTTCGCCATGCAAAAGGGATACATCTACCAGACCAACGGCGCTTGGCATGTCCGCTACCGTGTGGACGGTAAGCAGGTCTCGCGCAAGCTGGCCGACTACAACGAGCAATATCGCACGAAGCGCAGTGTCCGTCCACTAGCCGATGAAATTATTGACCCGTTGAATCAGGGACTCCAAGTTAACGGACCCATGACCCTCCAACAGTACGCCGAGACGGTGTACTTCCCGAACATCAAAACGAAAAAGACGCCGTCCACGTACAAGGGCTATTTCAACCTCTACTCCAAACAGATTCAGCCGCGCATCGGTGGGCTCAGACTATCGACGTGCGCAACTTCCGACATTCAACGCATCTTGTACCGCATCGACGAAGAGGAGGAACTCTCTCACCAATCGTTTTTGAACATCAACTCAGTACTGTCGGCAATCTTCACCCACGCTCGGAGGAGTGGAACGCTTCAAGGTCCGAACCCAACAGACGGCGTCGAGATTCCAGACGGTAAGCGGACTGAGAAGACGCACAAGTACACGTTGGATGAAGTCGAGAAGATTACGGGTGCCGTGGACGGTGTGGCACGATGCGCGGTTGTGGTTGCCGCGTGGACGGGTCTTTCGCTCGCAGAACTTCGCGGCTTGAAGTGGGAAGACATCGACTTCGACAACAACCAATTGAACGTCGTGCGGACGGTGTGGCACAAGGAAGTCATCGATACGAAGACGGAGCACCGCGCCGCCACTGTGCACCTCTTGCCAAACGTGGTCGCCGAACTGAAAAAGCATCGGAAAGCGAATCCGAGCACGTCTTGGGTCTTCGAGGGTCCGCGTGTTTTCCCGCTGGACTTGGCAACTTTAGGGTCGAAAGTTATCAAGAAAGCGTTGCAGGGCACTGGCGTGGAGTGGCACGGCTTCCATGCTTTCCGCCGTGGTCTCGGCACGCGGTTGTACAACAATGGGACGCCAATCGAAACCGTTGCCAAGGTTCTCCGTCATGGTTCGGGTTCCGAAGTGACTCTGAAACACTACGTTGAGATTGAAGAAGAAACAAAGGCTGCTGCGTTGCATAGTCTGCCGCGAAAAGTCAGAAGGCGAAATGACCGACCCAAACGCCAGCGTTGACGATGAACTGGCAGACGCGCAAGACTTAGGATGTGGGAAACAGCCAGTGATTATGTGTATTTTCAATGACTTACGTTAGGTTGCGTTAGGCAAAATTAGGGTGTTTACGCGAGCACCTTCGGGAGGCTCTCGGAATGATGAGGTCTTTTCAAAACCGCTGGTTTATGATCGCTCACGCACTCGATCAGCGGCTGCAAATTGGATGCAACGGTGGAAGCGTCATCGGCGCTTGAAAGAGAAGCCTGCAGGAGAGAAGGCTTATCCTCAGAATTGTCGCCCAATTGTAGAGTTAGATATGCATGCACATATGTGCATATACTAAGAGCTGTGAGCTACGAATGGGACCCGGCCAAAGCCAAGGCGAACTTCGCCAAGCATGGAGTCCGTTTTGCCGATGCCGAAACCGTGCTCGAGGACGACCTTGCTTTGACGATGCGCGATCCATTCTCAGAAGAAGAGGGCGGTGGATCACTCTGGGAAGAGATGTACTTGGCCGCCTCGTCGTCCTGGTTTACACCTGGCGTGGAGAAAGTGTGCGCTGATCTCCGCACGCCCAGCCACAGCCCGAGAGACAACTCAGTACGAGGAACATCATGAAGCGTGAATACGATTTCCGTAAGGCAAAGCGTGGCGCCGTCGTTTCCGTTCCTAGGGGGAAAACACGA
>Ga0099830_10001629_pt1 | contig 11479 bp, 10 predicted proteins | sample CZO8metaG_4_FD_79337 | JGI IMG/M metagenome (GOLD analysis project Ga0099830, IMG submission 79337) | Vadose zone soil microbial communities from the Eel River Critical Zone Observatory, Northern California, USA - CZOApr15con2H3.8 metaG | ecosystem: Environmental > Terrestrial > Soil > Vadose...
GCAGCCGGGGGGCCACGTGAGGATTCGCCAGCATCTCGAGGAGGGGCAGGGGGTGTGGCGCACCGGGCGCGCCGGGGATGGCGAAGGCGGGGGGCGGGGGGGGGGGGGGGCTAGCGGCCACGGCGGTTGGGCGTCGGCGAACGCTTCGGATGCCGCGGAGGACCCTTGGGGAAGGGGGACGCGGGAAGGGGGAAGGGTAAGGCCCGTTCGGGTCTTGCTGTACCTTTCCCTCTTCCCCCTTCCCCCTTCCCCCCGCCCCCCTCCCCAAGGGTCCCCCCCGGGACCCCAAGCGTTCCCCCCCCCCCCACCCCCCGGGCCCGTAGCCCCCCCCCCCCGCCGCCGCTCGTCTTCGCCATCACCGGCGCGTCAGGTGCGCCATACGCCGTGCGCCTCCTCGAGATGCTGGCGAATCATCACGTCGCCACCTGGCTGCTCATCTCGGCTCACGGCTGGCGACTGCTGTCTGAGGAGTGCGGCATCAAGGAAGAGGCCGCCTTGAAGCAGGCGACCGGAGGCGACTGGTCGTGCGTGCGCAGCTTCAACGACAGTGATCGTGGCGCCGAGCCGGCTTCGGGGTCGGTGCGGACGCTCGGAATGGTGGTGTGCCCATGTTCGATGGGGACGCTGGCCGCGATCGCGCACGGAACCAGCCGGTCGTTGATCGAGCGGGCGGCCGACGTGACGCTCAAGGAACGGCGCAAACTCGTCCTCGTGCCGCGCGAGACACCGCTCTCGCTGGTGCATTTGCGCAACATGACGGCGGCGGCGGAGGCGGGTGCGATCGTGCTTCCGGCGGCGCCCGGATTTTACCAACGACCGCAAAAGGTCAGTGAGCTGGTCGACTTCATCGTGCAGCGGATCGTGGATCACTTTGGGCTCGCCATCAATTTGACCAAACGGTGGGAAGGCTGACGCTGGACGTTCGCGAGCTGTTATCCCGGGAGGTCACGCCCGAGCTCTATCGGGAGATCCGCGAGCTCTGGAAGTCGCATTCGATCGCCGAGGACAAGCGCGATATCGCCGGGCTGATCGCGACGCTCACTCCCGACTGTGTGTATGAAGTCTTGCCGGATGGCGGCCGGTGGGAGGGACACGCCGGAGCGACGCGGTTTTACATGGAGCTGCTCTCCGCGTTTCCCGACATCCATTTCGATCTTCAGACGATCGTCATCGGACCGCAAGGCGTTTGCGAAGAGGCGCGCGTCAACGGAACTCACAAAGGCAAGTGGCTCGCTCGCGCCCCCACCGGACAGAAGGTCGAATTTCGCGTCGTCATCTTTTTTCCGTGGGATCCGAAGGGGCGCAAGTTCGCTGGTGAGCGCGTGTTTCTCCTGCCATGAACGCCTGCTTCGCGGCTCTCGCCATCCTCTCGCTCCTACAGGACACGACGCACTACACACACGCCGACACGCTGCGCGGTTCCAACGGACCCGCGCGCGCGTGGTGGGACGTGCAGTTCTACGACTTGCACGTGCGCGTGAATGTGGCGGACTCATCGGTCCGAGGCTGGAACGCGATTACCTATCGGGTCCTCCAGCCGTCGCGGGACATGCAGATCGATCTGCAGCAGCCGCTCGAAATCGACAGCATCGTGCAGGATGGGCGGCACCTCACGTTCCGGAGGGACGGCAACGCGTTCTTCGTGACGCTGGGCGCGAATCAGCGCGCCGGCGAGACTCGCGCGATCACGGTTGGGTATCATGGAAAGCCCCACGTGGGGCGGCGCCTCCCCTGGGATGGCGGGTTCACGTTTTCCCGGGACAGCCTGGGCCAGACCTGGATCGCGACCGCCAATGAAGGCGTGGGTGCGAGCATCTGGTGGCCCAACAAGGACTACCTGGGCGACGAGCCCGACAGCCAGCGCATCGCGATCACCGTGCCGGATCCGTTGATCGACGTCTCAAACGGCCGGCTGCGGAGCACCACGCACAATCGCGACGGCACGACGACGTACGAATGGTTCGTGTCGAGTCCGATCAACAACTATGACGTCACGATCAACGCGGGTCAGTACGGTCATTTCAGTGATACGCTGGACGGCGAGGCCGGACGACTGACGCTCGACTTCTGGGCGCTGGCCTACCACGTCGACACCGCAAAGCACCACTTCCAGCAGGTGATCCCGATGTTGCACTGCTTCGAGCACTGGTTCGGCCCGTATCCCTGGTACGCCGACGGCTACAAACTCGTCGAGACGCCCCACCTCGGGATGGAGCACCAGAGCGCAATCGCGTACGGCAACCATTACGTGAATGGGTACCTGGGGCGCGACCTGTCGCGGACCGGCATCGGGTTGCAATGGGACTTCATCATCGTCCACGAGAGCGCCCACGAGTGGTTCGGCAACAACATCTCGGATCAGGATCGCGCCGACATGTGGCTGCACGAGAGCTTTGCCAACTACGCGGAGGCGATCTACACCGAGTGCCGGCTCGGCAAGACCGCGGGCGCGGCGTACATGATCGGCGCACGCGCGGGCGTGCGGAATGATCGGCCCGTCATTCCGGCGTACGGAGTGAATGCGCAGGGCTCGGGCGACATGTATCCCAAAGGCGGGAACATGTTGCTGACCATTCGGACCATCATCGACGACGACGCGAAGTGGCGTGACATCCTGCGCGGGTTGAACAAGACGTTCTATCACCAGACCGTGACCGGCCGGCAGGTGGAGGATTACATCAGCCGGGAGGCGGGCATCGATCTCAGTAAGGTCTTCGCGCAGTATCTCACCACCACGCACATCCCTGCGTTCGAGTACCGCGTCCAGAGTGGTACGCTCGCGTATCACTGGTCGGACGTCGTCCCCGGCTTCGATATGCCGCTTCGCGTGAACATTCCCGGATTGGGCAGTCGGCTGTTGCATCCCACCGAAGCGTGGCAGACACTCGACGGCACGTCACCTCGGGCTGCCGAGCTCACCGTTGACGAGAACTTCTACGTAACAGTGCGCGCCGCGCCGTGAGGCTTGGCGTCATCTCGGATACGCATGGCCTGTTGCGTCCGCAGGTCTTCGATCTTTTTCGGGAAGTCGATCACATTCTCCACGGCGGCGACGTGGGGAAGTGGGACGTGATGATCGAGCTGCAAACGATCGCCCCCGTCACCGCCGTCTACGGCAACAGCGACGCCTTCGACGTTCGGGCCAAATTGCCCCAGGTGGCCGAGATCGAGCTGGACGGATTCCCGATCGTCGTAACGCACGGGGATCAGTTCGGCAGCCCCAATCCTGCGAAGCTCCATGAGGCGTTTCCCAAGGCCGAGATCATCATTTTTGGGCATAGCCACCGGCCGTTGCTCGAGCTCGTGGATAAGACGGTCACCGTGATGAATCCGGGTGGAGCGGGTGCGCCGCGATTTGGCATTCCGCCGAGCGTGGGAATCTTGGAGCTCGAACCGGGGATTCCGCCGCGGGGGAGGATTGTGCCGCTGCCCATTTCGTGAAACTGCTCGTCCCCCTTGCCCGTCGTTGTCTGTCTTCATAGTTTGCTCGAAGCAAGCCCCGTCGTTTGCAATCACGAATGGAAAGGGATTCTCGCTGAAATGATTCGTCACTCCACCGTTACGCCCCTGCTGCGCTGCATCCTGCTCGTGCCGTTTGCGGATGCGCGTGGGCGTATTGCGTCCGGCATCGCCGGCGCCGGTGGAGGTGGAGGAGCACCCTAGAAGTCGATCGGATCTTATTCGTGCCGTGATCCGGCCTTCCGGGTGCTTCATGGGACCTGGGAGGCCGTTCTGTTGCACATGAGGCGAGGATCACGGACATGAGCACGCTGAACCATCTCGACGATCAAATCATCGCGCGTTACACCGCTCAGCCGTCGCGGCTGCCTCTCGAGCTGCGGCGCGAGATCGAGCGCGCCTGGCAGGGAGCGCCCGTCCAACTCTACGCCCTCGCGGACCTGGACCAAAGCCTGCGCCTCACCGAGGCGTGGGTGGCACTCGGTCCGCGGCACGTTGCCTTGGGTTGCAGAGCGGGGGATGGCTGGGAGATTCGGAGTGTCGAGCGTGGCCGCATCGAGGCGGTGCGCGAAGCACCGGGCCTCTCCGCCAACACGCTGTCGATCCTCGGCAGCCCGGGCGAGCCGGCGCTGCTGCTGGTGCGCTACACCCACCGGCAGCGGTGCGCCTTCGAAAACATCCGGTTCATCCTCGAGGAGCAGCTCGAAGCGAGCGGAGGATCCCGTGAGATGCCGCCCGTGGACGCCGATCGCGTCTACGCCGAGAGCATTGCGCGACCGGTACGCGAGGCGCAGGCGCTGGTCGCCGGACATCAAACGGCCGTCATTCGTCGGCTGCTCGGCTACCTGAGGCCCTATCGCCGCCAGCTTGCGCTGGGGATGACGGCGGCGACGGTGATCACGCTCGTCAGCCTGGTGCCGCCGTATCTCGCGGGACATCTGATCGACCGCGTCGTACGGCCGGCGCAGGCCGGGACGCTCTCGCTCGCGCGCGCATCGACGATCGCGTGGATCGCGGTCGCGGCGATGGCGCTCGTGTATCTCGTGCGCCAGGCAGCGGCCCACGTGCGTCTGCGCCTGATGTCGATTCTCGGCGAATGGGTGGCGCGCGACCTGCGCAGCGAGCTGTACGAGCACATCCAGCGGCTGAGCCTGGCGTTCTTTTCACGCAAGCGGACCGGCAGCCTGATCACGCGCGTCTCGGCGGACACCGATCGGCTCTGGGAATTTCTGGCGTTCGGCGTGGTCGATGTGTCGCTATCGCTGGTGATGCTCGCGGGCCTTGGCGTCGTGTTGTTGACGCTCGACTGGCGCCTCGGTCTGGTGATGACGTTGCCCGTGCCGCTGTTCTGCTGGCTGATCTATCGGCACGGAGAAAACATCAGCCGGCTGTTCATTCGGGCGTGGCGGAAGTGGTCGCGGGTGACGGACGTGCTCTCCGACACGATTCCCGGGATCCGAGTCGTCAAGGCGTTCAATCAGGAGCATCGCGAGATCGAGCGCTTCGGCGAGCGCAACCAGGATGTGACGGCGGAGTTCAACCGCATCCACGCGTCGTGGACCACATTCTGGCCGCTGCTGATGCTCGGTGTGCACACGATGACGGTCATGGTGTGGGTGTTCGCGGTGCCCCGGCTGCTCGGGAGCGGCGCCGCACTCCCGGTGGGAACGTTCGTCTCGTTCCTGCTCTACACCACGATGTTCATCGCCCCGATCGAAGTGATCGGGCAGATGGCGCGCACCATCAACCGGGCGACCACCTCGGCGCACCGCGTGTTCGAGGTCCTGGACACCGAGCCCGAGGTGCGTGACGTCGCGGCACCCGTCCGGCTCGAGCCGGTGCATGGTCGCATGACGTTCGAGCATGTGACGTTCGGCTACGACGGCGTTCGTCAGGTGCTGCGCGCCATGAGCTTCGACGTGCATCCCGGCGAGCTGATCGGTCTGGTCGGCCCATCGGGCGGCGGCAAGACGACGATCGTGAACCTGATCGCGCGCTTCTACGACGTGACCGGAGGAGCGATTCGCGTTGACGGCGTCGACATCAGGCGCCTCGACACGGGACACTATCGCCGGCAGATCGGCATGGTGCTTCAGGACCCGTACCTGTTTCACGGTACGATCCTGGAGAATATCCGCTACGGCTTGCCCGACGCGTCGCTTGGCCAGATCGTCGCGGCGGCGCAGGCGGCGAATGCGCACGACTTCATCACCAAGCTGCAACACGGCTATGACACGGTGGTGGGGGAGCGTGGGCATACGCTGTCGGGCGGCGAGCGCCAGCGCGTGTCGATCGCGCGCGCGATCCTCCACGATCCTCGGATCCTCATTCTCGACGAGGCGACGAGCAGCGTGGATACGGAGACAGAGCGCGAAATCCAGCAGGCGCTCGAGCGACTGGTGTCGGGGCGGACGGTATTCGCCATTGCGCATCGGCTCTCGACGCTGCGCAAGGCTTCGCGGCTCTTTGTGATCGAGGACGGCCGGCTGGTGGAGCACGGCACTCATGCCGAGCTGCTGGCGAAGCCCGACGGAAAGTATCGGCGGTTGTACGAGCTGCAGCTGCAGCTCCAGTAGAAAGGAGGAACGCTATGACGCTGGTCGCAACTGAACGCGAAGCACCGACGCTACGCCTGGAGTGGCGGTCCGATGGCTCGCTGTGGGCGTTGCGCGGCGGGGAGGAGCGCCCTGTGGCCGTACGCCGCTGCTTCCCGTGGTCGGAGCCCGCTCGGTATCTGTCCCTGCGCGAATCGGAGGAGGAGGAGTTCGCCGTGGTCCGCGATCCCGCGGATCTGGACGCACGCTCCCGGGCCGCCCTCGAGATGGCGCTGGCGGTCGCGGGATTCGTGTTCGAAGTGACGCGCCTGCTGGAGATCGAGGAGGAAGTCGAGATCCGGCATTGGCGGGTCGAGACTCGGCAGGGTCCGCGCACGTTTCAGACCCGGCTCGACGATTGGCCGCGTGTGTTGCCACACGGCGGCCTGTTGATCCGCGATCTGGCGGGTGACCTCTATCATCTTGCCAACCCGGAGCGTCTCGATCGGAAGAGCCGAGACCTGTTGTGGGCGTTTGTGGACTAGCGTTGGCAACGCGGGCAGAACGTCGTCGCGCGCAAGTCGATCGTGTGCGTGGTAACGAGCTTCTTGCCGCAGCGCGTACACGGCTCGCCGCCGCGCCCGTACACGCGTAACTCGAACTGAAAGCGTCCTCGCCCGCCCGTCCCCGTGCGATAGTCGCGCACGGTGGTACCGGCGGCCTCGACGGCTCGACCCAGGATCCCGACCGTCGCTTCGTGCAGGGCGGCAAACTCGCTGAGACTGAGTTTGTGCGTGGGCTTGGATGGATCGATGCCGGCTTCGAACAACGCCTCGTTCGCGTAGATATTGCCAACGCCGGCAATGCGGCGCTGATCCATGATCGCTTTCTTCACCGCCGTTCGGGTCGTTCTCAGCCGCTCGGCGAACACGAACGGCGTGAACGTTTCGTCGAGCGGTTCCGGACCGATCCGCTCGGTGTACGCTTTCCACCCCTTCTCATCGAGCAACCAGATCGTGCCCAGGCGGCGCACGTCCCGATAAACGAAACGGCGGCCCTCGTTCAGCGTGCAGATGAGCACGGCATACTTGGTCTGCTCTTTGGTGAGCGGCCTTTCGTGGACGACCAGCGAGCCCGTCATGCGGGGCTGGATGATCATGCGATGGCCGCTCGACAGCCGGAACACGGCGTGCTTGGCGCGTCGCGTGACTTGCTCGATCGTGTTGCCTCGCAACGTCCTGATGAGACGATCCTTGGAAACGTGACGGAGGACGTCTGTTTTGTTCAGTTGTACGCGCGTGATACGAAAGCCCTCGAGCCGTGGCGCCAGCTCGCGGACGATGGTCTCGACTTCAGGCAGCTCCGGCACGCTGGATCTCCCGCCAGGCGACGTCGCGGCGCCAGGTCTTGCCTTCGAACTTGATGCGCTCCGCCGCGGCCCTGCTGGCTGCGGCGGCAGCGGGCACGTCGGCGCCCAACCCGGTCACACTGAATACGCGGCCTCCGGCGGTCCGCAGCCTGCCGTCGGGATCGCGGTAGGTGCCGGCATGAAAGACGATCACGTCTTCGCCCAGCTCATCGCGCGTCGGAAGATTGATCGCTACGCCTTTCTCGGGGTTCTCCGGATAGCCGCGGGCCGCGAGCACCGTCGTCACCGCGGCGCGTTCGGCTTCGAGCAGCGACTGCCGGGCGGGCGGGCTCCAACGACCCATCCCAATGTCAGCGAGGTGCTCGGTGAAACCGCGCGGGAGCGCGGGGAGAAGCACCTGAGTCTCGGGGTCTCCGAAGCGCGCGTTGAATTCGAGCACACTCGGCGTTCCATCAGGAAGTATCATCAGGCCCGCATACAGCACGCCTTCGTAGGGCGCTCCCTGCGCCGCAACTTCGCGGAGCACCGGCTCAAAGACATCGGTGCGGACTCGCGCCAACAGCTGGTCGCTGGCGATGCCGACGGGGCAATACGCGCCCATCCCGCCGGTGTTCGGGCCGGTGTCGCCCTCGCCGAGCCGTTTGTGATCCTGCGCGGCCGGGAGCAGCACGACGCGGTCGCCGTCGGTCACGCCGAGGACGGACAGCTCTTCACCGTCGAGAAACTCCTCGACGAGCAGCTCCTTCCCTGCGTCTCCCAACGACCCGGCAAGCATCGCCCGCGCGACAGCGGCCGCCTCCTCGCGCGTCTTGCAGACGACCGCGCCTTTCCCCGCCGCCAGGCCCGAAGCTTTGACGACGAGCGGTTCGGCGTGCTCGCGGATGTAATCGAGCGCGGGTGTCAGCTCGACGAAGGTCGCGCTGGCGGCGGTCGGCACGCCGGCGCGACGCATCACTTCCTTCGCGTAGGCCTTCGATGACTCGAGTCGTGCCGCGGCGGCGGTCGGGCCAAAGACCGCGCGGCCGTCGTCGCGCAGCTGGTCGGCGAGACCGGCGGCGAGCGGCGCCTCGGGACCGATGACGACGAGATCGATGTCGTGCGTGCGAACGGCGGCGCGAAGCTCGTCGAGCGCCGTGACAGCGATCTGGAGATTGGTGGCGAGTGTGGCGGTACCGGGGTTGCCCGGCGCGGCGAACAGCGTCAGATCGTCGGACGACGAGGCGGCGTCGCGGCGCAGTGCCCAGCACAGGGCATGCTCGCGGCCGCCGCCTCCGACGACCAGTACTCTCACCTCTTTTTGAACGCGTCCGTAAACGCCTGGGCGGCCCGTTTGGCGGTATCCACCACGTCGTTCACGACCGCTTTTGCTTCCTTCATATAGTGCGCGGAGGCTTCGTCGATGTCCTTGTCGATCGGCCGGTTCTCGGCGTCGGGCCCGCGCCGCGTATACTCGCCGCTCAAAATGCGATCATACACCCCCGCTTCGATCCAGCGCTGGAGCTCAGCGGCGCGCAGCGTGTTGAAGGGATGCGACTGATCGAGCGTATTGAGGATCTTGAAGATGCGATCGACGGCGCCGCCGCTCTCCTCGTACTCTTTGGCCTGGGCCAGGAACGTATTCAAGTCCATCTCTTTCATGTCACCGCCGCCCGCCATCTTCAAAAACATCCGCATCGAGGCGTTCGGGTCCTGCGAGGCAATCAGGCCGGCGCGGTCGGACGACAGCTCGCTCTTGCGGAACCACTCCATCAACGCGAAGCGAATCGGCGCGAGGAAGAGACCGGCGAGGAACGGCAGCATGTTCGCGCTCACGAACACGATGATCACGAGGATCGTGTGGTAGAGTGCGTGGCCGCTCATGATGTGCCCGAGCTCGTGCCCGAGCAGCGTGCGCATCTCGTCGTCATCGAGCAGTTTGAGCGTCCCCGAATTGATGACGATGAAGGGCCGCTCGACACCGAATGCACCGGCATTGACGAAGGGCGTCTGCGAAACGAACAGCTCCGGCCGGTCCGGCCAGTCCATCGTCGTGAGGGCGTCGGTGTAGAGCTGGTTGAGCTTGGAAAACTGCGTCGGGCCGACGCGAACGGCATTCGCCTGGAACAGCAGGCGGATGCCCCGTTCGCCGAAGAAGCCAACGATTTTCTTTACGACTTCATCGAATCCGGGCACCGACCGCAGGGTTTGGAGCGCGGCGCGGTCGGCGGGATGCTCCCACGAAACGGGAGCGATCTGCGTGAGCACGCGGCGCGGACGGGCGGCGGGCAATGTGGCGTCAGTCATCTATTCGTTCTCCACCCATGGGATTCCACAACTACGTTCTGCACGACCATGTGTTTCCGTTACGATCAATCGTCCACCAGCGCCTGATCCAGGTCCCCAATCAAGTCCTCGACATCTTCGATTCCTACCGATAACCGCACCAGGCTGTCGGTGAGCCCCATCCGGCGGCGCATCTCCGGCGGCACGCTGGCGTGCGTCATGGACGCGGGATGCCCGATGAGACTCTCGACACCGCCCAGCGATTCCGCCAGCGCGAAAATCTTGGTGCGTTCGACGAAGCGACGCGTAAAGGCGACGTCGCCCAGCTCGATGCTGATCATCCCGCCGAATCCCTTCATTTGTCGAGTCGCGAGCTCGTGCTGGGGATGGGAGCGCAGGCCGGGGTAATACACGCGCTTGATTCTGGGATGTTTCTCCAACCAGTCGGCGATCCGACGACCGCTCGCATCGTGCTGGCGCATTCGCAGCGCCAGCGTCTTGGTGCCGCGCAGCGCCAGCCAGCAGTCGAATGGACCGGGGATCGCGCCCGAGGAGTTCTGAATGAAGCCGAGCCGTTCGGCGACGTCGTCGCTCGTGGCGACGAGCATGCCACCCACCATATCCGAATGGCCGTTCAAGTATTTCGTTGTCGAATGCAGGACGATGTCGGCGCCGAACTCGAGCGGCTGTTGGAAGTAGGGCGTCGCGAAGGTATTGTCGACGACGAACAGCGCGCGCGCTTTGCGGGCGATCTCCCCCGTCGCGGCGAGGTCGCACAGACGCATCATCGGGTTCGTTGGCGTCTCGGCGTAGACGATCTTGGTGGCCGGCGTGACGGCGGCCGCGACGGCCTTCGTATCACCGCCGTCAACGAACGTGAACGTGATCCCCATGCGCGCCCAGATGTGCGTCATCTGCCGATGCGAGCCGCCGTACACATTCTCGCCGCTGACGACGTGATCACCCGCCGACAGCAGCTTCATCACCGCGTCGAGCGCCGCGAGCCCTGAGCCGAATGCGAAACCATGGCGACCGCCTTCGAGCGCGGCGACGTTGCGCTCGAGTGCCTCACGCGTCGGATTGCGGGTGCGGGCGTACTCGTAGCCCTTGTGGCGCCCGAGGCCCTCCTGCACGTATGTGGAGGTCTGATAGATCGGCTGCATGACGGCGCCGCTTAGGGGATCGCCTACGTAACCGGCGTGCACGGCACGGGTCGCGAACCGTCTGGCGAGATCGTGCTCGGCGATGCGCGTCATGGCCGGAACGTAAGGGCGGCTTCCGCCAGGGGCAAGCGATAGATACGTTAGCGGCGATGCCCAACTTCTCCGGAATGCGCTGTCTCGTCGTCGACGATGAGCCGCGGCTGCGGCGCGTGTTGGTCCGGTTGCTCGAGGGCGACGGCTTTGCGTGCGCGGAGGCAGGCTCGGGCGTCGAGGCGCTCGCCGAGCTCGAGCGCCAGCCGGTGCCGCTCGTCATCTCCGATCTGCGGATGCCGGAGATGGACGGCGTTACACTCCTGCGCGAAGTCATCACGCGCTGGCCGGAGACGGCGGTTATCGTGGTGACCGCGGTCGCCGAAGTCGAAAGCGCCGTCGCCTGTCTTCAGATGGGCGCGCTCGATTACGTCGCCAAACCGTTTCATCTCGACGAAGTCCGGGCGCGCGTCTCCCAGGCGCTCGACAAGCGCCGCCTCCTGATCGAAAACCGCAGCTATCAAAAAAACCTCGAGGTTCGGGTCGAGGCGCAGGCACGGCGCATCGAGGAGCTGTTTCTCGAGGGCGTGCACGCGCTGGTCTACGCACTCGAGGCGAAAGACGCCTACACCCGCGGTCACTCCATGCGGGTCGCGAATTAC
>Ga0099830_10001631_pt1 | contig 11474 bp, 4 predicted proteins | sample CZO8metaG_4_FD_79337 | JGI IMG/M metagenome (GOLD analysis project Ga0099830, IMG submission 79337) | Vadose zone soil microbial communities from the Eel River Critical Zone Observatory, Northern California, USA - CZOApr15con2H3.8 metaG | ecosystem: Environmental > Terrestrial > Soil > Vadose...
CGCCTCGTCGGAATTTGTCTTGAGCGCTCAATAGACATGATTGTCGCGGTGCTCGCGGTGCTGAAAGCCGGCGGCGCATACCTGCCTCTGGATCCTGCTTATCCAAAAGACCGTCTGGCCTTCATGCTGGAGGATGCGCGGCCGGTTGCGGTGGTGACGAAGTCTGATCTGGCAAGATCACTTCCAACTTTTGGTAGAGAAGCTCATTTCCCTCTCCCTTTGGGAGAGGGGCCAGGGGAGAGGGCCTGCGACGCGATAAGCCCCCACCCTAACCCTCCCCCAAAGAGGGAGGGAAATGAACCACGAATTGTTTTCATCGATCGAGAGTGGCCGGCGATTTCGCAAAACTTAGATGATAACCTGGCGGACCCTCCGTTACCCGAAGATCTCGCCTACGCGATCTACACGTCCGGTTCGACCGGTAAGCCCAAGGGCGTGATGATCGAACATCGGGCGTTGGCGAGTTTTGCGTCCGCTGCTAGCGAAGAATATTCCATCAGCAGAGGCGATCGCGTGCTGCAATTTGCCTCGCTGTCTTTCGACACCAGCGCCGAAGAAATCTATGGCGCGCTGACGCGTGGCGCAACCCTGGTCTTGCGCACCGACGCGATGCTCAGCTCACCAGCAGAGTTTTTACAAAGTTGCGGCGAGTTAGGAATCACAGTGCTCGATCTGCCCACGGCTTACTGGCATTACCTGACGGCCTCGCTCAATACCGAGAATCTGTCTGTGCCCGAACCGCTGCGGCTCGTGATTCTGGGCGGGGAACAGGCTCAACCGGCGCGCGTGGCAAGTTGGTTGGAACGCGCCGGCGACAAGGTGCGGTTGGTGAATACGTATGGACCGACGGAAACAACCGTCGTGGCGACAAGCTGCGAACTTTCCGGGAACTTCACGGCGTCATCGGTGGTTCCGATCGGTCGTCCGATTCGAAATGCTGCCGCTTACGTTCTGGATCGTTTCCGTTCGCCGGTTCCCGTTGAAGTTCCGGGAGAACTTTATCTCGGCGGAAACGGTGTGGCTCGCGGTTATCTCAACCGGCCGGAACTCACGGCCGAGAAGTTCATTCCCAATCCGTTTGGTGACGGCCGGCTCTATAGAACCGGCGACGTTGTTCGTTATCTCCCGGACGGCAAACTGGAATTTCTAGGCCGCGTGGACAATCAGGTCAAGATTCGCGGATTCCGTGTGGAGCTTGAAGAGATCGAGCAAATAATCAGAACTCACCAGAACGTGTCTGACGCGGTTGTGGTCGCGCATGAAGATGCGGACGGCGACAAGCGTCTGTTTGCCTACGTCGTTCCGAACGCCGCATCGCAGTCACTGGTTACGACGCTACGAAGCTGGTTGAAAGGGAAGCTGCCGCCGCACATGCTGCCTGCCGCATTCGTAATCATCGACGCGCTTCCGTTCATGCCCAACGGAAAACTGGACCGCCAATCGCTGCCCGATCCCGGCAATGAACGGCCCGAAGTGGACGAAATTTTCGAGGCCCCCACGACGTTGACCGAAAAGATCGTCGCCAAAGTCTGGCGCGACACTCTGAAACTCGAGCGCGTGGGAATTCGCGATAACTTCTTCGAGCTTGGCGGCCATTCGTTGCTGGCGGCTCGAGTGGTTTCGGAGCTGCGCCGCAACTTTAATTTCGATCTGAACCTGATCGATGTCTTCAACGCTTCGACCATCGCGGAGTTGGCCGGATTGATCTATCGGCGTCAGACCGGAGACGAGAAAAACGGAGACTTGAAGTCGCTGCTGTCTGAGCTGGAGCGTCTTTCCGACGAAGAAGCGAAGCAGCTTCTCGCCGAAGAGTTACAAACTGTTGACGGCGTGGGGAACCGGCCCGTGCTGGGTTTATGAGGCGTTAACGGAAAGCGCGCGAGATTTCTACTTTTTATAATAATTGAGATGAGTGCATCCACCGCAGAACTTAATATCAAACAACAACTTGCCGCGCTCTCTCCGGCAAAACGGGCGCTGCTCGAGTTAAAGCTGCTCAAAAAGAAAGCGCGCACTTACGTCGCTGATGAACCGATTCCGCCGCGGCCCGATCGCGATTCCGCGCCGCTTTCGTACACGCAGGAAGGACTCTGGGTATTGAGCCAACTGATGCCCGGCGCGTCTCTATATCACGTCCCTAAAGCAGTACGCCTCACGGGTAAATTGAATGTCACAGCGTTGAAAGAAACGCTCGATCTAATCGTGGCTCGCCACGAATCATTGCGCACCAGCTTTACCACTGTTGACGGAATTCCGATGCAGGTGATTGCCAGGGCGATGTCGGTTGAGATGCCTTTGATCGATCTCACTCAACTGTCAGAAACCGATCGCGAGGCAGAAGCTCAGAGTGTGATCGATCAGGAGGCGCGCCGGCCGTTCGATCTCTCGCAAGGACCATTGATCAGGGCCATCCTGCTGCGGCTGGCGGAGCAGGAACATATCTTGCTGGTTACGACGCATCACATCGTCACCGATGGGTGGTCGATGGGAATCTTCCATCGCGAATTGATGGAACTGTACGAAGCATTTTCCGCGGGACGACCCGCGGGATTGCCGGACCTGCCAATTCAGTATGCCGACTATGCCTGCTGGCATCGTCAATGGTTTGCGGGCGCGGTCTATGAATCGCAACTTTCCTACTGGAAGAAACAGTTCGCAACTCTTCCTCCGGTGCTTGAGCTGCCCGGCGATCATCCGCGCGGGGCCATGCAAGCGTTTCGCGCCTTTCGCGGCGCGCAGCAGACGCTCCGGCTGTCAAAAATCTTGACGCGGCAACTGAAAGAGTTTTGCCAAAAGGAAGAAGCGACCCCATTCATGGTGCTGCTGGCGGCGTACTACGTCCTGCTGCACCGCTACACGGGCGAGGAAGATATCGTCGTCGGATCTCCTATCGCCGGCCGTTGCATGGCTGAGACGGAACAGTTGATTGGCTTGTTCATCAACGTGCTGGCGCTGCGTGTGAGTTTGTCCGACAACCCAACGTTTCGCGAAATGCTTCAACGCGTGAAGGACGTTGCGTTTGGCGCCTATGCGCACCAGGACTTGCCGTTTGAGACGCTGGTCAAAGAGGTCCGGCCCGATCGGACGTTAAGTCATAATCCGCTCTTTCAAGTGATGTTCGTGCTGCAAAACGAACCGATACCGCCACTTGAGTTCGGCGGCTTAACTGTCGGATATGTCCAGGTCGGCAACGTCACCACGAATTTTGATCTCACCCTGGATATCATCGAACGCGAGAACCAATTCCTGCTCAAGTTCGAATGCAACGCCGATCTTTTCGACGAAGAAACCATCGCGCGGATGCTGGGTCACTTTCAGACGCTGCTCGAAGGTTTGGCGGCCAGCCCGGAGCAAAGAATTTCCGAGTTGGCGCTCTTGACGGCGGGCGAGCGCCATCAACTGTTAATTGAGTGGACCGATACCAGAACGGATTATTCTGACGACAAGTGCATCCAGGAAATATTCGAGGATCAGGTCGCCGGCACGTCTGAATCGATCGCTTTGATCGCTGGCGATCGCGAGTTTACGTACGCGGAATTGAATTCGCGAGCGAACCAACTGGCTCGTTACTTGCGCAAGTCCGGAATTGGACCGGATACGCGCGTCGGCGTTTGCCTCGAGCGTTCGCCCGAGATGATCGTGGCGCTGCTCGGAATTCTGAAAGCCGGCGGCGCCTATGTGCCACTCGATCCAGCTTACCCGCGCGCGCGTTTGCAGTTCATGATTGAAGATGCGAACGCGCCGGTGCTCCTGACCGAGAAAAAACTGTTGCACACCTTGCCGGAAACAACTTCACGGATCATCTGTGTCGATGAGCTGGGGCAACAGATCGCGCAAGAGAGCATCGAGAATCCTGACCTAACCACGAACGCGGAAAACCTGGCCTACGTCATCTACACCTCCGGTTCGACCGGCACGCCAAAGGGCGTGGCCGTGGCGCATCGCAATGTCGTGCGATTAGTGAAGAACACAAACTACGCCAACTTCTCGGCCGACGAAGTGTTTCTCCAGTTCGCTCCGGTTTCTTTCGACGCTTCAACTTTTGAAATCTGGGGCAGTCTCTTAAACGGCGCGCGCCTGGCGATGATGCCGCCCGGTAAAGCCTCGCTAAAAGAATTGGCCGGGGCCCTGAAACGCTATCGCGTGACGACGCTGTGGCTGACTGCGGGCCTGTTTCACTTGATGGTCGATCACCACCTCGAAGATTTGCGCGGCTTGCGACAATTGCTGGCGGGTGGGGACGTTTTGTCGGTGCCGCACGTGCGTAAGGTCTTGCAGGAGTTGCCCGACTGCCGAGTGATTAATGGTTATGGCCCGACAGAAAATACTACTTTCACTTGCTGCTATCCGATCGTAAATCCCGCGTCCCTCAACGGTTCGGTGCCGATTGGCCGGCCCATTTCGAACACTTACGTGTACGCGCTCGACGCGCACATGAATCCTGTTCCGGTCGGAGTACCCGGCGAGCTGTATATCGGCGGTGACGGACTGGCCCGCGATTATCTCAACCGGCCGGAGCTGACGGCGGAAAAGTTTGTGCGCGATCCGTTCTCCGGGAATGGAAAGCGTTTGTATCGATCCGGCGACCTGGTTCGTTATCGGCCCAGCGGAGACATTGAATTTCTCGGCCGCATCGATAATCAGGTTAAGGTGCGCGGCTATCGCGTCGAGTTGGGTGAGATCGAAGCAGTCATGGCGCAACACCCGGAGATCAGCGAGGGCGTGGTCGTGGTGCGTCAGGATGCCGGAGACAAACATCTGGCTGCGTATTTGGCGCCGCGCAGCAGACACCAACCAGAAGTTGAAGATGTGCGCAGTTTTCTGCGTAAGAGATTGCCGGATTACATGGTTCCCTCGACGTTTGTGGTGCTCGAATCGTTGCCGCTTTCGCCGACAGGCAAAGTCGATCGGCGGGCGTTGCCCGCAACGAACGGCTTCAAGTCAACGAAGGGGTTCGCAGCTCCCGAGGATGAACTCGAGCTGAAGCTGATCAAGATCTGGGAGAAGGTTTTGAATGTCCGGCCCGTCGGTATCAACGACAACTTCTTCGATCTTGGCGGACACTCTTTGTTAGCGGTGCGCCTGTTCGCACTGATTGAAAAATCATTCGGCAGAAATCTTCCGCTCGCTACGCTGTTTCAGGCTCCGACGGTGAAGGAACTCGCGCGCGTCTTGCGCAAGGAAGGCTTGCCCGCGCCGTGGTCGTCGCTGGTGATGATTCAGCCTGGCGGCGAACGCACGCCTTTGTTCTGTGTACATGCGGCCGGCGGCAACGTGATCGAGTATCGCGATCTGGCGCGGCTGCTTGGTCCCGATCAGCCTTTCTATGGATTACAGGCCAATGGTCTGGACGGAAAATCTGATCCGCACACGACCATTCCAGAGATGGCCGCGCATTACATAAAAGAGATGCGCGAAGTGCAGCCGAATGGACCTTACCTGCTCGGCGGTCGGTCGTCGGGCGGCACGATTGCATTTGAGATGGCTTGCCAGCTCAAAGCCGCAGGTGAAGAAGTTGCGCTGCTGGCGCTGCTGGATGCCTATCCTGCCGGCTACTTCAAACTGCTTCCCGGCGCCGCGAGCTTTCGACAGCGGATGCAAAGGCGAGCGAGACGGTGGAACTCGCACCTGATGAATCTCAGTCAATTGAAGTTCGCTGACCGGATTTCATACTTGCTCAATAAACTGAAATATGCGCCGGCGAAAATCAAGCACAAAGTTTATCGCCGCGCTTACAAGCTTTATCGACGAATTGGGCGGCAGCTGCCCGAAGTGTTGCGGAACATTGAGGAGCTGAATTTCGCCGCCGTCAAAGATTATGTGCCGCAGGTGTACGCCGGTCGGGCGACGCTCTTTTCCGCCAACGATCTGACGGCGGCCTACGACGTTGAAGATGGATGGCGAGAGCTGGTGGCTGACTTGGAAGTGATCGAGATTCCCGGCAACCACCTCGACATCATCAAGGAGCCGCACGTTTCAGTGTTGGCGGAAAAATTGAACGCCTGCATTCGTAGCGCAAGCTGACAGTTTGCGCTACGAGGTTTCAAGAAATGAGTTACGTCCAAAGCCAATCATCCAAAGCGCCGTCGCCGTTACGCTCTGCCGGCGCACTCCAAATTTCTCCGGAGTTGATCCGCGCGGGCTGCATGAGCGGAGCGACGCTGCCTTTTGTGATTGAGGCGAATAATGTAATCGATCTGATCGAGTGGTCTAAAACTAATCGCTCGTTCATTGAAACCGAACTTCTCAAAGCGGGCGCAATTCTTTTTCGTAACTTCAGACTAATGACGGTGGACGAATTCGAGCGGCTGGTTGAAACCGTCAGTGGCCCGCTGCTTGATTATTCGTATCGCTCGACACCGCGGACGCGCGTTAGCGGAAAGATCTATACGTCAACCGAGTATCCGCCGCACCAGTCGATTCCGCTGCACAACGAGAATGCCTACTCGCGCAGTTGGCCGATGCACCTCTGGTTCTTTTCGATTCAGGTGGCCGCCGAAGGTGGCGAGACACCCATCGCTGACAGCCGCAAGATCTATCTGAACATTCCCGCCGAGATTCGCGAACGTTTCGAGCGCAAGGGATTGATGTACGTGCGCAATTATGGCAGCGGATTGGATCTGCCGTGGCAGGAAGTTTTTCAAACCGCGAGTAAGGCCGAGGTGGAAGAGTTTTGCCGCGATGCGGAGATCGAACTGGAGTGGATTGGCGAAGATCAACTTCGCACGCGGCAACAGTGTCAGGTGACGGAGCGTCATCCGCGCACCGGCGAAACGGTTTGGTTCAATCAGGCGCACCTCTTTCACGTGTCCAGATTGCCGGCGGAAGTGCGCGACTATTTGATCTCGACTTATGGAGAAGAAAATTTGCCGCGCAACGTCTATCACGCGGACGGCTCGGCGATCGACCCGGCAATGCTGGATGAAATCTCAGCGGTTTACGATCGGAATTCAGTCGTCTTTCCGTGGCAGGAAGGCGACGTGATGCTCGTGGACAACATGCTCGCCTCGCACGGACGAAAACCCTTTCGCGGCAAACGAAGGGTGGTAGTCGGAATGGCTGAGCCGAATCAGCAGCGCAACTAGGAAGACCCAAGATCCAAATCATGCAGAACTTAATTAGCCCGACAGTTGAACCCGTCTCGGTTGGTGCAACCGGCAACGTTGAAACGCGTTTCAATCAAACCGCTCGCGAATACCCGCGCGACAGATGCGCGCATCAACTGTTTGAAGCGCAGGTCGAGCGCGCACCGGACGCGGTCGCCGTGGCCTTCCGTGACGAACGGCTTACCTATCGACAACTCAATGCGCGCGCAAATCAATTAGCACATTTTCTGAAGAGCTTCGGCGTGGGGCCCGATTCACGCGTTGGGATTTGCGTCGAGCGCTCGCCCGAAATGGTTATTGGAGTGCTCGCGGTGCTCAAGGCCGGTGGCGCCTACGTGCCGCTTGATCCCTCGTATCCGAGCGAGCGGCTCGCATTCATGTTGAAAGATGCAAATGTTCGTGTGCTGCTTACTCAATCTGGTTTGATTGACAAACTGCCTGCGCACGATGTGCCAAGTTTTTGTATGGATACTGACTGGGGGCAACTCGAAAACAACCCAACAGAGAACCTCGTCAACGGAGTCAGGCCCGAGCATCTCGCCTACGTAATCTATACGTCCGGCTCAACCGGAAAACCAAAAGGCGCAATGATTCGTCATTGCGGGCTGGTGAACTATCTCAGTTGGGCGACGGAGACATATCAAGTCGAGCGCGGTTGTGGCGCTCCCGTGCATTCTTCGATCTCATTTGATCTGACGGTCACCAGTTTGTTCACGCCCTTGATGGTTGGACGCACCGTGTTTCTTTTGCCGGATGGAATCGAAGAACTTGCGAAGGCACTGCTCGAACGCGACAACTACAGCCTGGTCAAGATCACGCCCGCGCACCTGCGCGCGTTGGCGGAATTGATGCCACCGTCCGAAGTTGCCGGACGCGTGCGCGCGCTGATCATCGGCGGCGAAGCGTTGCACTTCGAGGGCGTCTCGTTCTGGCGGCAGCACGCGCCGGCGACGAGATTGATTAACGAGTACGGCCCGACTGAAACCGTCGTCGGCTGCTGCGTTTACGAAGTTGAAGACGACGATCCGCTGTCAGGCCCAATTCCGATCGGCCGTCCGATTGCCAACACGCAGCTCTATGTCCTCGATGAAAAATTGCAGCCGGTTGCCATGGGCGATCCGGGCGAACTCTACATCGGCGGTGATGGCGTTGCCAGAGGGTATTTGAATCGTGACGATTTAACGGAAGAACGCTTCATTCGCGACCCGTTCGCTGAAGACGCGCAAGCGCGACTCTATCGTACAGGTGACCTGGTTCGCCTCCTGCCGGACGGGAATCTCGAATATCTGGGGCGCGTGGACGATCAAATCAAAATCAAAGGCTTCCGCATCGAGTTGGGCGAGATCGAAACCGTGCTCAAGCAGCACGGAGCAGTATCGGATTGCGCGGTGGTGGCCTGTGAAGATCCTTCCGGCGAAAAACGACTGACTGGATTTTTCGTGACCAACGGAAATGGCCCCGCCGAGATCGATGACCTGAAAGAGTTTCTGAAAACGAAATTGCCCGACTACATGGTTCCGTCGTGCTTTGTCGGTCTGGAAGCGTTGCCGCTGACCACGAACGGTAAGGTCGATCGAAAAGTATTAGCGCAGCAGACTCGGCCGGAAGTCGCTAACGAAAATTTTGTGGCCGCGCGCACGCCGACGGAAGAAACGCTCGCCAGGATTTGGGCTGAGGTGTTCAAGCTGGACGCAGTCAGTGTCAACGACAACTTCTTTGATCTCGGAGGCGATTCGATCCTCGGCACCTTGATACTTGCCCGGGCGTCGCGAGCGGGCCTGAAGGTATCGCCGATGCAGCTCTTTGAGCACCAGACAATTGCTGAGTTGTCGAACGTCGTGCGGCTGAGCTCAGAAAGTCCCCTCTCCCCTTGGGAGAGGGTTAGGGTGAGGGCCTGAGTGGCTGCTGAAAAAGTCCGCTTGACTATCAAGAGAGAGAAGATTTGGAGTGCGCCGACAACGGCGGCGCTTTGGATTCCTTACCATTTCCGCGCCGCGAATCCAAAGCGGCGTCGCGCTACGCTTGCCGCCGCACTCCAAAATTCTTTTTTCCGGCAGACTCTTAGAGAAAGTCGAACGATGAAACGCTCCATTTATCTCTTACCAGTCTTCATTTCACTGGCCTTTGTTCTTGCTCCGAGCCGCGCTTTCGCGCAGTGCGGCGTCGAGCGATGGTCGGTCAAGACCGGCACCGATCCCGACGCAGGTTTGGTTAATCTTGCTGCTGCGTCACCAACAACCGTCAATACTCTTTTGGCGCTGCCTCGTCCGACACTGATTCCCGATAACCAACGGCTGGTACCCACAGAAACAACTTTGTGGACCATGACGGCGACGCTGAACGGCTATTTTGTCGCCAACGATTCGGATTATCACATGGTCCTTACCAACGGCGCGGGGAAGACAATGATTGCGGAGATTCCTGCGCCGATTTGCGTTGGACCGGGAAGTCCTTTTGCCACGGGTATCGCACATGCTCGCGCGCAGATGGATGCACGATTCACGGCGCCCCCGCCTGGTATTTTTCAAACCGTCAATATTCCCGTGCAGCTTACCGGCGTGGGATTCTTTGACTTCATTGAGGGGCAAACAGGCCAGGCGCCAAACGGGGTCGAACTTCATCCGGTAATCGATCTTATATTCAGCCCGTCATTTGCACTGACTGCTTCGCCATCCGCACTTTCGATCACGCAAAGCGGAGCCGGAAGCTCGACGATCTCGCTTTCCGGCAATCTCAACGCGACCGTTGCGCTCGCCGTTTCAGGCTTGCCCGCGGGTGCGACCGCCAGTTTTTCTCCTTCGTCGATTACGTCGCCCGGGCCAAGCTCTGCGACGATGACCATCTCAGTGGGCGCGACAACCGCGGCTGGGACTTACCCGATTGTTGTGAGCGGCACAGGCGGCGGGCAAACCCACACAGTGACGATTAATTTAACAGTGACGGCGGCAAACACCACGATGCAACTGCTCGGCAACTCGGGATTTGAAAATGGATCAGCGAACCCTGCGCCATGGACAGTTACGCCGCAGGTCATTGATAACTCGACGTTCGAAGCGCCGCACACGGGCGCGTGGAAAGCATGGCTGGACGGATACGGCTCAGCGCACACCGACAGCATTTTCCAAACCGTCGCGATTCCCGCCACAGCCAGTAGCGCAACTCTGTCTTTCTGGTTACACATCGACACGGCCGAGACGACCACGACGACAGCTTTCGATACTTTGAAAGTTCAGGTTCGTAACTCATCAGGCGTGGTGCTGTCCACGTTGGCGACTTATTCAAATTTGAATCACAACCTCGGGTACACACCCGTCTCTTTTGATTTGACGGCTTACGCGGGGCAGACGATCCAGATTTTCCTAATCGGAGTCGAGAACCAGGGCGGCAAAACTTCTTTCGTGGTGGATGACTTTGCGCTGAGCGCGGCCATCTCGGCCACGGCCAGCGATTTTGCGATCTCGTCGTCGCCATCTTCAGTAACGGTGACGCAGGGCAGTTCGATCCCGACTACGATCAGCACAACTGTATCGGTCGGCTTCAGCTCGCCGATTTCACTGTCCGCGTCGGGATTGCCGGCGGGCGCAACCGCAGTGTTCAGTCCATCGTCGATCGCGGCGCCCGGCGCGGGCTCTTCAACGCTAACGATCTCGACCTCGTCAACGACGCCGACGGGCACGTATTCGATCACCGTCACAGGTTCCGGCGGCCTACAAACGCATGCTACTACGGTCACGCTTGTCGTCAACGCCGCCACGCCAAAAACCCTGCAATTATTGGGTAACGCAGGATTCGAGAGTGGATCGGCCAATCCCTCGCCCTGGACCGTGACCCCGGCTGTCATCGACAGCAACACGGCAGCAGAGCCGCCGCACTCGGGCGCGTGGAAAGCGTGGCTGGACGGCTATGGCTCTCCGCACACGGACTCGATCATGCAGCAGGTGTTGATTCCGGCGACGGCAACGAACGCAACTCTCACGTTCTGGTTGCACATCGATACGGCTGAGACCTCCACCACGACCGCTTTCGATATTTTCAAGGTGCAAGTACGGAATTCTTCTGGTATTGTACTCTCCACGCTAGCAACCTATTCGAACTTGAACGCGGCTGCGGGTTATGTTCAAGTATCGTTTGACTTGACTTCGTTCAAAGGACAGACGATTCAAATTTATCTCGTTGGCGTGGAAGACCAGGGATTGAAAACTTCTTTCGTGGTCGATGATTTTGCGCTGAACGTCACCACGCCGTAAGGGCCCGACAATGCGACTTAAGTTAATCCTCTTGATCGTGGCTGTGCTGGCCGCGACCGCGCAGGCCCAGGAACCCTGGCCACAAGAGCGGCCCGACGAGCGCGAGCAAAGCGTCGTCAAC
>Ga0099830_10001637_pt1 | contig 11460 bp, 9 predicted proteins | sample CZO8metaG_4_FD_79337 | JGI IMG/M metagenome (GOLD analysis project Ga0099830, IMG submission 79337) | Vadose zone soil microbial communities from the Eel River Critical Zone Observatory, Northern California, USA - CZOApr15con2H3.8 metaG | ecosystem: Environmental > Terrestrial > Soil > Vadose...
CAATGTTACCAAGATTATTTACCTGCGTTCTAAAGGTATCGGGGAATATTTGTCTTGATGGAAGTGTGTACCATGAGTCAGCAACCACCCTGGCAACCACAACAACCGCCTAACAATCAACCACAATGGGGTCAACAACCATCCCAATACCAGCAATCATTTTATAACCAACCCACCCAGGCAACCCCAGGACAGTTCCAACAACCTCCCTATAACAACGTTCCCCCGCCGAGAAAACCAGGAATTTGGACGTGGTACAAGTCACGGACAAAAAGGGTGAAATTAGCCCTGGGATGCGGCGCGGTCTTGGCGCTACTTTTATTTTTCTCCGGCATCGGTGTGGCTGTCGGAGGTGTAAATTTTGTAACACAATCTCATCAAGCGGCAATAGCCGTAAGTCCGGGAGTAACCCATTTACCAACACTCACCCCTAATCCCCCCGCTCCTGATGGATATCTTGCTACGGGTTCAAGCTATGTTTTGTTCATTCAATTCACAAATACTAACGGTACTTTATCGGGTGAATGGAATGAGGCAGACGTTGTAACAAATACCTATCAGAATATACTGCAAGTAAGCCCATTTCATACAAGTTTTAGTGCTTTTTTGAATGGCACACAATTTAATCTCGATGTGAATGGTCGCATGTACGCAGGTTCTTTTGATGGGAATAATGTTACGATAGAATTTCCGCAACAAGATGGTACACTTGCACCTATCACGCTAACACCAGCAAGCATTGACAATTATAATAACGCCATCACGAATTTGCAGAATACTGTTAATCAGGAAAACCAAAATACTGCTGATGCCCAGGCAACTGCCAGCATTATGGCAGCCACCGCTACTGTTACAACAGACGAGCAAAACAGGCTCAACTACGATCTACAAAATATCGGCAGTGCAATAAGTAGTCTCAATACCGATGCTAATTTTAGCTCGTTATTTCAAGAGTACCAAAAAGATATCAGCCAAGAGCAGAAAGATTATCAGACAGAACAAATAGACGCTCAAGCTGGATGTAGTAACGCAAGTGTAGTATCAGGTGATGTTAGTGTTATAAGCGGTGATACGAGTGTTATAAATGGTGATGACAGCGTATTTCAGGGAGATACAAATGTGGTATCTACTGATATTGCTAGTGTTCAAGATTTCGTGAACAAAATAGAGCAGCATTGGAACGATTTAGGAAAATCATCGCTAGGTGTCACGCAAAACGACATCGATACTGCTGTGCATAACGGGAATGCCGCTATACAAAACGCGCAAGCCGCCATAAGTTCTGCAACTTCTCAGATACATGGGTATGACGCTACATCTCAGCAAATCTTGCAGCAGGCCAATAACCTGTATAGTTCTATGAAATGCTAAAGGGCAAAAAAATCGGGCGCTCATAGCCAAAGAAGTACGTATTGCAGCCCAAATCGAAGCCACTACGATTATGCTCCACTCAAATGAGGCAGCGCGGAAGTGGCTCAAGGATCGTAAAGGCCATTCACTCATCATATGAGGATATTCAGCACTACCAGAGAATTGTAGCGGCTTGGCTGAGACAATTACTCTCATGGAAAAGATTGATGAGACGATTGAGGAGCATGGGGGATGGCCGATTGAGTAGTATGAAGTGCCCCCGCAGTTTGGTACATTCAAACAAGCGCAGCGAGTCCAACAAGCAGAAGCAGAGCAGGCAGAATTAGACCTGCATACAGGATAACTGATAGATGGACAGTATCAAGCCGTGCAAGCGCAAAATGGATTTGACGGACATACATTCCGACGAGAATGAGAAGGTAGACAATGAAGATTTTTATTTTTGGTGCAGGAGCCTCCAAAGGCTCACAGGGACAAGTTGATAATCCAAGTTTCGTCTCTCCTTTAACAGATGAGTTATTTGATGATGAATACCGAGGTTATGCTACCTATGGACAATACGAAATTTTGTCCAAAGCAGAATTATCAAAATGTGCTGAGGAAAGCAAAAACAATGGCTCTGTTGAGCAGTGGCTAACACAACGCTGGAATAATATTAATAATTTTACGCAACTCAGAACTCAATCAGCAGAGAAAATATTCTTCGGCAGACTAACATTTTACATTTGGCAACTATTACAGGCTGTTTCTACTCAAACATATAACTCTTCTAATGCTTACACTGTTTTGATGGAGAAGTTACGAATAAGCGATCAACCCTTCGGTCTCATCTCATTCAATTACGATACTCTTCTTGATAGGGCGGCTATTGAGGTCTTTGGTGAAACTTTCACTTCTATTGACGATTATTATAATTTTCCTTACATAAAACCGCATGGTTCGGTAAATTGGATACTAGGCAAAAGAGACGGCGATCCCAATACTCCGCCAGAGGCACAATTAGATATTGGAATTAAAATAGATACTGCTGTCAAGCACATGCTCACGGGATCGGCACTGTCGTTAAATACTTTAAGAGTTTTGGGGCCAAGACAACCAACACTGAGTAACTTAACGTTTATGATTAATGTCTTTAGTAACCAGTATTTCTATCCACTTATTTTCATGCCTCTTTCGTCAAAACTGTATCCTTTTGTAGACGGATTTTCAGAAACTATCATCCAAAGAAGCAAAGAACTCATAAAAAAGGCAACTGAAATTTATCTCATTGGTTATAATGCAAAGGATGATATTATTAAAGATATATTGCTGGAAGCGCCCGCCCCTACCCCACTACATATAGTTAAAAATGGCAGTGCTGAACAAACAATGGAAGAAGTCCTACATTTGGCACCTTCCCTTCTTGTTAGGGGTAATGCATCTAATTTTGGATTTCGCGATTTTGCTGAACGTTACAAGTAAGGGGATATTGGGCGAGGCTGTATTCTCCATGTCGCCTTAAAAACCATGTGCGAGATGCCATACAAATTTTGTGTAATGGTACATAGCAGAAAAGCCTGGAAGCCTGGCCTGGACTGAGTTTAGCACCTTATCGTTGTACAGCGCTACACAACATTCGGTATGGCATCCTTTCACGGTGGACGCGCCCTCATTTATAAATAAAAAAGATTATCCTCTGAAGAACGACACTATCGAAACGGTTGAAACACCGCTCCCTCCCCCTAGCTTCGCATAATGCCCCACTTTCGGCATTTGCTCTCCTTGTATTCCTGCTTTATATTGTCCCCTAGTTGACAGCAAGCAAGCTTTCAGGGCTGATTACAATTATATTTCACTTTGGCCGTACTGCCTGGTATCGCAAAGGTAATGGTTGCATTTTCATATCCGTGATAACAATAGTCAGAGACAATAATGTTTACTTGTGCAGAAGGATTTGCGGTACTCAGTGAACCTTTTGATGGGAGAACAGCAACATAATAATCCGGATTACATATGTTGTAGGTACACAAGGTTGCCTTATAGGATGAAGTCCAGACTACTCCACTGTTAGGAGGGTTATTAAGACTCAAGGTAACTGGACAGGAAATGAAATTGTTGAGATTTAAAAAACTGCATTGTGATACGTCTATCACCGTTGGACTTACGGTAATCGTCGGCGTTGCGGCTTGGGTGAATGAAGCATCCACCGAAGCATGTACAGAGCGAGGGAAAGTCACTACCACGGTAAGAAGCATTACCAGGCAACTCACAAGAGCGACGAGAGTAAATGAACGTTTGAGCTTCATATAGTATCCTCTTCCATTTTATTTCTGGCACAGTATCTAACAGTTCAAAAATTAAGAAAAGAGTTAAGAGGTTATGATCTGGTTGAGGTTCGGTTAAGATTGTTATATATATGAGTAAAACCCAACAAATGATACAAACGTTCCCCTAATATCTAATGTTGAGAACCAAAATCCTTCCTCTTCCAGCTTCCTGGTTCGTGCAACTTATGATTGCACGAACCACACGCCTTAGAAAGGAGCGCAACATCCACCGGTTTCCAGCCATCAAAAGGCTGGGAGCGCCCGCCTTTCTGGCAGGCGCTCCCAACGCTTACATCCGGGGAGCGAACCGGGTACTTAATGCCCTATGTCGCCGCAATCAGGTCGAGTAGCAGTTTCGCCACGTTGGGCGTTCCCAGGCCAGTGACCGCATCCCAGCCTGGCGAGGCAGAATAGCCGGGGATCGAGCTGGTTTGATTGTTGCCAACCGTGACATCGTAGAAATCGCTGGCATAGGTCGCGGAATTGCTCGCGATCTGGTAGAGCGCCGGATTGATGTAGCCCAGGTCCCTACCGGCCATCTGATCGGCAATGGCGATCAGCCCGGCCCACTGCGGTGAGCTACAACTGGTGCCACCCACGACGTACCACCCGACACTGCAGGGATTGGCCCCACCACAGCCCGTGCCAGAAGATGTCGTGGCCGGTTCTGTGTCGTAGACCAGCACACCCGTGCGCGAGCTGGCCTGATAGGCGATATCGGGGACGCCCCGCATGTTTGTATTCGGCCCGGGAGCGCCCACTGAACTGCCAACATAGGTGCTACCAGGCGGTAGCGTGTTCTGGAAGGCAGGCCGTGGGAAAAGGATGCTGTAGCCACCACCCGAGTCTATCCAGCCGACCTCGCGTACGCCCGGGTTCGCCTGGCACGGGCCGGGCGGTGATGTGCTATCCACGAACTTCCCGGTCACAGCATCGGTACAGAGGTATGTTCCGCCTACTGCTGTGACTAAGGGATCAGAAGCTGGCCACCCAACGCTCGGATAGGGGATCACCTTTGGATTCTTGACCGGCTCTTTGTCGATGTTCGTCGTTCCGCCATCCCCCGAAGAGGCAAAAACGGTGACTTTGTTGGCCTGCGCATCGATGAAGGCCTGGCGCAGGTTGTTAATGTCGGCCAGCCCATTGTGAAACGAGCCCTCCCCGGCGCCGAAGCTCTGGCTGATGACATCGGCCAGGTGATTGTCAACAACGTACTGCTCGGCGTTCATCATCTGCGGGAAACCCTGAACCCCCAGGATTTCAGCAGTGGGTGTGGTGACCAGCAGGATGTTCGCCATCGGTGCAGTGGCATGCGCCCACTCGACATCGAGGGAGACTTCCAGTGCCCAGAGGTTGCGAACCTCCTGACCGGTGCCATTATTTGGTGGAGGTGGCTGGGGAGGTGGGGACCCCTGGACTTCGAGGATATCAAAGCGCGGCGTAGTAATACCTGGCGCGCAGTTCCCAGCAGGGGTAGAAGGGCCGCTGTCCCCGCATAGATGCGGGAGACTGAAGGCCGTGCTAAAGGCTCCTAGGTCGTCGCGGATGGTATCGCTGCCGAAAGAGTCAACGAGGGCGATCGTCTTGCCCTGACCCTGGTTACCAGCAGCCAGTAAGGAAGCGTAGTTGTAGGAGTTCTGCATAGCCGCCGGGTTAAAGCAGCGGCGGCCTACAGCATTGCACGCGGCCTGGCCCGGCGGGGTAGTGCCACTCGCCAGGAATTGCCAGTCACTTATGAGCGGATGAGCGACTGGACCAGCGGCGAGGGCTGGGGCGCTCAATATCACTGGCAGGAAAGCCAGGTTGAGCACCAACAGCGCGAGACCGCGTATCGCTGAACGCACAAATGACAAAAACATCTCTTCCTCCTTAGTAAATATGCTCAAAGGTGACATTCCGAAACTGGCACCTGAGCGGATACCGGGGAGCACTGCGTGTTTTCATGCAGCACCGTGATCCAGGTATTTCCACTTGGCCAGTCACGGGTGAGGCAGTTTGGCATCCATGCATTGGAAGTGGTCTGCCTCCTGGCCTCGCGACCGCGAGGCAAGACTATTGAGCGGTGTATATGCCTCCTTTCCAAACGAAGAAATAAACCGTTAACATAGTTCCGGCCCTCTGGCAGGATGGGCAAGTCATTTCGAGATTGATTGGTTTGCGAGTAAAAAGAGGAATGGCGTCTGGCTTTAATCCTCAATAGGAAGCTTAAGCTATCCAGGCGGTCACACCCAAAACCGCTGATATCAAGAATTTGCCAGTTTCAATTGCCAATGCTGTGTTTGTAGTCTAGCATCGAAAACCCAAAAAAGCAATATAGTCGAGTATCTCTTTTTTAGGAGAGGATTCACGTTGTTTCTGCCTATGTCTCTACTGGTACATCACCATCAGCGGCGGTGGATCCATCCTCAGCACATCGCCCGGCGACATCAAAGGCGTATCCAGGCGGTAGAACAGTTTGAAGCCGGGGTACTGGATCAGTTGCTGTCTATCGAAGATGCGGTAATCGTCAAGCTTTTCCCCTGGAGTACCAAAGCCATCTACCGACGTCACAACCTCCACTCCAGGCTTGAGCCGGATATGTTGCCAGTCCGGTAACATCGATTCGCGGAACTGGTGAATGATCAGCACCTTGGTCGGCAAATGCTGCGTGAGAACCAGATTGGAGAGTTTATCAATCACCCAGTTGATCTCGGCAGCCATCATCCGCCCGAATTCAACACCGGGTATCGTGCCGGGAGGCATATCGAACTCCGGGTCAAGCGCCAGATCCACACCGGGCATTTGGAGAAAGGGCCAGGCATTATTCACTTCAGCCTGGACAGTGCTGTGGCCGATTTGCATATCCATGAAGAACAGCATATGATTGCTGTTAGCCAGTTCGCGGTAATGTTCGATAGAATCATCCGGCATGCGAGCAGTCCATGTACCATCGGCCATTGGTGAGGCCTGCGCGACGGGCGTTACATAATCGAATGCAGCTACGACTGGATGTTTGGGATCAAGGTCTGCATACACCTGCGCCTGCTGCCGGAGCCTGGCAAGCAATTCCTCATCGGAATAGGCCCCGATTGGGCCCATTACGGCGGAGAAAGGGTTTCCATAGTAAACTACAAGACGATCAGCAGGTAAAGCTACTTTCCACATCCAGCCATCAGGGCCTAAAAACTGGTGCAGCAGCGCCATTTCAGCATATAAGTTCATCTCTGACTGGCTAGTGCCACCGGTCGAGGTTTTAGTCGGAGAAGGCGTAATCTTACTTCTCGGCGTGTTCGTGCTTGTCCTGTGCGCGTGTGTAGCTGGCGCAGGAGAACCACAACTTGATAGAAATATCAACACGCCAATCAGCGCTATAGATAGCCAGGAAGCACGCACCCGTATCGTGCTGCCAGGAAGCCTGTGCCAGGTCATTCGCTGCAAACTCATCAAATTCTCCTTAGCAGACCACCCGGCTTCAACCCATCCTACGAGCAATCGACAGAATGAACCTCATCTTCATTCCCTTGCCGTGTTACACGTCTCACACAGCTATTGTAGTATCAATGTGTGAGTACATCAATATTCTAGCTCGATAATACTAATGACCTCAGCCGTTTGCCGATCCAAAGTACCGGAGAAATCACTTTGTAGAACACCGTCCGTATAACTGCATTGTACCGAGTGCGCGTCTTCTAATCGTTACAAAAAGCGTTACGAACCGATCCAATCAGGAGTAGTATAGGGGTTGCAACGTTTCTTAAACGTTTCGTTTCGAGGAGTGCCAGGCTAATTACTCACATGCAGCCAGAAAGCTGCTCTATGATCAAAATAGCGAGCACCAAAACGATAGCAAAAAGAACAGGATGAGTGATAAGCCTTCGATCCCGATTCTGGCTGAGTGCGTAGCGAACCACCCCTACCAGGACAATCAGAACAGCGCCAATTGCGGCAACGTATCTCAGGATGCCGGGAACGCCCTGCGTGCATTCTCCTGCATTATTGTAGATAAAGCCCAGCGTGATGACGATAGCGCTCAGGAGGGGCAGCAGCACCTGGTTCATAGCCCTGATAAACCTTTGATCCCCCTGGCGGCTGCGCAGGTACACAAGTAGTATCAGAATTATCAGGACGGCACAGGCGATAACAATAATCACGCTGGTTAAGCCTGAATGCATGCTCATGCAAAGAAAGACGTCACGCGACTTCGGATGACGTATCGGTAGCTGTAAAGTGAATCTCCAGCGCCTTGTTCACAAAACGGGCCACCTTTGCCTCCTGGTTCGCCAGCACCGCCGGCAGCGTGATGTCACGCTTGAAGTTGCCTATCTCGATAATCATCTCATCGCCCTTCTTCGTCATCAACACCTTATCCATCTCGACATGCGGCAGCGGCAGGCGCAGTACATATGTATCTCCCTGGCGTGTCACCTCCTGTATTGGCCCGCGATAGAAGACCTGGGTGGGGTCCGTATTGCCAAAGATGGCCTGGCCTAACTCTCCAAGTTGAGTGATACCGATAATCTCGCGCGAATAATAAGGTGCCTCCCATATCGGCAGTGGCGCGAAGGTGTTATGAACCTGTACGCGCAGCTTCTCCTGGTTGCGATAGAGGTCCTGCATAAATGCGTCTGCATAGTTGCCCGCCTGGATAACGCGATTGCATATCACGGCATCGATAGGATAACCAAAGAGCGCCAGGTAGGTTTCAGCACGCAGCGCCTCTTTAATCACCATGCGTTCAGGATTGACTACCGGGCGGTAGGAACTAATATCCGGGTCACCCAATACCTCGCGTAATCCTTTGACTCGTTCGCTTAAAACCTGCAGGGCATCCAGTACTTCGCCGGAGGGGATGAAGGCTTTGATGAATGGGCGTGCGAAGTTGAGCGTAGTGCTCTTCAGATTTAAACCACCAATGCGCCCGGCATACCATTGAAACGTATCGGGCATACTTAGCAGGCGTACCGTCTCACCCGTTGGCGCCGCGTCAATAATGACAACTTCAAAATTGCCATCGCGGGCATTGCGGTAGATGTTGAGCAGGCTGACAATCTCGTCCATACCGGGAATGAGAGCCAGTTCTTCTGCCATTACCGAGTCCAGGCCCCGCTTGCGCAGTACCTGGCTTAGCTTTTCTTGCACTTTGCCCCAGCTATGGCGCATCTCATCCAGCACATTGACTTCCTGTGCCCACAGGTTCGACGCCAGTACCGCTGGCTCTGAAGAGAGCGGTGTATTGAAGCAGTCGGCAAGGCTGTGTGCCAGGTCTGTGCTGACCACAAGTGTACGTTTGCCCAGCGCGGCGGAACGAACCGCCGTGGCCGCTGCAATGGTCGTTTTTCCGACCCCGCCTTTTCCCAGGTAGAGTATTATACGCATAAGATTCCTTACTCTTGAAGTGTCACAATCTATATTACTCAGCGGTCCAGGGCTTTGCAATAGCTCTATTTCCCTCGCCCTGACCTTGCTTACTATCTATATGTACGTAGATAGCCTCATTCTGGTTGGATTATAACCCAATCTTTACCAAACGTGCCAGAGTCCGTCTCAAAACCAGGCTAGCGGCTGCCTCACAATACTGGTTTCTGCAACAGTATGAGATGCTGGTAAGGTGTAGATGGGGCGTGGGGCTGTTTAGGCTCATTTCCAACAAAAGTATGCCGGTTCCATAGAGTCAATAATGCACTAATAGGGGTAGCGCTACGTAAAGCTCTCCTGGAGGGAGAATGAGCCAGAATATCCCTGCTAAAAAGCATGCCTACAGAACTCATCCTTTCTAAGCTCGACAAACAAGCTCCTCTCACCCAGGATCTAGTTCTTGCGCCTGTGTTCAAAACACGCTTTGGTTTTGGGAATGTACCGGCTCCTTCCCATTGCTCCTTCATTAGAGGGAAATAGAGTCAGCGTTTCTCCCGCCGATCCCGCGACCTACGGCGTCGCCGTGATGCTGTTCGCGAACTCCCACACGAGGGTGAGCAGGCGTTCCGGCTGCTCGATCTGCGGGAGGTGACCGGCTTCTGGAATGAGTTCGAAGCGAGCGTCAGGGAACGATTGGGCATAGGCACGACCATACTCAGGGTCGATCACGCCATCACTCGCTCCCCACGCCACGAGGACCGGGATTCGCACGTCCTTGAGGCGGTGTTTCAGCTTCGGATCACCCATGCCCTGTCCCTGGTCATAGACGTAGAGCGTCCGGAAGTTGGCCGCGCGGGCCTCGACCTGTTCAGGGGTCACGGTCGCCGGATCGACGCGGAAGGCCGCCGGGTTGTGGAAGCTAAGCGCGGAGAGCTGATCGGGAGTCAAAGAGGAGACATCAGCAATGGGATGCCCCTCAACCTGAATGCCGCCGGCATCGACCAGAATGATCCCGCTCAGCAGGCGTGTAGTATCGCGCAAGGCCATGGCAGACGCGATCCAGCCGCCCATCGAGGAGCCAATGACCAGGACATCGCGCAGGTCGAGCCGTTCGAGCAGGTCAAGATAGGCGAAGGCGAGATCATCAATGCTGTCGAACCATTCAGGACGTGGCTCGCCCGCAAAGCCAGGGTGAGTAGGCGTGAGCACGTGTGCGCGCTTGGAGAGGGCCGAAGCCAAGCCGAACATCGTCTGCGGTCCACCACCACCATGCAAAAGGAGCATGGGACGACCGTTCCCTTGCTCATCGACGCGTACGGTCAAGCCGTCGGCGAAAGACTCTCTTCGCGTTCTGGGAGAAGAAGGAGGTAAAGTGCTCATAGGATTCATCCTTTCTGTTGGGTCCAGCTCCATCGGAAGTATCACACCTGCGAGAGAGCAGTGACCCTTTGTGTATTGCTCAAGCAAGCAATACGGAAGACAAAAAACCAGCTAAGAGACAACCTCTGTGTCATAGCGAGTCATCAATTCAGCAAATTGTTGCGGACCCAGAGCAACATCTGCTTGGAGAAGCTCGCTTAATTCCTCAAAGTAGCCAAGATAGAGGGGAGGCGTAAACGTGTTGAGGAAACGAGTCGGTTTGTCCGTCGGGTTGCTGAACGTATGGACGGTTCCAATAGGCACCATCACGAACGTGCCTTGACTGGCCCGCACGGTCTGGGTCCCAGCCAGAAACTCCAATTCACCTTCGAGGATGTAAAAGCCCTCTTCATGTGCGTGATGGATATGAGGAGGAGGTGTTGGGGCATGGGCAGCCACTTCAAATTCCGCGACGCCCAGTGTTCCCCGCGTATGCGTCCCATCCTCCTGCACCACCATATGAATAGGACCGAGAGGAAGCGTGCGTCCTTCTCCCGCCTTCAGTACCATAGCATTCATGAAAACATCCTTTCTTGTCTTGCTTGTTCGAACAAGCAAGAGTACAAACACCTTTCGAGAACCTGGAGAAGCGCTCAAAACCGTCATCGTGATGAGGTCTTTCCTGCTGTTCTGCCACGGTGCGAGTTGCATTATCTGTGCTTCTCCACGAGTTCACAGGGAGAAGCATGCTCCTGATGGAACAAAGAAGCGCTTCTTCGTCAAAAAAGAGCTCTCATCCATCGGGAGAGAACAAACGATGCAACATGTGCGCAAGCAATTGATACGAAGCATCAAGATCGAACGTAGGGTCTAGAATCTTTTGCAATGCCAGTCCATCGAAAAGAGAGAGCAGAAGAGCAGCCAGGATCGTTGGATCGAGAGATGAACGCTTCGCGCCTTCTGTCCTCTGCGGGTTCTCCAAGACCTTTGCCATGACTTCGCCAATCTCCTCCCGTCGCTGTGCAAGCCGTTCTCGCACCCCAGGTGCAATGACGGGGTTGTGTAAGCCAAGCGAGAACGACTCGTAGCG
>Ga0099830_10001661_pt1 | contig 11399 bp, 8 predicted proteins | sample CZO8metaG_4_FD_79337 | JGI IMG/M metagenome (GOLD analysis project Ga0099830, IMG submission 79337) | Vadose zone soil microbial communities from the Eel River Critical Zone Observatory, Northern California, USA - CZOApr15con2H3.8 metaG | ecosystem: Environmental > Terrestrial > Soil > Vadose...
CCTTACGGGTAAATCCGGCCGGTGATGCAGAAGGTGGAGCGATGCGAATGGGAGGACGTCCGGCTCCTTTCGGGGTCGATGAAGAAATACTGGACGATGCGCTGGACATAGTTCTGAACGATACAGCTCTGGAATTTCGCGGGATTCATCTCTTCACTGGCACGCAGATCCTCGACGCCAACTTACTCGTGAATCAATATCGCCACGGTCTTGAAATTGCTCGACGAACGGTCAAGCGCACCGGGGAGCCGCTGGACCGGGTTGATTTCGGCGGTGGACTCGGGATTCCCTATTTCCCGCACGAGCGGGAGTTGAATCTCGAAGAACTTCGATCTGGGCTTGCATCGCTGTTCGAAGCAACGGAAAGCGATCCCGCGTTCACTGGAACGGAATTCTTGATAGAGCCGGGGAGATTCCTGGTGGGTGAGGGAGGTGTGTACCTAGCGCGAGTCACGGATATCAAAGTCTCACGCGGAAAGAAATTCCTGGTCATTGATGGTGGGATGAATCACCACCTGGCTGCGTCCGGAAATCTTGGCCAGACAATCAAACGAAATTATCCCGTGGCGTTGCTGAACAAGCTGTGCACGGCGCCGGAAGAAACCGTGGATGTCGTCGGGCCTCTCTGCACACCCCTCGATACCCTTGCCCGTGACGTGAATCTGCCGCGTGCCGATCTTGGCGACCTGTTCGGGATCTTCCAGTCAGGCGCATACGCGCGGTCCGCCAGCCCATTGGGATTTTTGAGCCACCCGACTCCACCGGAGATCTGGCTGGATTCAGGGCAGCATACGCTCGCGCGTCCCCGGGGAAAGTATACTGACGCTCTCCTGGAAGGTACTGCGGAGCTCAAGCTGAGGTAGATCGCAAGGAGCCGGAAGATTTCATGGGAAGCGTATTGATCATCGCCTATCATTTTCCCCCTTGTGTCGGCTCAAGCGGTCTTCTCCGCTCGGAGAAATTCTCACGCTATCTCCCGGAATTCGGATGGCAACCGGTTGTGCTGTCACCAAATCCTCGGGCATACGAATCTATTGATCGCGGTTCCGAAGAGAGAGTAAAGGCGACCGTTGTGCGTGCGTTTGCGCTGGACACAAAAAAACACCTGAGTCTTCGCAAATCTTATTTTGATTGGATGGCATTACCTGACCGCTGGATAACCTGGCTCTTCGGGGCGATTCCAGCGGGGCTGCGAGCGATTCGGAAATATCAGATTCAGGTGATCTTCTCGACATTCCCGATTGCGACCGCGATTCTCATCGGCTTGGTCCTGCACCGGCTTACAAGACTCCCCTGGGTGGTCGATTTGCGTGATTCCATGACCGAAGAAAACTACCCGAAGAACGCTCGGACCAGAAAGGCGCGGCGCTGGATCGAACGCCAGGCCATGCGTCACGCTTCTTCGGTAATTTTCACAGCCGTATCGACTCGGCGGATGTATCTCGACCGGTATCCAGAACTTTCCCCCGATAGGTGTCTTTTGATTCCGAACGGATACGATGAAGACGATTTCTCAACCCTGCGCGTTAACAGCGCTCCGGATCGCGCCGCCAGAAAACCACTAAGGCTCTTGCACACTGGCCTCATTTATCCCGAAGAGCGTGACCCGCTCCCTTTTTTTCGCGCTCTTTCCCGTTTGAAGCGTGAAGGAATGATTAGCGCAGAGGATCTGAAAATTGTTTTGCTAGCCTCTGGGTCTGAGGAGCTTTTTCAAAGCGCGATCGCTGAACTCGGCATCGCAGATCTCATTGAGCTTTTGCCACACATTCCCTATCGGCTGGCCCTGCAGGAAGGTGCGGACTCCGATGGTTTGTTGCTGTTCCAGGCCGCCAACTGTGACCATCAGATTCCAGCCAAAGCCTATGAGTACCTGCGCTTGAGAAAGCCCATATTGGCGCTCACGTCCCACACCGGCGACACAGCAGCGCTTCTGAACGAAGTGGGGGGCGCGACAATCGTCAATTTGGCGGATGAGGAAGACATTTATCGCAATTTGCCCGGCTTTCTGGCGGCGCTCCGTTGTGGAATTCATCCGTTGCCGCGAACAAAAGACATTCAGCGCTATTCCAGAAAAAGTCAGGCCGAGGAACTTGCCAAATCTCTCACGAGGGTGAGCAAAAAGAAGTCCATGCCGGAAGGACGGAGAGCGGAAAGCTTCGCCGGGTAATACGCTGTTCTGCTTTAGAGAACGCATTCAGGGAGCGCGGTCGGGAATCGCACATCATGTGTGGCATATACGGAGCAATCGATTTTGCACAGCGCGGCCTGCCTATGGCGCCACTTCTTGCGCGCATGGCGAGCGTCATCGAACATCGCGGTCCAGATGACGCAGGTCAATACTTAGGCCTAGGGATTGGGCTCGGGATGCGCAGGTTGAGCATTATCGATGTGGCCGGTGGACATCAACCCATTACGAATGAAGATGAAACCATTTGGCTGGTGATGAACGGGGAGATTTACAACTTTCAGAAGTTGCGCTCCGACCTGGAGAAAAAGGGGCATCGTTTCCGGACTCACAGCGATACGGAAGTAATCGTTCATCTGTATGAAGACAAGGGAATTGACTTTTTCAAATTCCTGAGGGGAATGTACGGGCTCGCTCTTTGGGATGCGAAACGTGAGCGATTAATTCTCGGGAGGGACCGGATCGGAGAAAAGCCCCTTTACGTCCGGCGGGAACCGGACCGGTTACTGTTCGCATCGGAACTGAAGTCCATTCTGCAGGTCGAAGATGTGCCCAGGCGCATGAATCTGGACGCTTTGCAGGAGTATCTGGCGCTTGGATATGTGCCAGCCCCATTAACACTTCTCGACGGAATCGAAAAGCTTCTGCCCGGCCACTATCTCGTTGCCGAAAAAGGCCAGACGACTGTCCATGAATACTGGGATATGCCCGTAGGCAAGTGTGAGGACCACACGGAAGAGGAATGGATCGAGCAGATCCGCGAGAAACTGCTCGAGACCATCAAGATGCAACTCATCAGCGATGTCCCTCTCGGTGCGTTCCTCAGCGGTGGAATCGATTCCAGCACGATTGTCGCCGCCATGGCACGCCTGACCGGCCGGGCAGTAAAGACATACTCCATCGGATACGGCAGCGACCAGAGCTACTACAATGAACTTCCCTACGCAAAGATTGTTGCGGAAAGATTTGCTACCGACCATCACGAGATCGTCGTCCGACCAGAAGTCAGCGAATTGCTGCCTAAGTTGATCTGGCATCTCGACGAGCCGGTCGCGGATTCGGCTTGTCTCACGACTTTTTTGGTATCGCGTCTGGCGCGGGAAAGCGTGACGGTAATTCTGTCCGGCGTGGGCGGAGACGAGCTTTTTGGCGGGTATCGGAGATATCTTGGAGACAGCGTGCAACGCTGGTACCGGATGATCCCCGGACCGGTCCGGCGAAGACTGCTCCCGGCCTTATTCCGGAAATTTCCACAGGATCGAACTTCGCCCTGGAAGGACTATGCTCGGTATGCCGCAGCGTTCACAAAGACGGCGGATGCGGATCCGGCTGTCCGGTACATGAGCTATGTGACGCTCCTCTCGCCGCAAGCTCAAGCGGACTTGCTCACCGCCGACGCAAAGAGTAATTCCAATGGAAACGAAGTGGCCGCCGAGGCTCTGCGACGCTACTTCGCCCAATGTAATGATGTGGATCCTTTGAACCGTACGATTTACGTAGACCTCAAGACTTCACTTCCAGATGATCTTCTTGCGCTGACAGACCGAATGAGCATGGCTGCATCCGTGGAATGCCGGGCACCGCTCGTGGACTACGAACTCGTTGAATTGGCTGGCCGCATGCCCTCTCATTTCAAAGTGCGTGGCCTTTCCTTGAAGTACCTGCTGAAAAAAGCGGTGGCGCCTTGGTTGCCACCGGAGGTGATCGAACGCAAGAAGCGCGGCTTTGGTGCTCCCGTGGGAGGATGGTTGCGGCAGGATCTAAGGCCATTGATGTATGAACTGCTGTCTGAGGAACAAGTGCGGCGCCGCGGACTGTTTCAATGGGATGCCATTCGGCATCTGATAAGTGCTCATGAGGAGCAGCGAAGTGATCACACCGACCATCTTTTCGCGCTGATCGTTCTGGAATTCTGGTGCCGAGTCTACTTGGATGGTTCCGGCCCCTGCACCCAAAAGGAAACTGCCCAATCCAAGCAGCGGGACGGAATTCCCCCGACTGTCCTAAGAAACACGTAAATAGAAGAGTGAAACCCAGACGCTTAGACTGGCCCATCCGAGTATGGCCAAGAATCGAAGTGTAAGCAGATAGGTTCTACCCAACCGGCGGTACACTGAAAGAAACAATTCTTGCAGAACGAAGAGTGCGATCCCAATGATCGAGGCCCGAAGGCGATAGGGAAAGAGATTCCTGAAGCGCGGATAACAAGCCGCTGCGGCTTGGTAACCCGCTTGTACCGCAGCGATTTGAGATGCCGTGTTGGCCGGAGGAGGTTCCAGAGTCTCTGAAATAGGAAAGTGTGCGTCAGGGCTGGGGGAAACTCCGTCGACTGATATCCTTGGCCCATCGCGCGAGATGATCTCCGAGCCGGCTTCCAGTGGCACCCGGATTTTCCAGGAATCCTCATTGCTCCACTCCACTTTGGCGGTGGAGTTCCTCGCATCCTGGTTTCCAGAACCTTTATCCAAAACCCATACTGTCGCTGCCCAAGCCTCGTCTGCCGGTTGCTCTGTGAGGATCGCGTTGGCGGCGGCGGGTTTCCCATCCAAAGTAATCCAACCTGCAAATGGATCACGGCTCCCCCAGAAATTCCTAATCGTCAAGGATGGTGGACCAAGGAAGTAGGCCCGCAGTTCGCCTTCCGCATCGTGCGAGGACAATGAATAAGTGCCTGGCGGCGCGCCGCGTTGTAGTCCGATGTTTGGTCCCGTGGTCCAGATCGTCTGTAACTGTTTTTGAACGGACCCTGTGCATTCGTCGACGATAACCCATGTAGAAGGCGGCGCGTGCACCACCAGGCGCCGGATTTTGAGGGCCCCGGGTCCTTGGCGTTCCATCTCTGCCGCGAAGAGCCTATTTGAATACGTTGATGAAAGAAGTGTCGCTTTGCGACTGGAGCTGCATTTCTCATTTAGAATATGTGGCGCGTTTGAGCCCTCCCAACACTCCGCGTGACCACGATCGGGGTCGTCGTAGGGCCAGTAGCCGGCATTGGCCCACCATTCCTGGCCTCTTGCCCAGAGAAGAACGCTTGGCTCATCCGCGTGTTTGTGGCCGTGACCTGGATAATACGACCATGCTAAAACCGTTTGCGAAGGACTCTGATCGGATCGTTGACTATTCAGGCCATCCCATAGAACCGCGTAACCGGATACTGGATAGAGCGCGAAGGGACGAGAGGGAAAATTCGTGTCGGCCAAAGCAAGCGGTGCAAACTTTCCTCGATGGTCACGCTCGGTAAGCGGCACAGCACTGCCTCGCCTGCCTACTGCGGTGTCTCCAAACGGTGGCAGCGAGCCGTCAGGCCTGCGTATTTCCAAATAGAACTCCTTGGCCTCCTCATATTTTGGCCCCCACTCAGGAGGCACTTCCAGATCGAGGAGTGTCGCATAGCGCAGGATCGTGCCGAAGAGGAATAACCCGAACTCGTGATATTCGGCCGAATGCTCCAATACCACGCCGTCAGGGGCGACATAGAACGCAAATTCGGCTTTGAAGCGAGAGCGCGCGATCTGCTTGTATTCTTCAACATGCGGCAGGCTGGGAAACGCAATACACAACTGCCAGAGACCCAGATTCTGCATCACGCCGTGGTTTGTCGCGAACGTGAATTGATCGGCTTTCGCCAGAAGCGCGCCAGTCCTCGCGGCGAATGCCCATACCTTTTTTGCTACGTCTGGCCGGAAGTCAGTTCGATGGCGGTAAATGTTCCAAAAGTCGGCCAGCGTCCGCACTCGGGCGGCGATGGCATGATCGTTCCACAGATATCCTCGATTTAGCCACGCACTTCTTTCGTAGTTGGCCCAACCCAGGATCACAGCACGGGCCATATCGTAGAACTCTTCTCTTCCCGTCAGCCGATAGGCATCAATGAATATCTCGGGCACGATGAGCCCGCAAAACTGTAGTTGCCATAAGCTGGTGCCCCGCTCGAGGTCAGCGGGATCAAACGGGAGACGAATGTTGATTGCCGGCAGGCCAGGTACTTCCGCTGACCCCTTCAAGAGTTTATCGGCTGTCGCAATAAGCTGAGCATCGTTTCGCCAATCGCGCACCAGCAACCGATGAGAACGCAGTTCCTGCAGAACATCCTCGGGAGGAAGTGTCCGGCCGCGCTCGATAATTGCCGGGGTAATGGGTTCAGTGGGCACGTAGTAATGCTTGAGTTCAGGAAACCAAATGAGACTCAAGTAAATCAAGAAGGAGAGAAAGGCCAACCCGACGAACAACAAAGAGGGCGCCGGCCTGTCAGGATGAACGGTTGGATTCACGAGAAGAGTCTATCTTATGCCCGGCATACGAGAAATTGCGTTGTTCGAACGGCTGGAAACGCCTGCCACAAGGACCACGCGTCGAGGGAGCATGGGCCATTGAGCAACAAGCGAGCTTTTCGATGTTTGTACTACTTGGGAGGCGCAATTGGATTCTTCGAAACAATCAATTCGTCATACCAGGTGTACGCGGTGGGATGAACGATCTTCATGTCCTTATTTGTCATATACGTCAGTAACGTGAGCGTGTCGTAGTCGTGGCCGGGATGGTCATTCTTGAGAATGAAGTGGGACATCTTGATCCACCGCTTGTACGGCTTTCCATCAAGCGCTACCCAGGCGTTGATGGTGCTCGCAGGCTTTCCCCAGTGGCCGATGGCCACCTGATAATAAAATGTGACCCATTCTTCTGCGGGATAGTGAAAGCAATCTTTCTGATTAATGTGCTCGAACACGCAATTGAAGTCTCCCTGCTGGAGTAGGAGTGGTGGCTGGCCGGTATCCCAGTAAAGGGCCCGGTCTCCGCAATCCGTATACATGATCGGAATCCCTGCATGATGATATTGAACCGTTGTGAGCTCAACTTGAGCGCACGTCGATCCTTCATTGTGGAATATGACCTGCTTCCATGCCGTGTCGCCCCAGTCATTGGTGAGCATTTCTTTTGAGAATCGTTGGCGAAACTGGACGTAAAACGTGGAGCCGGGACCAAAGTTGTGCTCAAATGGTTGCCGCCAGAACCCCACGGTATTTGGCCCGGAGTTCGAGAGCAGTTCGAATCGCAAAGAGGATTCACCCGACGCTTTTATGTTCGCATCGCGCGCGCCATGTATTTTCTTGTCCCATGCGGGATACAAGCCTTGAGCGGGCCACGTCGCGGGCACAAAATCGCGAGGGGAATCAAATCCTTCGCAAACCAGGACGCCATCTGCCTTACACCGCCCGTCAAAGCTCTGTGGCTCAAGCTGGGCTGTGGCCACATGAAAGGCGGCGCCCGAATTCGCCCATTCCGAATTCGCGGCAGAATCAGTCTTCCCAAGAAGGCCTGATATTCCGCTTCCTCCGGCGAGCAGCACAAAAAAAATCGCCAGGAGCCCCGGGAGTCTTATGGACTGAGCCATGTGGCTCTTGTCCGCGTCGTCAGAAGCCATAAAATCACGCTATCAGGGCGCTTCCAGGAAATCAATTTTCCACCATGCGCAGCACAAAGGCAGTCTGCTCCAAGTCATTGATTACAGCGAAAACTCCAAGTGCCGGGAAGTAACGGAACCGGCCATATGTGCCTTTTTCCTGGGCCATTCCTGGACCACCCGGGTACGCTCTTTCCGTGCAAACCTTCTTTCCGGCGTCGAACAAGAAGACAGAATTGCCTCCTGCCCAGCCCACCACGCCGTGTTGAACTGGATCGTACGCCAAGCCCGGAGCGGGAACGCGCAGAAGCTTTTCGCATCCGTGTACCTGCTTGGACCAGTCTTCGAGGTCATATCTTGAGTGTGAAGCAATGGAGATGCTCCAGAATTGATTGGAATACCCGATCATCAGAAACAGCTTCCTTTCGGGATCGATGATTCCGCCCTGGTGGTAGTCAACTCCGTGCAATTCCGAGAGTTTTTTTACAGTATTGGTCGCGGGATCATATCGGAAGAAACTCTCGGTATCGGAAAAGAATACCACGTGCGTGTTGGGGTCATAGTCTGCAGAGATCCCCGGGGTATTCCGGAACGCATCTCCGTGATGCGGCTCCATGAGCGTCCATTTCATCGTCCCAAGATCGAGCTTCCAAATACTATTGCTCAACGAACCGCAACTGGATTTGGATCCGCCGATGGAAAACATAGCGTCTTGTTCGGGGACGTAGACTAGGCCATTGTAGGTGTGGCGCGCCGAAGGGCGTCCATCCGGGTATGCTTCGGGACAACTATTCACATTGGATATCGGACTTGGATCAGTAAGCCGCTGAACGGTCAATGATCTGAGATCAAGGGCATAGACTTCATTCCCAAAGTAATCCGCATGTCCCCCACCCCATACAATCAGCCGATCGCGCCGCTGATCCGCCACTCCTCCGTTCCAGGCGATGATGACCGATCGACAGCCAGTATTCCCTTGGATCTCGCTCACCGAAGGACAGTCAGGAGCAAGTTGCGTATTGGGGAGTTCGTGCCATCCCAAACCCGGTGGCAAATGATCCGCAGTGCCTGCGAGATGTGCGTCTTCAGCCTCACCAACGTCGAAAGCCTGGTTCGGGAGATTCCGCGTCACCCGCTGCGAAATGGATTGCGCAGCGCGCGTGCCGCCTCCCAGTCTACCCGGTGCGCTCTGGGAGTGTGCGAATGGATTCACCAGCAGGACATTTGTCAAGATCAAAGCAGCGCGAGGCAACAGGCGACGCAATACTCCCTGCCAGCTCGAGCAGGGCCATCGCAGCGTGAATAAATAGAGAGTCCGGCGTTGAAACAGCACGGCAGAATCCTAGCCAAAGTGACAATTTTACCACACGCGGGGATTCGTACAGGCAATCCGCATCTCTCCTCCGTGCTCTGGACTCCGCATAAATATTTTTTTCTCCTGAATTTTCCGCTTAACAAATGGCCGTGGCCTGGTGCTTAGATATAGTGCGCGCTAAAGCTGGATGCGGGTGTGAGACCTTACAGGAGCAGGGCTACGGAGTGGCACCCGCGGGAGCCGGAATTGGCTCGCTGGAGACGATCAACTCGTCATACCACACATGTGCTGTCGGATGGGCCGTCGATGCCTTCTTCCCGGTCATGAATTGTGTCAGCGTCAGGGCGTCAAATCCCGGCACACCTTTGTCCTCATTAAGCGTGTAGCCGGGAACATTGATGAACTTCCGCATGCCTAGCCCCTGAGGCGCATACCATGCCTCCACGCTGCTGTCCGGCTTTCCCCAATCCCCAACGTGAATCTTGAAATAGAGCGTGTACCAGGTGTTCGGTCGGATCTTGAAGCACGTGCCCGATGGCACATCGTTCCCCCATTGGCAGTTTTCTCCTGTGAAGGGCGCCGGTGCAGTGAAGCCCTGCTGGATGAGGAAATCTCCCTTGGATGTATACGTTACTCCATCCAGCTTGGTCGTGAGTTGATTGGCTCCGCAATCCGTATAGCCCGTCGGCGTGGACCACGAATTGTGATCGTGAATGGTGATCTCTTCTGCCGCGCAAGATCCAACATGGTTGTGGAAGATCGAAATTTTCGGCGCCGTGTTGTCTCCATACGGTCCCGTCTTTGTCCAATCGAACGACACCCAGTTTGGATCCGCCCGGAATGCATACTGAACATAAAACGTCGAGTTCTCTCCGAATGTCTGTGGGAACAGCTGGAACCAGTTTCCCTCCGCGTTCTCACTCGTCTTTCCGTAAATGTCCCACCGGGCGGAACTCGCGCCCGAGAACGCGATAGTCATATCCTGCTGAACGCACGGCCTAGGCCAGGTCGGACAATCCTTCTCGTAGTAAAAGCCCGTATGCGGCCACACTCCAGGGGCGAATACCGCTGCAGAATCAAATCCCTGGCAGACGATCACACCCGGATGGGCACAGCGCGACCGGAAACTTTGCAGCGCTGTATCCGTCGAATTGGGAATCTTCGTCGAATTCCCGGTCTGCGCACTCCGGCCGTCCTCCCCATTGCCGGGCAGAGTTGTAGAACTGCCCTCTCGATTGGTGAAGGAATCTGGGCTGCTCGGATGCGCTTCAGTTGAAACGGGAGTCTGAGGAAAGATCTTCATCCTAGCGGTCTGAATGAAATTTCCCGGCCCGATCAGCCCCCCGATAACGAGAGCTACAAGAAACCCCAAAACTGAAAAAAACCGAAACCATCCCGCCCGAATTACACTCAAACCATGCATGAGCGCAATCTACCATCTGCAATGACCCATGGGCAAACGGCTTCAACATGAGACCGCTCTAAAAACGCAAAAAAGGCAATTGCAGACGCCCATGTTGGAGGATTCCTAAGTATGCGATTGGTTGCCTACGAGATTGTGGTGTTCGCGGAGATCGGGTTTGCTATCCCGCAACTACAATGTGGCTGGACCATTTCATCTGAGTCTGTCTCATGCGGCCTGCTGACAATTGAAGAGAACCCGCGTGAGTTGTAAGAGTCCAATCCAGGAGCCCGATCGGCTTTGGATCCCTCAAGTTGTGTGACCCGGATTCTGTGCCACTGCTACGGGTAGCGTCAGTTCAACTACCTTGCAGTCCCGTAGTGCAATCACAGTTCACGTTCCTTATGGATTTGTGCCCGCCGGAGCCGCAATGGGCTGAGATGAAATGATCACTTCGTCGTACCAGACATGCGCTCCTGGACTGGCGTTTCCAGAGATTTTACCGGTCATGAATTGAGTGAGTTCCAGCACGTTGAAGCCGAGACATGGTGAACTACCCGGGCCTGAGTTGGTCGCATTGCACAGGCTCTCAGTCTGTAGGACATAGTTGTGCGTATTTAGAAACTTTTTCATCTGCTGCCCGTAGGGCGCAACCCATCCCTCCACGGACGAGTTTGGCGATCCCCAGGTTCCAATCGTGATTTTGAAGTAGAGCGTATACCACTGATTCGCGACGAAATGGAAACAATTGGGCCCGGAGAACGCCCCGTTGTTGTACTCACACTGATAACCTGTGAATGGGGTAGGCTCCGTCCAGCCCTGATGGAAGTAGAGTAAGGGCCCTCCCTCGTTGTAAGTCACGCCGTCCGAGCCGGTAACTGCTTGCCGTGCTCCGCATTCCGTATAGAGCGTAGGAAGGTTTTTGGCATTGTGGTTATGAATGGTGATTTCTTCCATTGCACAACTTCCGGCGATGACGTTGTGAAAGATGGAAATCTTGGGAGCAGTGTTGCTGCCTGAGGCTCCGTACTGCGTCCAGTCCGTTCCCGTCCATGCAGCGTCTGCGCGAAATCCGTATTGCACGTAGAACGTGGAA
>Ga0099830_10001662_pt1 | contig 11395 bp, 17 predicted proteins | sample CZO8metaG_4_FD_79337 | JGI IMG/M metagenome (GOLD analysis project Ga0099830, IMG submission 79337) | Vadose zone soil microbial communities from the Eel River Critical Zone Observatory, Northern California, USA - CZOApr15con2H3.8 metaG | ecosystem: Environmental > Terrestrial > Soil > Vadose...
AAATACAAGCGGGCTAATAGTTTCCGTCGCAGTTGCTAGCGCCAATACCGAAGTCGGTGCTCTCAATGCCGCTATTAACGCCTCAGCGGTAGTCGCTGGATTCATAACCGCTCCTGGCGCCATTTCGGCCGCGCTGAGTGCCTCAGCTGTCATTGCCGGGAGCAACAGTGAGAGCGTTGTACTCTCGGGTGCGGCGACGATCTCGGCAGCGTTAGCGGGGACCAACGGCGAAGCGTCCACTCTCTCAGGGGCAATAGTTGGGTCGGCCGCGCTTGCCGCAATCAATCTTGAGACAATAGTTCTAGCGGCGGCGCTCAATGCCTCAGCGACTCTTACTGGCAATGCACTTCAACTCACTACCACGCTTCTGGCGCTTGCGGTCAGCGATTCGGCGCTCTATGGGGTAGCTTTGTTGGATGCCCTCCTTTTCAACGTTACTCTCAGCAATGCGTTGGTCTATGTACTGAGTGTGTCGGATGCCCTTCTCTACAATGTTGCCCCCAGCGAAGCCCTGGTTTATGCGGTCAAAGCCTCGGACGGAACCTAGGAGAAATGGATGGCTGCTTACTACGAAGGCGCTCTAGTTCGCACAAAGGCGGCCTTCACCGATCCCAACAACAACAACGCGCCGATTGATCCGACCACGGTCACACTGAAATGGCATCGAATCACCGATCCCCTAACGACCTGGGCGGTTGCTGGCAATCAGATCATCAAGGACTCAACCGGTAACTATCACGCTGACTTGGATACAACAAACCTACCCGGACACTGGAGCTATGAATACGAGGGAACCGGGACGGCTCAGGCCGCGAACGCTGGCGCCTTCTATGTTGAATCAAGCTAGGAGATTGAATTAGTGCCTTTTCCTACATCGCTCGGCACTTTCATCGATGGCGTGACCGTCATCCATGGCACGGATGTCAGCACCCTCCAAGACATCGTGGTGGGGCCAGCTTGGTACAATGTCAAGGCAGCAGCTTATGGCGCTGTCGGCGACGGCGTGACTGACGACACCTCTGCGCTTCTGGCTGCTATCGCCGCGGCTCCTGCCGGATCGGTGATCTACTTTCCTCATGGCACTTACATCACCAATTCCGCGCTAGTCGTCACAGTCAATAATCTCTGGTTTGACGGGCCCGGCACCATCAAGTTAAAGGACTCGGCCAATCACGCCGTCATTCGCTTCCATGGTGTTACTGGCGGTGGAGTCCGAAACATCGGCATTGATGGCAACAAAGCCAACAATACGGGTGGAGACGGTTTTGGAAATCAAGGCGTTCAGATGGGCGACGACTTGGCGGTCTGCACCAACGTCGCGGTCCTCAATGCCCGCATCACCAACACACTCAATGATGGCGTCTACATCAAACTCGGCCTGAAGTGTCGTGTCGAGGGTTGCTATATCACCAACTGTGGCACTGATCTCAGTGGCGGCTCGCCGGTCCACATTCTCCAGGGCGCGGTTGACTGTGAAGTCATGCATAATCTCTGCGACTCCAACGCCTATGGCATCAACGTGGAGTCCAACAATGTTTCTAACTGCCTGCGAACCCGGATCATCGGTAATGTTGTCTCCAACTGCTCAGGAGCCCACGGCGGTTTCCAGCAGGCGGGTGCAATCTCCATTCAAGGCGCGACTTATACGGTCATACAGGGCAATCACTGTTATGGCGCCCCAACAATTCGGGGCATTTATCTAGCACCTGGTTACTCAGCCTCAAGTTCCGATTACGCTCTGATTGAAGGCAACATCTGCAACAGTAACGCCGGTCACAACGGTATTGATCTGACCGGCAACTTTCTGAAGGTAATCGGTAACCACTCTGAGAACAACGGCCAGTCGGGTATCTTCCTATCCGGCAATCCACTTCCAATCGATACCACCAATTGCATCCTAGTCGGCAATACTTGCCGCAACAATGGCACTCTGCTTGGTGCTGGAAGCACTAGCCAGGCAGGGATCGTCATGAACTTCACTGTGCCAGGAGACATTACCGATAACCTGATCGTTGGCAATTCCTGTCTTGACAATGGGACCGGTTCCCAGCTTTATGGCATTCTTCAGTGGACCGGCCCTGGTTCCCATTACGCTCGCAATGTGATTGCCAACAATCAACTTAAGGGAAACGCCACGGCGCCAATTTCACTGCTATCAACATCAGATGTTGTGCGCGATAATTCGGGTGCTAATCCGCATATTCGGCAAGCGCCGGCGTTTGCGGCTTCCTTCACTCCCGACCTCTCGCTCGGCGACTACATTGCCATCGGCGCGCTGACTGCCGGGATCACGATCAACAACTTTGCTGCCAATCAGTTGTATCCCGCCCAGATTATAACTTTGCAATTTACCCAGGACGGAACGGGCGGTCGCGCAGTGACCTGGAATGCTGCCTTCAAGACGGCTTGGCAACCGCTTCAGCAGGCGAACTCAATTTCAGAAATCAGCTTTCAATATGATGGGACCAACTGGCAGCAACTAAATGGATTGGCTACGGATCAACTGGGGAACGTCGCGTTCCAAGGCTTGACCGATCTTCGCAATGCTAATACGGCTGCGGGCCTATTGCCCAATACTGGCAATACCGGCGATAAGATCGCTCTCTATGGCACCAGTTATGGCATAGGCATTCAAGCCGGTCGCTTCGTGTTCTATGGTGCCGCCTTCGGCTTTCGAGGCCAGGCTGGCGGCGCGGGTCAGCAATCGGCCGGAACAGAAGTATTTGTCATCGATGGCGCGGGTCATCTGATCTCGACTGTTGTTGGCGCCCCTGCGACTTCAAACCTGGGCACCAACGTGACCTCGGCCACCTTCACCGGCAACGACGTCCGGGGCACCATCGCCATCGTCATGGCTGGCGCTTTGGCCGCCAACACCCGAGTCTGCACCGCCACCTTTGCCACTAGCTACGGCGCCACCGCGCCCAAGGTGACGCTAGTCGATCAGACATCTGCTGTAGGTTTGACGATCGTCAACTCGTACGTCCAAGCGCAGTCGACCGGAGTCAGCTTTGACATCGCTTTCGACCAGGCCCTAGCGAGTGGCACCTATACCATCGACTACATCGTGATTGGATGAGCCAGGAGGCTTAGATGGCTGAACTTTCATCGGCCGACATCAACAATCTTCCGGATAGCGATTTCGCCTACATCGAAGCGGGCGGTACGAAGGACTCGAGCGGTAAGACTGTGCCTCGTTCACTGCGGCACTTCCCGATCCACGATGCCGCGCATGTCCGCAATGCCTTGGCGCGGGCCTCGCAGTCACCGTTTGGCGCGAAGGCAATGCCGAAGATCCGCGCTGCTGCCAAGAAATTCAACATCGAGCTTTCGGAGGAATCGCAGCAATCGGCAGAACTTCCCTTGGCTGGGTTGTGCGTTCGTGCGATGTCTATCGCTCCGACATTCGAGCTCCGCGACAACAAGACCACGCTCCACGGCTACCTAGCCGTCTTTGACGAGTGGGCGGAGGTCAACTCGCGCCTCGAGGGTCGCTTCATGGAGCGAATGCAGCGCGGGGCCTTCGCCAAGACCATCCGCGACAACCGAGAACGGCTGCGCGTCCTCTTCAATCACGGTGAGGATCCTCAGATCGGCTTCAAGCCACTTGGAACCATCGGCAAGCTCGAGGAGGACCAGCGCGGCGTGACCTACGATGTCGAGCTCTTCGACGTTGACTACGTCCGCGCGCTCCTGCCGGCGCTTGAGGCTGGACAGTTCGGTTCCAGCTTCACCTTCCGGCCAGTCAAGGACAAGCGCGAGATTGATCATCGGCCGCAGCGCTCCCAACTCAATCCTGAGGGCATCCCCGAGGTGACGGTCAAGGAGTTGAACATGCGCGAGTTCGGTCCCTGCATGTTCCCGGTCTACGCTGGGACCACGGCTGGCCTGCGCTCCATGACTGATGAGTTCGTCTTCAGCCACCTAGTTAGCGATCCCGAGCGTCTGCGCGAACTTTTGACAACGATGCCCGCTTCGTCCATAATCCCGGCAGCAACCGCACTTTCGAACGAACGAGCCGAGCGTGAAGCTCACTCGGGCGGGGAAAGCCGCAATGTGCAGCCGATTACCCCTGTCCGCAAGTTTCACACCTCGGAGGACTTCGTTGAATGGTTGAGCTCCAAGACCTAGACGGCCTGCGTTCTGTAGAAGAGCTCAGCGCCTACAAGAAGCTCATCGATGAGGGGATCAAGGACCTGGACGCTCAGCGTGCGGGTCTCCCCCTCGAAGAGGAGCAGCGGTCACAGTTCGCCAGCCTAGTTGACACGCGCAAAGAGATCGATCGCCGTGTAAAGGAGCTTGAGGCGCGAATACGCATCGTGGCCGAGTTGGCCGAAGACCCCAAGCGCACCGAACGTGCCTTTGAGAAGAATGAGCGCATGTTTGAGATGGAGGGTCGCGGCAACTCGAAAGAGCGGGATATTTATAACCTCCAGTCTCTTCGACACAATCCTTTCATGGATCCGGAGAGCTCCCGCGCCGAGCTCCTCGATCGCGCCAAGCGCGCGATTGAAATCGCTCATTTTCCGACCATGAAAGACGGCGCGCGCGCACAAGCGCACATGGAGAATCTTCTCCATGATGCACAGGAAGAGCAACCTGGGGCAACCGCTCGTCACTTTCTGATCACTGGCGGCCCGTCTTATCGCCGAGCCTTCTGGAAGTCAATGACGGGTTCCCCGCTGAGCGGCGAGGAGCAGCGCGCTCTGTCACTAGCCGGTTCGGGTGGTGGCTTCGCCATCCCCTTCGCGCTCGACCCCTCTGTCATCCCGACCTCAAACAGCGTCGTCAATCCGGCTCGCGCCCTGGCAAGACTTGTAACGATCTCCGGAGCGAACACGTGGCAGGGCGTGACCTCGCCAGCGATCACCGCTTCCTATGCAGCCGAAGTGACTGAGGCATCCGACAACTCGACGACTCTGGTTCAGCCCTCGATCACCGTCAACAAGGCGCAGGCATTCGTCCCCTTCTCGATCGAAATCTCGGAGGATTGGCCGGCGCTAGAAGGTGAGTTTGGTCGGTTGCTCCAGGACGCCAAGGACGACCTCGAAGGCTCGGCCTTCGTCACCGGCAGCGGCTCCGCACCCAACCCAGCCGGTTATGTAACCGGCACTACCACGACCTTCGCCGCTCCAACCGGTCTGACGATCACGGCGCTCTCAATGTACAACTTCGAGAACACGCTCCCGCCGCGTTTCCGACCTCGGGAATCGTTCGTGGCTAACCGCGGCATCTACAACGTCATCCGCGGCATCGACACTGCTGGTGGTGCAGCTCTCTGGCTCTACATGGCCCAGGGGCTCGTCACCCAGGCGCCGACTCCCGGCAACACGGGCGCGACCCTTCTCGGTCGCGGCGCGTGGGAAGCCTCAGCGATGCAGGCCACCGTAGTCAACGCAACCAAGATCATGGTCGTTGGCGACTTCTCTTACTTCCTGATCGTCGATCGCATTGGCATGACGGTCGAACTCGTGCCGCATATTTTCGGTGCGGTGTCGCGCTTCCCGATTGGGCAACGCGGGCTCTATGCCTACTGGCGCAACTCCTCGAAGGTTCTCTCTGCGAGTGCTTTCGTGGCCATGACCGGAACCACATAACAAGCCAGACTTTGGCAGGGCTGCCCGTGTTGGGCGGGCAGCCCATCCCAACTCCAAAGGAGAACAAACAAATGAGCGATACCAAGCGAGTCACCCTTCGCAGGAACTACGGCGAGTTTCAGGCTGGTGCCATCATCGAACTTGAATCCGACAAGGCAGACCGACTACTTAAGCAGGATCGTGCGACGCTGGCAAAAGAGCAGAGGGTCTATGGCCATGAGGACGAGATGTCAGTGACCAAGAAAGAAGCTGCTATTAATGCATTAAGGGTTGCCGATGCGGCAGGCGGTTACCGTGAACAACAGGCGCGCGCGGCTGCGACGGCAGCGCTCAACAAGAAGTAAGCAGGAGGTTCAATGTCCACAGTTCCAGGGCCGGACACTCCCAAACCGGCAGACAATCACATCGTTCATACGGTCAGCGACCCGATGTCGCATGGCTACGGTCGCCCGACAGCTGGTGGCAATCAGGTCAGCGGGAATGAGTTAGGGGGCTCGGGCAACGTTCCAGCCGGGCCGGTCCCCGGCTACGCCATCGACTGGAATGGCGGCGCGGTTAGTGTTGGCGGAACACAAGCAGGGGCAGACATCGGCTCAGGCACTACGATTGTCGCTGGACAACCTGACGCTACCGGTCATGCAGTCAGTGACACATCGGGAGGCGGTACGGTCGGTGACAGCGGGCCACAGGGCGCTGGCCCTGGTCCGACGCCGAACAATCCGACCGGAATGCCCTGATGGGCGATTCGACCAACCTTCAAAATCCCAAGCAGCCGGGACTGAGCACGGTGCCCACTGGCACGGCGCCTCGTAACGACAGTCCCAATGTCCCCCAGCAAGTTCAGAAGGGTGGCTATGGAAATATTCCAGCCATCCCCAGCAAGCCAGCTGCAACGACGGGCCCCGGCGGTCCCAGCATCAGCATTCCCAAGGTTGGCAAGTCGGGTAAATGAGTAACAATCCACGTCAGATCCCACGGGCTGGCCCAACGCCGACGACGGGTTCTTTTGGCAATCCCGTCAATGCCATGTTCACGGGACCCGACGTCCAGGGCTTCCTAGATGATCTCCCTCCGTTGTTCAATGTCGTGGTTGGTATGCCGAATAAGGTCATCACCGGAGTGGGACCGCCCAAGCTTGGCTTAGGAACTGAGATTTCACCCAAGACTCACGGATGAGCATGGCCTACGGCGCGATCACCCAGCAGCAGCAGACACCTGAGCGCCATGGCGGAGGTGGCCACAAGACGATCACCAACTGCGCTAATAACGGAGGCGGTCTAATTCGCGTCACTGCGGCCAGTCATGGCTTCAGCACCGGCAATAAGATTGACATCACTGGCGTTCTCGGTACGACCGAAGCCAACAAAACCGGCTGGACGGTGACTAACATCGACGCCAACAACTTCGATCTCCAAGGTTCGACCTTTACCAACGCATATGTCAGTGGCGGATTAGCCACTTTGCAATAGGAGTAAGCAATGCCTTCCTACTCTTCGACTGCCGCCAACGCCCGAGAATTTGGCTACTCTGGATCACCTCTTGCGAGTGCGCTCTACCGCGAGAACTTTCCGCGCGATCAGATCAACACCGACAATGCGATCGGCACCACTGGCTTGATCACCGCAGCGGCTATCTGGGTCAATAGTGGTGACGTGATCACCAAAGCGAGCCTCTGTGTCGGTGCCACTGCGGGCGCGACGCTGACACATAAATACTTTGCGCTCTACAGCAACGCCACCATTCCGGCGCTGATCGGCACCCAGCAAGCCGATGATACCGCCGCTGCGATGGCCGCCAACACTGTTTATACGGGCACCTTTGGCGCCACCTACACCGTCACTGCAAGCGGCTTGATCTGGGTCGCCTTCTGCGTCACCGGGACGACGATCCCAACCCTGGTCGGCAAGACGACCAATCTCAACGCGACGGCAGCTGCGGCGCTCAATACACTCACCGGCCTGACTAATGGCCTTTGTGTGACCGCCACCGGTGCAGCAGCCACTGCGCCAGCGACGATGTCAGCGATCACCCAACTGGCGGTTCAGCCTTGGGTGCTGCTCCAGTGAAGGCGCTCGTTACTTCAAATACTCGTCTCATTCACGGCGACGAGAATCGCTCAGTCTATGTCGGCGATATTGTCGAAGGCGTAGATGCAGTCGAACTCATAGCAGCCGGCGCTGCTGAGGAAGTCACTGAGTCGGAAGCCGAAGTCGCAGCAGAAGCGGCCGCAGAGGTCGTGGCCACCCAGGCTGCCATTGACCACGCCGAAGCGCTCGGCGTCGACATCATGACCATCCAGGGGACTGGCAAGGATGGCAAAGTCACCAAGGCCGACGTCGAAGCTGCCGTGGTTGCAAAGGAGGAAGTATGAGCACCGAACCTGAAGAGGGAGAGGAAGAGAAAGATGGCGACGCGCCCTCGGAAACAGCACCCGACGAAACCACACCCGACGAAGGCGCGTCCGACACGCCCGCGGAAACCGAGCCCTAAACGAAGGAAGAAGTAGTTGGCGCTCGGTGACCCCTACGCCACTCTGCCGCAACTCAAGTCGCGCTTGAACATCACCGATACGCTTGACGATGGGGCGTTGACTGCCGGACTGACGTCGGCCACGCTCGACATTGAGGGTTGGTGCGGACGCCAGTTCAATGATGCTGGCGCTGTCAGCGCGCGCGTCTATTATCCGGACACTCTGACCACGGTCATGGTCGATGACTTCTGGACAGTCGCGGGGCTGATCGTCGCTGCCGACTACTCGAACGCTGGCACCTATACAACGATCCTCGCATCGACCAACTATCAGCTCGAGCCGCTGAACGGCGTTTACGACGGAACCTCTGGCTGGCCTTACTATCGGATTCGCGCTATTCAGACTTGGTATCCGATCTGGTATACGTCGATTGGAGATCCGCGGACCTCGATCCAGATCACCGCACAGTGGGGATGGGCGAGCGTTCCTCCTGGCATTCAGCAGGCTTGTCTGCTACTCGCCGAGGAAACGTTCAAGCTTAAGGACGCGCCTTTCGGCGTGGCCGGGTTCTCGCAGTACGGCGCCGTCCGCGTGCGAGACAATCCCAAGGTCGAAGCGCTCCTCGCTCGCTACGTCAGGCAACCGATCCAGGTCGCCTAAATGGCCGCGCCGACCATCCAGGCGATTCTCACCGGGATCAAGACCCAGTTGAGTACGATCAGCGGCTTGAGAACGAATGACTACGTACCCGATGCGCTCAACCCGCCACAGGCGGTCGTTGACTTTCCGAATCCGATCACCTATCACGAAGCATTCGCTCATGGCAAGATGCGCCTTGATCCGACCGTCATCATTCTCGTCAGTCGTGCTCTGGATCGAATCGGAACGGCGGCGCTCTCGAGTTATGCCAGTCCGACCGGTGCGAACTCAATCCATGCCGCGATTGAGCTCGACAAAACGCTTGGCGGCGTCGTGGATGACTGTATCGTGTTTGAGTTCCGCCGATTGAATCAACAGGAGATCGATGCCTTGCAGTTCTTCGGAGGCGTGTTCACGCTTCATGTCATCGCACCGGGAGTCTGATTGCCAAACCTTAGCCTGACGAACTGCGAGATCCTGATCGGAGGAACTGACATGAGCAGTTATTTGAATAAGGCCACACTCCGAGGAAGCGTTGCCGAGCACAATGTGACGACATTTGGCCAAACCTTCGTCAATCGCCTCGGGGGCCTGCGCGATACTCAGGTGACTTGGGATGGCTTCTGGACCTCGGTGCCCGACGCGGCGCAGTTCGCCCAACTAGGAAGCCAAGGCCAGCCGGTAACAATCTCACCACAGGGCACTGAAGGCAGCATCGCTTATCTCTTGCTTGCTGGTCAGTTCACCTATGACCAGTTCGGCAAGGTGGGCGATGCTGCACCGTTCAGCGCCACCGTCGCCGGCAGCGATGGCGTGACGGGTCTAGTCCGTGGTCAACTGGGGGCGTTCAACCGTACGGTCTCAGTCACCGGCCAGGTCGGCAGCATCCTGACCATGGCCGCGGTCAGCGCCACGCAATTCCTCTATGCCACGCTGCATGTGCTGACAGCGGGGACCACAATTACGGTTCAGGTTCAATCCGCGCCTACAGTAGGCTTCGCAGCACCTACAACCCGCGCCACGATCGGCCCGCTGACGACGACTGGCGGAACATTCATGGCGCGAGTTGCTGGTGCAATCACCGATACCTTCTGGCGGTTCAATGTCAGTGCAATCACCGGCACCTTCGTCATCACTGGCGCAATAGCTCAGCAATAATAGGAGGCCTAGATGGCTACGTTCTCGTTCACAGACGGATTTCTACTCTTGAATACGGTGAACATGAGCGCGATGGCGCGCCAACTCGTGCTCAAGACGACCGCTGCTGAGCTCGACAACACTGCCTTTGGTGCGACCTATCACTCGAGGATCGGTGGCCTCAAGGACGGTCAGATCGATATTGAGTGGAATCAGGACTTCGCAGCTGGTCAGGTCGATGTGCTGCTCTTTCCATTACTGGGAACCGTCGTTACCTTTGAGGTGCGGCCGACGTCGGCGGCCAGAAGCATCACGAATCCCGCCTATACGGGGAGCGTGCTCATTTCAGACTACAGCCCGCTCGATGGCAAGGTGGGTGATCTGGCCGTGAACAAAGTCGTCTGGAAAACGACGGGCACGATAACTCGAGCCACCGCTTAGGTGGCAGAACTTCCGCTACCCAAGGGTGGCTTCTTCGGGGGTAGCGTGCGCGTCATCGGCAAGGATGTCATCGAAACCAAACTTGCCGTGGCTGAGGCGAACATTCTTGCCAACAATCTCGCCATGATGAAGGAAATGTTGGGCTACGTTAAAGCCGAAGTCGCAACTGAGATCCCGATCGGCCCTGGTCACTTCGGCTATCACACGCGCGAGACGCTGCGAGTTGATGTCAGGGTAGGAAGCGGGCAATCAGGAACGAAGGTGACTGGCGTTCTCAAGGCGGCAGTTCCCGCCTATTGGCGAGAGAAAGGCACGAAGCGGGGTGAACGTGCCTTCCTGACTGCGCATCATGCTTTGGCCGGCATCAAGAAGTTCATCAGGTTTTGGTACGGTGGACTCGGCAAGTGGTGGCATGTCTAAACCAGTTCCCTGCGCCACGCGCGCTGGCTGTCTGATCGTGATCGCCATCTTCATCTTTCTCGCCATCGTGGGGCTGCTCATCCGTGGCTAGCTTCACGCTCCCCAGTGGCCGAATCGTAGAAACCCACGAACCACTCTTTGGTGAGTTCGTCCATATCGTGGCGACGGCTGCAGACAATCTCGAGGAGTTGGTCTACGCGAAGTTTGCTGTGATCGTGCCAGGACTCAGTCGAGAGGAGGTCGCAACTCTGAATGGTGCAGATGGTAGGGCTCTCCTGGGCGAAGTCTCACGGATCTGGGAGGGAAGGTCGGCAGAAGACGCTCTCCCTTTAAGCAATGGTGGGCTGCCGTCGTCCACGGTCTTGAGCCGCGAGAGATCAACCGAGAAGCCTTCCAACGGCTAACCGAATATGGGCAGGCGAAGCTTGCTGGTCGGCTCCATTGGACTTTCGCGCAGATCACCTCGGTTGAACTCAAAGTCGCGCTGCTCTGCGAACGGGTGGGATGGCAAGGTGCCGATGGTTTCGAGCGCTTACAAAGCACTCCCCTTCAGACAATAAGTGATTGGCTGGTCATAGCGGAGATGGAGAAGGAGAAGGAACAGCGTGCCCGAAACTGATCGAGTATTGGTCGAGATCGTGACCGCAGCTAATATGAGCGGCATTAAGGAAGCGCAGGCCGGCTTCCTCGG
>Ga0099830_10001664_pt1 | contig 11391 bp, 9 predicted proteins | sample CZO8metaG_4_FD_79337 | JGI IMG/M metagenome (GOLD analysis project Ga0099830, IMG submission 79337) | Vadose zone soil microbial communities from the Eel River Critical Zone Observatory, Northern California, USA - CZOApr15con2H3.8 metaG | ecosystem: Environmental > Terrestrial > Soil > Vadose...
CGCGCTCGACGAGTATCTTGTCGTAGTCATCCTGCCACCTTCGCGGGTCGTCCTGCTCCCTTGGTGTCTCGCCGCGATAGGGATAAAGGCTCTCGCGTAGTGGTGAATCCTCAGTAATCTGTACAGTGTCAACGGGACCAGACTCTTTGCCGTTGACGCGCCCGAAAGCACGATATACATCCTGGCTGCTGATCGCAACCACGCGGCGTGCAACTCCTGTAAAGACACTCATAATCTCCAGGGCATCCTGTTCAATAGCCGGAAACATATCCAGCACTACCTCAGGTGCAAGGCGTTGTAGCTCAGCAGCGCTATTCGCAATGGGGCGCCGGTCGCCTAGAATCTCCCGCACTCCCTTGGGCAAGTCTGCTTGCGTTTGACCACGATGAAACACCGTGATCTCGTGGCCCTGTTGACTAAGAGAACGTACAACCAGCGGACCCATAAAGTTTGTCCCGCCAATAACCAGGATTCGCATAACGGCAGTTCCTTTCGCTGAAAAAAGTTCGTAGAGTGTTATTGATAACGATACCTGCTTTTGGCATGTCTTACAATGGTAAATATATGCTTAGAGCATATGGAGCTTTTTCGGGGAAGGAAAGAAGTTGAGGATTGAAAACTCCTGCAACCAGGCCCATTGTTTACACGTATAATGAATGACACGTGGATCATAACCCACTTGGATGTGTTTTTCTCAGGTTAGAGGCGCAGAGTAATATCAATTCTTCACCGGCAAGAAGCCAGGAGGGAACGCATGAACCTGATAAGCTATTTGTTCAACCACGTCTTCACCTACCCTATCTTTAATGTCCTCATGTTACTGTATCACCTCTTCGGTGATTTTGGACTCTCAATCATTGTCTTAACCATTGTTATTTTCATTGCGCTATTCCCTCTGACTCGCCGGCAACTCAAGGCGATGAAAGCAATGCTAGCCCTTCGATCAGAATTGGCAGAGATACGTAAGCAGTATGCACAAGACTTGAGAGCTCAACGCGAGGCAACAAAGGCATTGTATAAACAACATGGCGTCAGCCCTCCATCGCCTTTCTTATCACTCCTGGTTCAGGCACCCATTTTCGGCGGACTTTTCCTTGCACTCAATACCGTGCTTAATCACGCCACGCTTACTCACGCCACGCTCACCAATCTCAACCACATTATCTATCCATTTCTGCCCCAGCTAACGAGCGTGCCCAACATTGATCTCAACTGGTTTACCATTTTCAATTCCGCCTGGCATTTCTCCCTGGGAATGCCTGATCCAACTCATGTTCTACCGATTCTGGCAGGCATCGTGACCTTTGTGCAGATGCGTATGTCGCAACCACATAACATCACTGAAATTAGAGATGCGATGATGCAACTCACCCAGCTCGTACAATTTATCCTGCCGTTGATTTTGGCTTTCGTCACTATCTTTATCGCCTGGCAACTTGCTGCCGGTCTTGCACTCTATCGGACGACTTCACTGCTACTCAACATGATCCAGCAGTCCTTTGTGACCGGCTGGGGCTCGTTACTGACAGTGCCGCATCTAGCCGGCTTCCCTGGCAATAGTAGTGCCAGAAGCAACACGCCTCCCGCTCAACAAGCTCGACTACAATCCAAATCATCGTCTACTAAAGGGCATATTCGTAGAAGAGGAGCTTCGGCGCGCCGGCGCGGGAGAACCACGAAGAAAAGACGATAGAATCAGGTGAGAAACTCTCACCATAGGGATTCAGGGGAGTATTAGCAATGAGCAGACAGCGTGCATCTTCAGGCTCACCCTACGAGCCCCGTCTGGGCATTTCGCGTGCCGTTCGCTCGGGGCGCATCATCGCTGTAGCTGGCACTGCACCGATAGGGCCGGATGGCAAGACGGTGGGCATAGGAGACGCGGCAGCACAGGCACGACGCTGCATAGAGATAGTGCGCAACGCACTTGAACAGTTAGGGGCAAGGCTGGAGGATGTAACGCGCACTCGTATACTACTTACACAGATAGAAGATTGGGAGAGCGTGGGCCGGGTACATGGCGAATTCTTTGCAGAAATCCGGCCTGCGAACACTGTAATGCAAGTTATACGCTTCATCGACCCTGACTGGCTGGTAGAGATCGAGGCCGATGCGGTAGTCGAGGATTAGTTCATCAAGCCGGGAAACAGGCCTCGCGCGGCTTGCCGTCGATTGTCATCCTGAGCGCAGCGAAGGGTCTGACTCGCCGGGGACAGAGATCCTTCGCTGCGCTCAGGATGACATGCTCGGTTGGTAGGGGCGCCCGAGGCGGTCGCCCTGGACATTAAGTTAACGCCTATGGGGCTTGCCCCCACCAGGGGAACTATATTGACATAGCTCAGTCATCACTCTAAAATTGTGGCAGATACAAAATGCAAAAGCCGTCTTTTGCGTACTCTTTGCGGATGAAGGAAATACCATGCCACGCTGCCAAAATCCCCGGTGTCGAACCGATTACCCGCCTGGAACGTTCAAGTGCATCAATCCTTTCTGCCAGTGTCTATTGCCCGATGCAGTGGTGGCAGGACGTTACCGCATTGAAACGCTCGTGGGGCTTGGCGGCATGGGCGCGGTCTACCGCGCGAGCGACACGTTCGAGATGCAGCAGGTAGCACTCAAGGTCATCTCGACGACGGCCAGCAACATGGAAACGGTAATCGCGGTCGAACGCTTTCGCCGCGAGGCTCGCTACGCGCACCAGCTTCAGCACAAAAACATCGTGCCGGTTCTAAACTTCGGCCAGGACGGTACCCTGCTCTATCTTGTCATGCCGCTGATTACCGGGGGAACACTTAAAGCTCTGTTAAAGGCCGAACAGCCATTACCCGTGGCCCTGGCGCAGCGCTACCTGAATGAACTGGCGGATGCCATCGACGCCATACATGCTCATCCACAGCGCATCGTTCACCGCGATATCAAGCCCTCAAATCTACTCATTCACCAGGATGACGGGCGTTTAGTCATTGCCGACTTTGGCATCGCTCGCGCCATGCAGAAAGAGCGTCCGCTGACCCAGGGAGGTTGGGCTTTAGGTACCGAGCATTATACCGCTCCAGAACAGAGCCAGGGAAATGCCGAACCTGCCAGCGATATTTATTCGATGGGCGTAGTGGCCTATCAAATGCTCACCGGCCTCCTGCCTTTCCAGGCGATCGTGCGCAGCCACGCGGCTACGCTGCCACCGCCCAGCGAACTAAATCCATCGTTATCTACAGCAGTGGATGCAGTCATTTTTCGCGCGACCGAGACTGAACCCACAAAGCGCTATCCATCAGCCCGCGCCTTTGCCGACGCACTCAATGCCGCGCTCAAGATGGAACCAACATCTGTAACGCCAACAAAGCTTCCCGCCGTTAGTAACGCCAACGTGATTGTGCGCACCATCATTCCCGAGAACCCCTGCAGCGCTTGTGGGCAAGAGAACCGCAGCACTTCGCGCTACTGCCGGCGCTGTGGGCACCGCCTCGATGATACCTCACCGCTTGTGGCCGATGTCTGCCAGGTCGGCTACGTTAGCGATACCGGGCGTCGCTACGTCGCAGAAGAGAATGAGGACATGCTGCTAATCGTTCAGGGGTTATGCGCCAATCTCGCACCGCCCCCTCGTCCATTCGGCCTGTTTGCTGTAGCTGACGGTCTGCGTGGGCCGCAGGGCAAATCCGCCGGTGGGCATGAAGCCAGCCGCCTGGCGATAGAGACGGTAGCCGATGTACTGCTGCCCCTCCTGGCTACGCCTCTGCCTTCCAGGTCATACGCTAGCCCGGGAAACAGCTCTTCGGTTTCTCGCGGGGGCATACCAGGCGGCCCTTATCAACCTACCTCGCCTGCAGAAAGCGTTATCGAGCAATGGATGGGCGAGGGATTACGCAGAGCAAACCAGGTGATTTACCACTGTAACGCTGACTATGAAACAAACATGGCGAGTACTTTGACCGTAGCCCTGGTTTACAAACGTCACCTCTACGTGACAAGCGTTGGAGATAGCCGGGCATACCACTACAACGCCACAAAAGGGCTACAATGTATCACGACCGACCATACACTGGCTGCGAACCTGGTAGAGGCTAATCTCTTCAAGCCCGAAGAGGTATATACGAGTCCAAAGGGCAAGCGTCTTTATCGCTACCTGGGGCAGGCCAACCGCTTACAAATAGATTATTTCCACTTCCCGGTGGAATTACACGACCTGGTGTTGCTCTGTACAGATGGTCTATGGCGCATGCTGCGCGATGAGCGCATCAAGGAAATACTGGCGCAGGGCGGCGACCCACAAAAACTTACGCGCACGCTGGTCGATGAGGCAAACCTGGCAGGCGGCGAAGGGAATGTGAGCGCAGTCGTGGTGAGGATTCAATAAACTTGACTCCAGCTATGTGATACACTGAATATCAGGTGAATATTTATCCTGCATGCCAACGTTCAAAGTAATATACCGAGCATTGGCATGCTAAGACGTCGTCCCATCATGCTCCTGTTCGTCCTTTATAGGTGCTTACATCGTCTTTGAGCTGACAGATGTAAAAAGGTGGACAATCCATGAAAACATCCCTGGCAAGGCACATTTTTTCACTGCACCCGGCCCCGCTGTACGCCATCGTGTTAGCCTCGTTCACGTCCTTTGGCTTGCTGGTTATGCATCTGATGGGATGGGAGTTGTGGGTAGTGGGGCTGCTTATCCTGCTAGCCTGGTCCCCCATCTTTGTACGTGTAACGCTGGCGATCTATCGCCAGTATCGCTGGTTGGCGTTCTTTTTCGTCTTACTGATCGCCCAAAGCGTGCACTTTACGGAACATATCGCGCAGATGATCCAGATTCACCTGCTGGGCCTCAGCGGTATGCAAGCTCATGGCATCATTGGCATGTTGGATCTGGAGTGGGTGCACTTTATCTTCGATGCAGGCTGGGTGCCCATCTGTGTGTACACGCTGTTTTTCATCTTTCGTAAAAGCAATCCCTGGCTGTGGGTATTGCTGCCGATAGTCACCTGGCATGCACTCGAACATATCGTGATTATGCGGGTCTATCTCACAACTGGCGTTGTAGGATCACCGGGTCTCTTAGGACGTGGGGGAGCTATCGCTGGCGGCTTACCGCTTACCCGTCCCGACTTGCACTTCCTGTATAACCTGGTTGAGGAAACGCTCATTCTCATCGCCTATGCGCACCAGGTCAAACAGCTCCCAAGCGTATCCGAACACAGCGCGCCTGTCCAGGCAAACCTGGTTGAAGCATCGTAATGTTTGCTAGAAAGGCTGCCGATCATCATAGCTATTGACATTTTTGTTGTATTTATGCTATATTTAATACAAGCTATCAGATGAATATGAGCAATTATACGAGAGGTCTATGCTTATGCCCGAGATGACCATCTATAATCGTCTGGCCGTCTTACGTGCCGAACGCGGCCTGTCACGCCAGGATCTAGCCAGGGCGCTAGGTATTAACTACCAGACGGTCGGCTACCTGGAGCGCGGGGAATATAATCCCAGTCTTGAGCTGGCCTTCCGCATTAGCGAGTTTTTTGAGCTACCCATCGAGGCCATTTTCTCACCCAGGCCATTCAAACCGCTGAGTGCAGAAGTATATGCCCATCGATAAGGATAACACAGGAGGACTCCATGTATATGCGCAAGCCATCGATCAAGGATGAACATGACATCCCGAACGGCACTTACCAACACTCGCCCGCCTGGTTCCGCAGTTTTGTGCTTGGAAGACTGGTTATTAGCCTATCCTTGAACCAATCCGATGAGACAAGGACACGCAGAGCAGGTGCAACTCTTTACAACAACCTTGCTATGCTGCGTATGGAGTACAGGATGTCACGGCAAGACCTCGCCAGGGCATTGGACATCAGCGACCATACGGTCACTGCCCTGGAGCGAGACGAGTACAATCCCAGCCTCGCTCTCGCCTTGCGTATCAGCCAACTGTTCGCATTGCCAATTGAGGCGATCTTCTTTCCCTCTCCAGAGATCACACGATAAGGAAGACTCTTTAAGGAGGATGTTATGAACGATTTAGAACAAGCCATGATGAATGAACCAAACGACTCTACTTCTGAGGATGTCCCTTCTCACACAGAACGCCGCCTCCTGATCGTCGTTCTCTGCTTGAGTTATCTTGCTTGTCTTGCAGGACTGTGGCTCATCGGCAGTTTCCCCGGGCAGGCACATGCAGTTTTGCCCGGTATCTTCGGACTCGGACAGAACATGCGCTTTGCGCTACTCGCTGTCCCGCTGGTGGGCTTATGCGCGTCTTACTTCAGGCTGCGACACCTCACGGGCAAGATCATGCAGCTGCCTGAGAGGAAACTGGACGAACGCCAGCGAATGATACGCAACCGTGCACACCGCATCGCATACAGGATCATCACCATGTTGTGTCTAGCCATTCTAGCTTACATCTGTGTGCACAGTATGCTGCTATCGGCAACACCTCCAGCCACAGGCGGAGTTACAAATGCTCTCATATCAGCATTCCCTCGACCTGTGATGAGCGAATTTAGTTCTATTCCTATTCGCGAGGTTCCAAGCAAAATTGCTCACGCATTCACCGAGGTCACACCGCTAAAAGTAACTCTACAAAACAGCATTGTCCACTGGTGGATAGTGAAGCCTGAGCTTCGGAATACACCAGCAGCGCCATCACCATCCATTGATCTGGTGAACCTGGGCCTTTACTATGGGTTGTTCCTTGTTACAATGGTCCTGATCGTCAAAACGCTGCCAACGGCTGTTATCGGTTGGAAAGAGCGCGGATAGCACTGAAACTCTGGATTAAACACTGAAGACATGGTACAATACTTTCAAAGGCACTAACGGAGACGAGTAGGCGGCATGTAGCCAGCACAGCGAGCGTACATCTGGTGAGAGATACGCCTGACCTACCACCGAAAATCACTCCAGGAGCTGAACGCTGAACTAATGCAGTAGGCGAACCGGTTTCACCCGCCGTTATACGGGTAGAGATGTGATGGCATCTTACAGAGAGGGCACTATCGACAACGAGTTCAAGTGCCAACAAGGGTGGTACCGACGGGCAATACAGGGCCTCGTCCCCAGATGGGACGGGGCTTTTTTACTGCCAGATTTTAACCGGGAGGGATGGAGCAATGTTTACAGAAGTCGATATGAAACGCTCATTTCCTGCGCTTGAGCAAGACATAGAGCAGTGGTGGCGCGAAAACAATATTATAAACAAAGTGCTTGACAGCGGTGACCGCTCACGGCCATTCATCTTTTTCGAAGGCCCGCCCACTGCCAATGGCCGCCCCGGTGTTCACCATATCGAGGCACGCGCAGCAAAGGATGTCCTCATCCGCTATCATCGCATGCACGGTCAACATGTCATCGGTGCACGTGCAGGTTGGGATACGCATGGCTTGCCGGTCGAGCTCGAGGTTGAAAAAATGCTGGGTTTCAAAGGCAAGCCGGACATCGAGAAGTTTGGCATCGCAGAGTTCAATAAAGCATGCAAAGAGAGCGTCTGGCGCTACGTACAGGAATACGAGCGTTTCACTAATCGCATCGCCTTCTGGATTGACCTCGAGCACCCGTATATCACGTATGAGAACGACTACATAGAGTCGCTCTGGTGGATACTGAAGACCTTCTGGGAACGTGGTCTGCTCTTTCGCGACTACAAGGTAACGATGCATTGCCCGCGCTGCGGTACCTCGCTTTCCGATCACGAGGTATCACAAGGCTTCAAAGACGATGTTGACGATCCTTCGGTCTGGATACGTTTCCGCCACCTGCCAGCAAACCACCCACTCGACGCGCAGCTCGCCGGGGCCTCCTTTCTGGCCTGGACAACCACACCCTGGACGCTGCCAGCCAACGTGGCACTCGCTGTCAAACCTGGAGCAAGCTATGCACTGGTCGAATACACCAGGGAGGGAGAGACTGAGCGACTCGTACTGGCGGAGGTTCTAGCTGCTCAAGTGTTGGGCGAGGGTAATTTTACTACGCTGGCGACCTTTCAGGGCGATACAATGCGCGGCCTGCGCTACGAACGGCTTTTCAAAGGGATGCCCGCACCGGGGGATATCATCGATTGGGCACAGGCCTATCATGTTGAGGTAGACAACTTTGTCTCGCTCGAAGATGGCACCGGCATCGTGCATATCGCTCCTGCCTACGGCGATCTGGAGATTGGCCGCAAGTACGGGCTGCCAACACTTTTCTCGGTTGACCTGGCGGGTATGACGCTATCCGGCTTCAACGAACTGGGCTTCGGAGAAGTCTTCTTCAAGCAAGCCGATCCATTGATCACACGTAACCTCGAGGAACGCGGACTGCTCTTTCGCGCTGGAAGAGTGCGCCACAGCTATCCATTCTGCTGGCGCTGCGATGCACCACTGCTCTACTACGCCAAGCAATCCTGGTATATTCGCACCACAGCCCACAAAGACCGGCTGCTGGCGAACAATGAACTGATCAACTGGGTACCGGAGCACATCCGGCATGGCAGGTTCGGCAACTGGCTGGAGAATAACGTCGATTGGGCGCTGAGTCGCGAACGTTACTGGGGCACACCCCTACCGATCTGGACTTGCGACTCATGTAGCGCGGTTGAAGTTATCGGCTCCATCAAAGAACTCTCAGAACGAGCCAACAGCGACCTGCGAGCATTGGACTTGCATCGCCCTTACATTGACCAGGTTAGCTGGCACTGTTCTCAATGTGAAGCTGGCACGCTGCAGCGCGTTCCATACGTGGCCGATTGCTGGTTCGATTCGGGGTCTATGCCGGTAGCACAATGGCACTATCCATTTGAGAACCAGGAAATGTTCGCGCTCGCGGGGCAGGCCGATTACATCTCGGAGGCAATTGACCAGACGCGCGGCTGGTTCTATACCCTCCATGCCGTCTCCACGCTGCTTTTCGACCGGCCAGCATACAAGAACGTCATTTGCCTGGGTCACATTCTCGATGCCAAAGGCGAGAAAATGTCCAAGTCGCGCAATAACGTGGTTGATCCCTGGCAAGTGATGGATACCTACGGAGCGGATGCAACGCGCTGGTACATGTGCGCTTCGGCGCCACCCTATAACCCACGCAGCTTTTCGACAGAGCTTGTTGGCGATATGCTACGCCAGTTTCTGCTAACGCTCTGGAACACGTACTCCTTCTTCGTACTCTATGCCAACCTGGATAAATGGCAGCCCTCACTGGGCTGCGACCCTCTGGCCGGAGTCGAGCTTCAACCAATTGATCGCTGGGCATTGGGACGGCTCAACGCGCTGGTAAGCGACGTTACGGGTATGCTCGAGGCCTACGACATCTACAGCCCGGCAAGGGAGATAGAGCGTTTTGTAGAAGACCTGTCAAACTGGTACGTGCGCCGCAATCGCCGCCGCTTCTGGAAGTCGGAAAACGATGCCGATAAACAGGCCGCGTACGTGACACTCCATACATGCCTGACAACTCTAGCCAGGCTGTTAGCGCCATTTATGCCTTTCATAAGCGAGGCGCTGTATCGCAACCTGGTCGCAAAGCAGGACCCCAGCGCCGCTGAAAGCGTTCACCTTGCGAGCTGGCCCGAGGCGAATCCAGCGCTAATTGACAGGCAACTGCTGGCCGATGCTGACCTCTTACTAGAGTGTGTGAGCCTTGCCCGCTCGGCCCGTCGCAATGCCAATTTGCGCGTTCGCCAGCCCTTGAGCGAACTGCTCATTCGCGTTCCACGCGGGAATACCGGGCTGCATCGTTTCGTGGATGAACTACAAGAAGAACTGAATGTGAAGGAAGTACGGTTCCTGGAAGTGGGCGATGAACTGGTCACGTACCGCTTCAAGCCCAATCTGCCTGTTGCCGGCAAAAAGTATGGCCGGCTCGTCCCGAAAATCAAGTATGCCCTGGAGTCACTCAGCGGTCAAGCAGCAGCGGAGGCGGCCTATGCGCTCGAAGCGGAACAGCCAATCGAGATCCAGGTTGACGGGCAAACCATCCGACTCGAGCCAGGCGAGGTGCTGGTAGAAGCAACATCACCCTCTGGCTACGCCGTCGCCGAGGGCAACGGGCTACTGGTAGCACTCAATACGGCTCTGACACCAGAACTGAAGTTAGAGGGCCAGGCCCGCGATCTCGTACGCTTCATCCAGGATGCGCGCAAGACTGCCGGGCTTGCCATTACCGATCGCATACAGCTGACGCTGCAACCGGCAGAGGGTTTAGATGTAGCGCCCATACTGGCTGCCCACAGCGACTTTATCCGCAGCGAAACGCTAGCGGATTCCCTGGCAGTTGGGCCAATTGGGGAGGGGAACTACACAACTGAAGTTGAGCTCGATGGTGGCACAGTGATGATCGGGATTATCAGCTCAAATCCACGCCAGTAGATGACGTAGGAGTGTTCCTTGACTGGCGGACAACCATTCCTCACGCCAAAGCGAGTGGAGGGGGATATATAATCTTCGGTCATTTCTTGCATCTAACAACCAAGACGCCTGGAATCTCCCTATATCCTGGGATGCGATCAGCAATATAGCCTGTTGCCTGTGGCTCAGCGAAGTGATCTAAGATGAATCCGGCATCCAGTAAGCTATTGAGGTAGGTGCTCAACGTTCGATGGTAGGCTCCTACCAGTCCACGAACACCATTAGGATTACCTGAATACCAGAAAATTTCAGCGAAATAGCCTGCTACCTCCCGATTCACGGTTCCATTTACATTCCTTACCCACCTGGAAGCTGGAGGATGCAAGCATGGATGGACGATGGAGAAAGCAAACCACCCATGTGGGCGCAAGACACGCCATACAGCGCGGAAGGCTGCATGCAAATCCGGTATATCCATCAGGGCCAGATTACACAGCACACCATCGAATGAGGCATCCTCAAGGCCGGCAAGTGACTGAGCATCATCCTGCAAGTAAATGATGCCCGATGGCTCATTAGCCTCGTCACACCTGGCAACTTCTAATAACTTCGCGGAGATATCCACACCCACAACCAGCGCTCCACGCTTCGCTAATTGGCGAGCTACAATGCCTTGACCGCAGGCAAGATCACAGATGTGTTTCCCCTGGACATCTCCCATTAATTCAAACAGGCTGGGAATCACTAAATCATGTAGAAGTGTTTTGCGACGAACACTTTCGTCATACCATTCGGCAATCTCATCATATTTAGCACTGGTCATAGTTTTCCCTATTACTGTTAATCGGCTACTTCACGGTGATGTTTACCCTGAATCATAGCACATGCAAGCAGGAAAGAAGGTATACTAAGCTGTAAATGAGCTTTCCTTCGGAGATACTAATATATGAGTAAACCAACTGATGATTTGCAAATCTACAACCGCCAGTCACAATTAAGGCTTCGAGGACGCAAGAAGCAAGACACAGCCGAGCGGATTTATCGTGCGGCACTGCGCCTGTTTCGC
>Ga0099830_10001673_pt1 | contig 11368 bp, 9 predicted proteins | sample CZO8metaG_4_FD_79337 | JGI IMG/M metagenome (GOLD analysis project Ga0099830, IMG submission 79337) | Vadose zone soil microbial communities from the Eel River Critical Zone Observatory, Northern California, USA - CZOApr15con2H3.8 metaG | ecosystem: Environmental > Terrestrial > Soil > Vadose...
CTGCGCCTACTGGCTGATCCCGCTGCCATCAAGGCTCTCCTCGACCTCTGAGCCAGAGAGTTGTGGGTCGTCCCTCTCAAATTGTGATCCCAGTCACACGACGCGGTGATTTTCACCACTGCACTGAATGCACGCATCATTGAGAATCGCGACGAAGAGCTAATAGGGCACAAGGCGAAAGCTTTACGAATTAATGACTTGAGGAGGCGATCAGATGCTCAACCGCCATCGGATGATCGTAATAATAATCATGTCCCTGCTGATGTTGGGATTGACCAACATTAGTTATGCCATCCCCGCCTTTTCGCGCCAGTACGGGACCTCGTGCAGCACCTGCCACATTAATTTCCCAAAGCTCAACGATTTCGGCAAAGCGTTCAAGGACGCCGGATTCAAATTTCCCAAAGACGACGAGACCTTCATTAAGATACCTCCCGTCCTACTCGGCGCGCCAGCTCAGAAGGATATATGGCCACACACGATTTTCCCCGGAACCATCCCCGGCATGCCGCCGATCGGACTCCGTTACAACACCTTCTTCCAAGTGCTGAGCAAGAACCGGAACGCGTTCAACGTGCAACGCCCCGGAGACCCAACCGCGCCATTCATCCCTCGAACCGACTTTCAATCAGGCCTCTTTAGCATCTTCATGGCCGGAAATTTTGGTAGTGACATTGCCTTCTGGGTAGATGATGACATCAGTGTCGGCGGAAGCCCGAACGGTGGTCTGGGCGACGGCTACCTGAAATTCATAAACATTGGTCGTTTTTTCAAGCTGCCCACCGACGCGCTCAGCATGCGTGTGGGCCAGTTCGAATTGGACCTTCCCTTCAGCCCGGCTCGTTCCTGGAATCTAAGCGGATGGGACATTTACGATCAGACTAACTTTGGCACTTCCGCACACAATGTAAATAACGGGTTTGCTCTCTCCAGTGGTGCGCAAGGCGTCGAATTCAGCGGTGGTCACACCTACCGCGGATATCACTACTCCCTCGCGATCGTGAACCAGAACACCAGCGGGAACGCTGCGTCACCCGCCAACATTTCCCCGGTCACGAACTTTACTTCCGATTCCAACTTCAAGGACCTGTATGGCCGTCTGTCGTACCGCTTCAACTTAGAGCGCGATCCGGCCAGCCGGAACGAAATTCAGGCGGCCGGAACAACCGGCCCGCATGATCACACTTACTTGAACCTGGGCACCCTTTATTTTTACGGACGTTCTGTGCAGCGCGCTAGCGGGTTAGAGTCCGATGGCGTTACACAAACCGTGATTACCGCCCGTGAACCGTTCTATCGTGTGGGTGGCGATTTCAGTTTCAATTACCACAGCTTCAACTTATTCGGGCAATACCTCATGGGACGCGATCATGATCTCGTCCCGCTCGTCCCCACTGGTTTTCCACTGCCTATTGGGTTCGTTCGCAGCAGTCCCGTGAAGTTCAGTGGGGGATTCATCGAAGCAGACTATATGGCTCTGCCCTGGATGATGACCATCATGCGATGGGACGTGGTGAATTCAAGTGCCGACCGGATCAATGGAATTGGTGCGGACGCTTCCAATCCGCCGGCCGCGCCGTTTCTGTCACCGTTCCACTCGACGCGCCACCGTATAACACCAGGCGTACAGTTCCTGATCCACGCGAACATTAAGACTTCCTTCGAATACCAGATACGCCCGAAACAGGTGGTCTATGATCCGGCGACCGGGCTTGCGCTTACAAATCCGTTCCGCACTAATTCGGCGGTTGCGGGACTCGAATTTGTGTATTGAACCACGGGTAAAAGACACCCGTCTTTTCAAGGAGAATCATGAAACGAACTTTCTTAATCATAATCACAGTGATAATGACCCTCTGCGTCGCAGCTAACGCAGGAACGATCAGCGGCAGCGTGTCGGGCGTGGCGGGGGAATCGGTGGTTTATGTCGAGGCCGTCCCCGGCAAGACCTTCCCTGCTCCCACGCAGCACGCGGTGGTGGATCAGAGAGGCTTGTTGTTCCAGCCACACATCACGGTTGTGCAAATGGGTTCTACGGTAGACTTCCAGAACAGCGACAAAGTTGCCCACAATGTGTTTTGGACCAATATCGGTGGCAACAAAAAGCTAGGCCACAACTTGGGAACATGGCCACAGGGTGAGAAGCGTTCGTTTAAGTTCGATACCCCAGGCGCGGTGCCAGTACTGTGTAATGTTCACCCCGAGATGAGTGCCTACATCGTCGTCGCCCCCACTCCGTACTTTGCCGAAACCAATAAATCGGGCGAATACAAGATCGAAAATGTTCCCGATGGCAGCTACAAGGTAACTGCCTGGCACGAAGGAGCAAAGAACCAATCCAAGCCCGTTAGCGTGAGCGGCGATACGAAGGCCGATTTCACGCTGAGTAAGTAGTACTCAGGGGAACGGAACGCGGGATGAATCCGTTCCCCGTGAGTATTCCTATCCCTCGCGAAGGGTTCTTGTGACACTGGAAATATGTTTCGACCTCACGAATCCATGATGAAGCGTTTTCAACTCGGATCGCGCCGGCCGAAGAACGCAAACGGAGAACCGCATGGACATTCGTAGGTGTGTGAAAAGCCTAGGGGTGATTTTCGTGCTGGTATCATCGTTGCTCGGTCAGGGGGGCGGAACTAGCAAAGTTACTGTTACGGCCGTGGAAGGCGAAAGCTGGCTCAACCATCTCCATAGGACGTTTGACGAAACCAGCATGGGCAAGACGGGGCGTTTGGGGCCACCCGCAACTACACCTGGAGAGGTACCCGCGCACTGGCAGCTCGGGTTATCGCCCGGCTTCGCTACCCAAACCGTAGCGCTTCACGGTAGGGACCTCTACCGCCTGAATTGCCAGGGATGCCACGAGGAATCCGGTCTCGGCGCTCCCCCCGAAATCAACTCAGTAATCGACCCGGTCAGGGCGACGTCCGTCGCCACTATCATGGAACGAAACAAAAAGATCGGTATGGACATGAGTCGCTCCGCGGCAGCGGAGCTTGCGAAGCAGTCCAGGACCTCCCTGCTGCAACGTCTCCACCACGGGGGCCAGGATATGCCGCCGCTTCCCTACTTAAGCGAAGCTGAAGTCCGGTCACTCTTCGCCTATCTGAGACAGCTTGCTGGCGTCTCCGGCGCAGAAAGGGAGCAAGTAGCCGTAATGGAATCGTCCTCCCACATTGGAGAGCAGATCGTGAAATCTACATGTCACGTCTGCCACGGCGCTGCGGGGCCCAACCCCAGCCCCCAGGAACTTTTGGACGGGGCGATCCCGCCGCTTAATACTCTCACCACCCGGACGAGCTTACCCGAGTTCGTCGGAAAAGTGATCAGCGGTGCTTCTATCGCAATGGGCACGCCGCCGCTGTCTTGCAGAGGCCGGATGCCAGTATTTGGCTATTTGAGCGAGGACGAAGCGGCGGATGTGTACCTGTACCTTATGCTCAACCCGCCGCACCAATAGAGAGGACTGTCCAAATCGTATGCGCAGAAATACTTGCAAATTTTTTGCCTTGCTCGTGCTTGGGTCGTTGGGTGCTGCCGCCCAGGTGATCGCGCCAGTAGAGCTAAAAGACCCGACCATGCGCAACCTCCAAGAGAAATACATGGACGATCTCAAAGCCCTGGGACAGGAAATTTTAACCGTCGGCTTCACCTATCCCTTTTATCTCAGCCGGAAGCTCGATATTGATGAACAACAGCAGAAGACCGCCGACCAACATTCCATTCGATTCGATCACTTCAATGGGAAGACCGTGCTGGCCATCACGGGCAACTATTACGCCGCTTATTCCGCCGAGAAATTGAATGCTGAGCAGCGGGCACGGGAGACTTTCCTCAACTTGATAATGCCGATCTTAAAGGCGGCGGTGCCGCGCTTTCAAAACAACAGGAGCGTCCAGGGCTATGCGCTAGAAATTTCACACCACGTCTTGGGTAACGTCATGGATGTTTCTATGGAACGTCCTGAGAACCTTGTCGTGTTCCTGCCTCAGAACGCGGCGCTGAAGTTGCTTTCCGGAAAAGACGAGAGCGCACGACAGGCCGCATTGCTTGAAGGACAAGTTCTTCTCAACGCCGCACCTATAACGATCTGGCTCAATGGCCAAGGCCCGCAATTAGCGCTGAATGAACCGCCAGGGGACGCGTCCATCAGGGCCGACGCATCCCCAACCGCGGTAGGAGCGGAGATCGTTCCGACCGGGGACGGAATGGGTCAGCCAGGCACGACCGTTGGGCCTTCTGTTCCCAGGCCGCTAAAATCTAACGAACCCAGCGCTGCCACAGGACCGCCACGGGATACTTCACCGGAAGCTCTGAATTCCCTCCAAGCTGCCAACAAAGAAGTTCTCGCGACGATATTAAAGGAACTGGATCCGCAGGCGCATTTTGTGCCCTACGCACCGCCTAGCTTCGTTTCGTTTCGCCAGGGAGTCTATCTCGAGCTGTCCATGACCACCGCGTTATCGACGTCGGCCAGCGGATCTCGCTACAAGTTGGCGGCCTTCGCCTTCGATGAGCATATCGCTCACCTGATTCGACCGGTGCTGGCTTATTTTAAAGAAGAACCGAAATTCGACGGGATCGGCTTGAGCACGACTATACATCTGCCAGGCAAAACTGCCGCGACTAACGCCTCCGAAGCCGTGGAATTCTTCTTTCCGTTTTCCGCGCTGCGCTGCTACGGGCGTTACGATTGTACTGGCCAGCAGCTCATTGACGCCGGCAGCGTGCTGATTAACGGCGAACGCGTCAGCCTTGATCTGCAGATAGCAGAAGCCACTCCCAATCGGTAACTTTACGGAGACAATGAGATGGGATGCCACGGCCATTTTTGGCCAAGCTGCTCAAAATGGTTTCGTTTCGGCTCAAGGTGCCAGATGATGCTGTAAGCGGCGTTAATCGTGTGTCCGCGCGTGTGCCAAAAGCCTTCTAGCAGAAAATGCGATATTTCTATGGAACGTCCGGAGAACCTGGTCGTGTTCCAGCCTGCTACTCTGCCTTCAATATATGGTCAACAATTAACTTATCGGTGAGCGCGGCGGCGTAATGCGGAATAAGCACCAAATCGAGTACGATAGTTGCTACAAATCCGACTCCTGATCCGCGACTTGAGTATCCGGGGTGTCCCCCGCCCGATGAGATCGGCCGCCAGAATCTTGCGTATAGTCAGCAGGATTGTGCCCGGCAATAAAGATCTATAGTAGGAGGATCGAATCGGAATTTCCTCGGCCATGCGATTGCATTTCAGATCATTCAAGGTGGCGATTTTAACCGCCACGCTGCTGCCCGCCTTCGTGAGCAATGTTGTCCATGGCTCAGACCAACGTAGGGATGCCGAGATTCATGCTAATAAAGGTTTGCGACTCGCGCAGGCTGGCAATCTTCCGGAGGCTGAAATTGAACTTCGAAGGGCTGTCCAACTGGCCCCTGACGATGCTAGCTTCCTGTCAAACTTGGGCACCATTCTGGCCATGGAGAGGAAGCTGGAAGACTCGACAGCAGTCTTTGAACGTGCGCTAAAGGTTGACCCTAAAGATGTCACCACCCGCCGATACCTTGCGGCGAATCTATGGCAATTACACCGCTATCCCGAGGCGAAACAGAATCTGGAAATCATTCTGAACAAAACCCCCAATGATATGGAATCACGACTCTTGTTAGGAATGGTTTCAGAGAACATGAAGGACTACCCCACGGCGATCAGAATGCTTGGTTCCGTTCCAGCGCAGGTGCGCGAACGACCAGAATCAATTGCCGCGTTGGCCAGGTCCTACTACCACCTACCACGTGGGCGAGAGGAAAAATGCCCAGAGATCATTGGAAGAGTTGCTGATTCATTCATCGGGGACAGGGGGAATCCTTCTGGGAGCCCAGGTAGCCGATGAGATGAAGGATTACGACACCGCCGAAAAATTGATTACATCGATAACATCACAATCTACGGACCAGCCGACATTGGGTTACGAGCTGGCACTCGTGCAATATCATGCGAAGCGCTTCGCAGACAGCCAGCGAACTTTGCTTGATTTGATTAGTTCGGGATACAAAAGCAGCCAGGCGTTCAATCTGCTGGGTTGGTGTTATCACGAGCAAAATCAACCGATGGAAGCGGTGCGCGCTATGCAGGAGGCCATAGACCTCGACCCAACGCAGGAGTCGAACTATTTGGATTTGGAAAAAATTCTTCTCGCTCGCGAATCACTCCCGTCTGCTCTCGGCGCGGCCAAACGGGCCTCCGCTAGGTTTCCCGATTCCCCGCTGGCGTTCCTGATGAGAGGTTCGATTGAGCTGAAGATGAGCCAGTTCACCGACGGCGTCACGTCGTATACTCGCGCGCTGCGTCTTGACCCTGCCAATGCGGACGCCAGCCTCGGACTTGCAGAAGCTCAGTCCAATGCAGGTCTTGACAAAGAGGCAGTTGCCGGTTTTGAGGCAGCAATTAAGCGATTTCCGAAAGATCCCCGCTTCAGGCTCCAATATGCGCTGATGTTATTGAAACAAGCTGAGAGCGGTAACTTATCCGCAGAGACGCGCGCCGAACGGCTGCTCAAGTCCGCGGTAGCGCTCACTCCTCCCCTTCCCGAAGTACATTTTCTACTCGGAGATCTTGCCCAAAAAAAGAATCGCACGACAGAAGCTCTAGCCGAATTTAGACATGCTGCGAAGTTGGATCCGCAGAGCGCGAAGGTTCATTTCGCGCTGGCGCGCATTTACCGTCGGCTGGGTCGAAATGCAGAAGCCTCGCGAGAGATGGATTTATACCAAAGACTCAAAGAATCAGAGTCGAAAGCGGCGATGCCTCCTTCGGGAACCGGCGCCTCTCAAGATTAGGCATGTCATGACTTTGGGCTTTTCTAGTCGTCCGTTCCATGTATGTCTGGTTGCTTTCATCTTCTTTACACATGGCGAAACGGGCAGGACCGCATCACAGGCGGAAATCTTCACAGATGTTACCGAGCAGGCCGGAATCACCTGGCATCACTTTAGCGGAGAATCACCCGACCGATTCCTGATCGAAACCATGGGTGGTGGTGTGGCGTTCTTGGACTTCGACGGCGACGGTCTGCAGGACATCTTCTTTTTGAATGGCGGCGAAACACCGCGTGGCAAAAGCCCAACTCCGGTTCGCAACGCGCTTTATCGAAATCTTGGGAACGGAAAGTTTGAGGATGTGGCCGCCAAGGCCGGCGTCGACCGTATCGGTTTTTACGGAATGGGAGTCGCGGTCGCTGATTACGATAACGACGGATTCCCCGACCTGTTCATAACCGGATTCCCCGAAAGCGCTCTTTTTCATAACAACGGTAATGGGACTTTCACAAACGTTACAGATCGTGCCGGAGTTAAGAATGCAGGTAAGTGGGCAGCAAGTGCTGCCTGGTTCGACTATGACCGGGACGGCCTTCTGGATCTCGTCGTGACCAACTACGCGCAGTTTTCATTCGACAACCCCAAGAAATGCGAAGTAAACGGCGTGCCCACTTACTGCGAGCAGAAAGCGTACTTGGGGATGCCCCTCTCGCTATACCACAATAACGGCAATGGGACGTTTAGCGACGTCAGCAGTCAGGCGGGTTTTGACAAATTGGTAGGACGCGCCCTCGGGGTAGTGGCCATTGACGTCAACGATGACGGATTGCCCGATCTTTTCATTGCGCGCGACGCGTCGCCCAATCTGCTTCTCATCAACAAGGGAAACGGGAGGTTTGAAGATATCGCACTCGACGCAGAGGTGGCTTATGATGCCGGCGGACTCGCCAAAGCGGGAATGGGAGTTGATGCCGGGGACGTCAATAGCGATGGGGTTCCAGACTTTGTCGTCACGAACTTTAACGATCAATACCATTCTCTCTTCCTCGGTTCCCCTTCTCTTCCTTACGAAGATCGCACGGTGGCGTCACACTTGGCTGAATACTCGAAATCCTTTGTAGGTTGGGGAACTCACTTTGTCGATTATGACAACGATGGAAATTTAGACCTGGTTATCGCGAATGGTCACATCAATCAGGTCGTCGAAACAACCCGCAACGATGTGAAGTACAAGGAACCGCCGCTGCTTCTGCGAAATAACGGAAAAGGAATTTTTCAGAATGTGCGAGAGCACGCTGGGCCTGCGTTCAACACCGGTTACAGTGCACGTGGGCTCGCGGTCGGGGACTTCGACAACGACGGCGGGATAGACATCGTATTGACCTGTCTGAACGGAAAACCCATACTCCTTCGCAACAACGTGGGGCACAGTAATCCCTGGGTCGGTTTTCAACTGCAGGGCACGAAGAGCAACCGCGATGCCGTCGGCGCCAGACTCACGATTGCGTTACCTAACCGAAAGCTGGTTCGGTGGATCACCGGTGGAAGCAGTTACCTTTCGTCCCACGACAAGCGTGTAATCGTCGGGCTTGGGGAAGGACCGCAACCTGGAGCGGTGAATGCAGAAATACGCTGGCCGAGCGGCACGGTGCAGCGCGTCTCAAACCTCAGACCGAATCAATACAACAAGATTTCAGAACCCATTAAACAAGCTGCGACCGCTCATAATAAATAGTCATACAAGTTTTGGAATTTTCACACCATGAGAAGATAAACATTTGACTTGACATCCACCTCCAATCCGGCTAATAAAACGTTTCAATAGTCGAGGGGGACGCCTATCGATTCCGGGTTTTCCTCACAAGCCCCGGAAGACGACCCTGCCTTGAATCGTGTTTGCCACTGGAGGAGGACATGAACAAACCTGCGAGCCCCCATGCCCCATCACAATCTGTCCCCACAATAGGAAGAATCGCCGGGGCGGGCGACATGCCGCCCGTATTGATTCTCATCGCGCTCATCTTCTGCTTTCTTTTGATCCCCTGCGCGGTGGCCCAACTCTATACCGGTTCCGTCTCTGGGACCGTAACAGACCCTTCGGGCGCCGTGATCTCCGGTGCGAATATCGCACTGGTCGACCAAGAAAAGGGTTTCTCCTACACGGCGAAAACCGACGCCTCTGGAAGATACCTGTTGCGTTCGATTCCGCCGGGAAAATACAGAATCTCCGTGGAAACTCCCAACTTCCAAAGCCAGCGCAAAGAGGGGATAACGCTGGATGTGAATCAAAATGTGGCGGTCGATTTTTCGCTAAAAGTTGGCGCTGCCTCGCAAGTGGTGGACGTGCAGGCAACCGGTGTCGAATTGCAGACTCAGGATGCGGTCACGGGTCAGGTGATCGATAGGAAATTCATCAATGATCTGCCTCTCGTGGGCCGAAACGTCTTGGATTTGGCGTACCTGACACCGGGAATCACGGAAGTAGATACGGACTGCCAGGGATGTATGGCGAACAACTTCATCTCAAACGGCAGCCGTAATGCAACGGCTGATATCTTGCTGGATGGCGTGTCGAGCACGAATTTCGAGCAAAACAGCGGGATTCTGGCGCCTACCTACACTCCGTCCGTTGATGCCGTCGAAGAGTTCAAGGTGCAGCAATCGAATTTCAGCGCCGAATACGGCTTCAGTGGGACCACTCTAGTTAATGTGGTGACCCGCTCTGGCACCAATCAGTTTCATGGAACCTTATACGAGTTCGTCCGCAATGAGAAATTGGACGCCAACGATTGGTTCAACAACTTTAATGGCGTGCCAAGAGCCCCCCTGCGGCATAACGACTTCGGCGGAACTGAGGCGGACCAATTTGGAAGAACAAGACCTTCTTCTTCTTTGATTATGAGGGCACAAGAACTAGATCCTTTGCCTCGGCCACCGCTGGTGTACCCACCAATGCAGAAAAAGGAGGCGATTTTGGCGAGCTGTGCACGCTGAGCGGGGCGAGCTTTGACAGCAATGGGACGTGCTCAGATCCCGCCTTCCAGCTTTGGGATCCTTACAGTGGTTCGTTCGATCCCGATCTGGGGTCGGTCCGTTCTGTGCTGATTCCCTTTAATAATTTAGCGACCTACGCAAGCCCCGGCAATCCAGCCCTGAACGGGACTCCCTTTCAAGTTGCAAATCCGGGTACGGCTGGGAACCTGATCGATCCGGTTGCAGTCAAGCTCATGCAGATGTTTCCGGCGCCGAACAAACCTATAGGCAGCGTGACTGATCTAACCAACGATTGGTTTGCGTCCGGCACCAACAGGGATTCACAGAACCAGTTCGACATCAAGATTGACCATCGCTTCAGTGAAAGCAAGCTGTTAAGCACAAAGTATGCCGAGCGCAGAGATAATTCTCACAGTTTCACCTGTTTCCCTAATGAAGCTGACCCATGTACAGGAGGACCGGTCCAGGAACATGACCACCTGTTTGCGCTCAATTACACGCAAACCTTCAGCCCGACTCTTGTGATGAACCTCTCGTACGGATTCACTCGTGGACACGTCAACGAACGCGGCATTACCGGGGACTTTCCGAAGCTGAATCCGGTGACTGATCTGGGCCTGCCATCGTACATGCTGGTTTCAAGATATCCACAGATTCCTAACATCGGCATCAACGGGTATCTCGCGGCGGGAGGAAGCAACATTGGGACCCAGACCTTCAGCATAATTAAAGAAGGTCAGGAAACCCACACTGCCCTAGGTAGCCTGAACTGGGTACGTGGGAAACACGAGCTAAAGTTTGGTGGAGAAATGCGCGTACATCGCATCAACTTTACTCAACCAGGTTGGCCGGGAGGGGCATTTTCGTTCGATTTCAGCGGCACATCGCAGGTCTCGACGGACGGGTCAACCGGTGGAGACGGAATGGCCAGTTTTCTCACAGGGATTGGCTTCAACTCTGGTGGCGATAATTTGTACGAGGTCCCCAACGATGTGGCCACACAGAATTTCCAGTTTGGCGGATTCGTTCAGGACAACCTCCGTGCCACTCCCAAGTTGACGCTCAACGTTGGTGTTCGCTATGAGATTTCCCTGCCGCGCACCGAGCGCTTCAACCGCATGAACTGGCTGGATCCGAATCTGGCTTACTCGTTGACCGCCCCCGCCCTGCCGGACTTACCGGTTAAGGGCGGTGAGGTATTCGCGAGCCCCAGTCACCGTTACAACTACGACACTTACCACGGGGCGATTCAGCCGCGTTTGGGATTTGCTTACCAATTACCGCATAATGCAGTGCTGCGCGGCGGATATGGCATTTACTTCTCCCAGCCCCGCTCTGGCGCTGCGGGAACGGGGCCTTGGGGCTACCAGGGGTTCGACCAGCAGACACCGTGGATTCCAACCTTCCAGAATGCCGGAGTATTGCCAGGAGCAAGGTTCAGTGATCCTTTCCCGGGTACGGGCCCCAAGCTGCCGCCAGGAATCTCCTGCGGACTACCGGATTGTCCCCAGAATTTAGGGCCTTTGAACGATGTCGGATTCGACGCGGTCGGCCCCATCCCCAG
>Ga0099830_10001677_pt1 | contig 11360 bp, 7 predicted proteins | sample CZO8metaG_4_FD_79337 | JGI IMG/M metagenome (GOLD analysis project Ga0099830, IMG submission 79337) | Vadose zone soil microbial communities from the Eel River Critical Zone Observatory, Northern California, USA - CZOApr15con2H3.8 metaG | ecosystem: Environmental > Terrestrial > Soil > Vadose...
CCGCTGAAATCGAGCTTCCACCAGGTGTCCATGTCTATTCTCCAGGAGTGGCGGGGTACAAACCGATTCAACTTGTGTTGCACCCGTCCGGGGGAATCAAACCGGCACCTGTGAATTACCCGAGCTCCAAAATCCTTTACCTGGAGGCGATCAAGGAACAAGTCCCGGTGTTCGAAGGCAAGTTCCGGATCACGCAGGATGTCACGGTACCATTCTCTACAGCGGGAGATGGTTTCCGCGCGGTGTTTTCAGCGGGGAAGACGCTTTCGATCGCCGGGGAGTTGCAGTATCAAGCTTGCGACCAGACGATCTGCTATCCGCCAACGTCGGTGCCGGTAAGATGGGAGTTAAACATTCGGCCCCTCGACCTCAAGCGATCTCCCGAAAACATTCGGCACAAGTAGCTTCTGGAGCAATGCCGTGGAATCGTTTAACGACAAGGAAAAAATCAAAGAGCACTACGACTTGGTCAGTCCTTATTATCTGACGTTTTGGGGCGAGCATATTCATCATGGCTATTGGATTCGCGGCGATGAGACCAAGGAAAAAGCGCAGATTCAGCTGATCGAGCACCTGGCGCAGGCCGCCGGGATCAGGACGGGCTGCAGGATTCTTGACGTGGGATGCGGGCTAGGCGGCAGCAGTATTCACCTGGCCAAGAATTACAAAGCGGACGTAACGGGCATTACGATTTCCCCAGTTCAGGTGGAAATGGCGAGAAAAGCGGCGGCCAGGGAGGGCGTAAACGCAACATTCCTTCTGATGAACGCCGAAAGCTTGAAATTCGATGAGTTGTTTGATGTGATCTGGTCGGTGGAATCGGTCTCGCACTATCAAAAGATAAGCCAATTTTTTTCTTGTGCCGCGAGATCGTTAAAGCCGGATGGAGTCATGGCCATGACGGATTGGTTCAAGAAAGACAACCTTGAGCAGCGCGCGCACAAAGAATTCATCCCTCCCATCGAGAAGAGCATGCTTGTCGAATTGCACACCATGGAAGATTACGAAGCATGGATGGGCGAAAATGGCCTGCAAACTACGAAAAGCGAGATCCTGAATAAGAATTGCGCCATGACCTGGGACCTTTGCCTGGACATCATCAAGGACAAAACCTTTTGGAAACTTGCCGCTCAGAATGGCGAAGAGTTCGTAAATTTTCTTAGGGGCTTTAGGGCGATGCGGGCAGGTTTCACTTCGGGCAATTTCACGTACGGACTGATTATCGCTCGGCCCGCATTCCCCGGCTGACGGGTGCACCTATCTCCGGCCAAAAATTGACTCAATGAAAGAGCAGATGTTCACGGCATACACACAATGGTGTGATGTTTGGTGCGTCGAGATTAACGTTTTCGCGGCCGCTTAAGGCTAGTGCCGGTCCAACTTGTTCGAGCAAAGCCTTTCGAGAATGCTCTTCCCTGTTGGCGTCCAATCCCTGGACCATCAATTGGCCGAAATAGTTGGAATGGCACTAGCGATCCGGAGGATGGAACGGAATGTGTACGATGGCTTCGAGCTCGACCGGTGTTCCTTGTTTTGTCGCAGGCCGGAACTTCCACTGGCTCAGCGCTTCCATGGCGTTGGAATCGAGCTGCTCGTCGATGCCGCGCACCAATTGAATGCTGTCGACCGAGCCGTCGCGGCGAATCACGGCGTAGAGCACGACCTCTCCTTCCACGCGCTCATTGATTAATGTGGGCGGATACTTCGGATCGATCTTCCTTAAAGGCCCCGGGGCAGAAACGTCCGAGGAAGCCGGCCGAGGGTCTTCGGAATTCACTCGCAGTTCTGAAAAATTCAGAATCCAGCTTCCCGTCGCGCTGTTCAGGTTGGGCATATTAACGAGCATCTTATAGATTTTTCTCGAAGCGAAGATCTGCTCGGGCAACGCACCAGCCGGGAGCGCTGCGAAATTCGGCGGCCCGGTTCTCTCGGGCGCATCGTCAGGTTTCGCGTGCGGAGCAGGCCTGGTGATCAACGCACGCGGAACGGGTGCGATGATTTTCGGCGATCCGCCGAGGCCGGAAATTCCGTTGCTCGCCGGCGGATGCCCTCCACTGATGCTCACGTCCATACCATTTTTTCCGCCGCCATTGCCGGTGGCGGTTCCTCCACTGCTCCCTGGCCCGCCTCCGATGCCTCCGTTCGCACCCGGCGTTGCATTGGGTGACCCTCCGGGCACACCAGGTTGGTTGCCTTCGGGTGAAATGGAGACGCGCGCGGCGAGATTCCCCTGCGGCGGCACGACCGGCGCAGGAGGACCGGGCGTTGCCGAGAGAGCAATGAACGTTGCGGCATTTCCATTTGGAGCGCCGGATTGGGCAGTGCGGACTTCTGGGGCAGGTTCTGCTTCACCAGTTTGCGCATGGTGAGCGACGCGCGGAGCGGCGCCGGCGTTCAATTCCAACTTGGGGCGCGCGGGAGCGTTTGGCAACATTGCCGGTGCGATGTCTGCGAGTTTTTGGCCGAGGCTTGGAAGGTCGGGGGCCGGCGCGGAGGTGAACCTAACTTTGCGAAGCTCACGTGGGCGCAACTTGGAAAGAGTTTCCTGGCTGATCTGCAGGCGCGGACGCGCCGGACCGGGCCTTTGCTGAAACTGCACGACATTGGGGAGGTTCGGAAGAATCTTCGGCGGCTGGACAGGAGCGGCAGAATTGATCAACGTCTGGCGCGGATGTGTCGGGTGCGCAGGATCGGTGAAGATGTGCTGCCGCGGATGGAAGGCATCGGCGCCCTTCCGAGGGAGCGGTTTCGCCGGTTCGCCGCGTGGGCTTGGCTTAGCTTTGGGACGTTTCATCTCCACCAGAGGAAAATCACGGACTGGCCCGGACCAAGTGAGTTCCGTATTCTCGAACGCGGAAAAGTGGCGCGCGGCGGCGGGGAGCTGCGGAAACGGCATAACAATGAAAACGAAATGCCACAAGGCGGCGGCAATCAGGGCACGGCGAGGGATTCGGCGCTCCACCCAACTGTCCTCGAAGAAGCTGGCGGCGAGAAAGTTCTTCGGCACGCGGGCCCTGGTAAGAACGGCGGCGATGCTGCTGCCTATGCCCTGATGGAATGAGCCCCAGGCCACATCCAGCTTGGGGCTTATGCCTGTTTCCAGGCGCACGGGAGCGGCAGGCTTGGTGGCCTGTCCCAAGAGATCCAATGCCCTGCCGACCTGGCTCAAAGAAATATTCCTCTCAAGTATAGAGAATTGCGCGCATCCGATCTTCTATTAAGATAAGAAACGAACACGCGAGCAACTCATGACAGATGAAACTCTGCAGGCTGGGGTTTACTCGGCAGAGTTATTTTCGCCGCCTGCGTCCCCGCTGCGGCGGCGGTAAAAACTCAGCGCCGCATCGCCCTGTCTTAGAACGCGAAACCTCCGCAGCGCGCCGGGCTCTTCAGGCAAGTCGAAGTTACGGCGATGCTCAGCGACCACCATGCCGCGGGGCGCGAGAAGATCCGCGGAACCTAGAAATTCTAGCACGCGGGAGTAGTCTTCAGCAGCAGCATAGGGTGGATCGAGGAAAATGTGGTCGAATGCAGACGCACCTGAGTTTTTTCGAGCCGCGAGCAGGGCCAGGCCGCGAAGAGCATCTACGGCAAGCACGGACACGCCGGTGTTGATGCCGAGCGATTCGAGATTGCGGCGAATCAAGGTGACGGCAGGGGCATGATTTTCGATGAAGACGACTTCGGCGGCGCCGCGGCTTAGGGCTTCGATGCCGATGGCGCCGGTTCCTGCGAATAGATCTACGAAGTGAGAATCGGCTATGTTGGAGGCGAGCACGTTGAAGAGAGTTTCGCGGAGGCGGTCGCTGGTGGGGCGCAGGGCGAGGCCCTTGAGGCTCTTCAAGATGCGGCTTCTGTAGGTTCCGGCGATGACGCGCATGAGTGCAGTTATTAGTTGTCAGTTTTTAGTTTTTAGTCAAGGAACAAGGAATCGGCGTTGAGTATGGAGAAGTGGCTCTGTGCTTAATCCAACGCCTTGAGCCTGCTAGCCGTGAATCCCGTCGAGGTAACTTGAAACACGGTGAAACCGTATTCGGAAAGTACATTTTTCGCATTAGCAGTAAGTTGCGTACCAAACACTTCGATAACGGTGTACGGTGGGTCGGCCGAGTGAGACCCATGATGCAGTTCAATCGTGTCGAGGTGACTCAGCAACAATTCTTCTGGAGATAGAGAGTTCGGGTCGTTGAAAGTGGTGATGCCGGTAAGATGGTCTCGTCTGGACGCTCATTCCAAAGGCGTTGGGCAACGGGCTTGTTGGTGGGCGTGTCCACAATCCACACGGGTACGCCTCGCTCAAGCTCGGATAGCTTCTCTCCGAACTCTCTGTCAACAACGACGTAAACCTTGTAGGGAAGGGCGGCCATGTCCCTTTCAGTTTATCTGGCTCCGCCACCATAGCAAGTAGTCGCCTTAGGTTCACTTGCCTGGTAAGCGCATAAAACCTTACAAGCGAGTTCGGGGCAAGGCGTTAGCCGATGCGGGCGAGGTGGTAGCGGCGCTGCCATTCGCTGGGGAGCTGGCGTAGGAGGCGCTGCATGGTTTCCTGCTGGGCAGAATCGGCGGCAAGGGCAAAGGCTTCGCGGCGGGCTAGTTCGAGGAGTTCTTTATCGCGCAAGGGGTTGGCGATGTGGAAGCCGAGGTCGCCGGACTGGCGGGTGCCGAAAAATTCGCCGGGGCCGCGGAGGAGGAGATCGGTTTCGGCGATTTCGAAGCCGTTGGAGGTGCGGACCATGGTTTCGAGGCGGGCGCGGGCGACATCGTCTTTTGCGACCGCTGAGCGGTCGACCGTCATGCGAAAAGGGGCGACGAGGATGCAATGGGATTTCTGCGCGCCGCGGCCGATGCGTCCGCGAAGCTGGTGGAGCTGGGAAAGTCCGAAGCGTTCGGCGTGCTCGATCACCATGACGGTGGCGTTGGGGACGTCGACTCCGACTTCGACGACGGTTGTGGCGACGAGAATCTGCGCTTCGTTTTTGCGGAAGCGCTGCATAACTTCTTCTTTTTCGTCGCTGGAGAGGCGGCCATGCAAGAGACCGAGCTTGAGCTTGGGAAAAACTTCGCGCGACAAGCGCTCGTACTCTTCCATGGCGGCTTTCAGTTCGAGCTTCGATTCCTCGATGACGGGATAGACGACGTAGCCCTGGTGTCCGGCCGCGACTTCGCGGCGGAGAAATTCCCAGACGCCGGGGAGATGCGGTTCCGAGGTCATGCGGGTGGCGATGGGCGTGCGGCCGGGCGGCAGCTCATCGAGGACGGAAACGTCGAGGTCGCCGTAGAGAGTGAGCGACAGCGTGCGTGGGATGGGCGTGGCCGTCAGCACGAGAACATGCGGGGCGTGACCGTGGGCGGCGGCTTTGTCCATCAACCGCTTGCGCTGCAGGACGCCGAAGCGATGTTGTTCGTCAATGGCGACGAAGCCGAGGCGCGCGAATTCCACGTTGTCTTCGATCAGCGCGTGCGTGCCGATGACGAATTGCGCCTCTCCGGAACGAATGCGCTCGAGGGCAGCGGCTTTCTCCGAGCCTTTCAGGCCGCTGATCAGCAGTTCCACGCGATAGCCCGCTTTGGCGAGGATGCGGCGCGCGGAGAGAAAGTGTTGCACGGCAAGAATTTCGGTTGGCGCCATCAGCGCCGCTTGCGTGCCGTTTTCCATGGCGATCACTGCCGCTTGCAGCGCGATGATGGTTTTGCCGCTGCCGACGTCTCCCTGTAGGAGGCGATTCATCGGGGCCGGCTTTTCCAAATCCGCGGCGATTTCGGCGAGAACGCGCTTCTGCGCCGCCGTAGGCTTGAAGGGCAGGATGCGCTTCAGCGCTTCGCGCACGGCCTCTTCCCGCACGCGGAACGCGATGGCGTTTTCCTTGCGCGCGGCCTTGCGGTCGAGGGCGAGGCTGAGCTGGTACAGGAAAAATTCTTCGAAGATGAGCCGCTCCTGCGCGGGTGAGCGAAACGTGTTCAACGCATCGAGGGATTCGCCCGGTTCCGGAAAATGCGTGTGAATCAGAGCTTCGCCGCGCGTGGGATAGCCAAGCCGCGCGCGCAATTCTTCCGGTAAGACATCCTGCATCCTCTGATCGACGAGCTGAACAGCAGCGTACATCGCGCGCCGAATCTGCCGGGAACCAAATGTGCCGATGGCCTCGTAGATCGGCACGATTCTCCCGACCTCGGTGGAATCCATCTCCTCGCTGCTCAGCACTTCGATTTGTGGATTGATCATCTCCAGCCGCGCTGGCCGTAGCTTATCGACCTCTGCCTTGCCATGAAGAATAAGCAGTTGGCCGGGCTTCAATCGCCCTTCGAGGTAGCCACCGTGAAAAAACTTGCACGGCAGCAAGCCGCCCACGTCGTCCTGCACCAGCAGGTGATAGATGGCGTCGCGGCCACGCATGCTGCGCACCGCCTGGCCGCTCATAACGCGCGCGCGAATGGTGTAGGTGCCGTTCGGCTGGATGTCTTTCACCTTGGAGAAATGGATGCGATCTTCATAACGGAAGGGGAGGTAACCCAGCAGATCCTCAAGCGTGTAGATGCCGCGCTGCGCGAGCAGCTCCGCGCGCTGCGGGCCTACGCCCTTGATCATGCGTACTTCGGTGCTGAGGTTCATCGCCATTGGCAATTGCAACCGCGGAGCGGTCCATTGTAAGCGCGACTGCGATGCGGCCGACGCATTCTCTTTATATCATTCCCGCTGCGAAGCTATGGCAGCCGCGAAACTTGCGTCCCTGCCAGCCGTATCGATAGAGTGAGGGTTCCGTCTCTCAAACGGGGAGGTTCGTGTGGCGGGAGACCGTCTGACAGGTTCCGACAGGCGCGCGCTGCTCCTTTGGGTGGCGGCGGGAATCCTCGGGGCGTTGTTCGCCCACAAATATTTTTTCCGAGCTTTCCCCGAAGCCTCCGTCAATTTTAAAGTCTCTCGCGAAGAAGCGCTGGCGCGGGCTCAGAAATTCGTCACCGGCCTTGGTGAGAACGTCGCCAGCTACGAATCCACAATTGTTTTCGCTGTCGACGACCACGCCAAGGTCTACCTCGAGCGCCAGCTTGGGCTACAGCAAGCGAACAAGCTCATGTCCTCCGAACTGAATATCTGGTTCTGGGACGTGCGTTTCTTCAAGCCGCAACAGGAAGAAGAATTCCGCGTTCGTGTGAGCCCCGCAGGACAGATCGTTGGCTATGACCACAAAATCGAAGAATCACGGGCCGGGCCTTCACTGGAACGCGCTGCCGCACAAGGTGCCGCGCAAAGCTTTCTCAATGCGAAACTCGGACTCGATCTGAGTAGCTGGGACCTCCTCCCGGAAGAAGCCAATTCGAACAAGCGGCCGAACCGTCTTGATTGGTCTTTTACGTGGGAAAAACACGGCTTCCGCGCAAAAGATGCGCCCTACCGGCTGCAAGTAACCTTGCAAGGCGACAAAGTCGGCGGCAGCCAAGAATTTTTGCACGTGCCCGAAACCTGGGGACGCAGCTATGCTCATTTGCGCGCCGGGAACGAGTTCCTGGCCATTGTTACGTTTGTGCCTTACGTTTTGCTGCTCGGGGCGGCGCTATGGATGGGGATTACTTTGACGCGGCAAGGCCAGGCAACCTGGGGCACGGCAATCAAGCTGGGCCTGGTGGTGGCGGCCGTTGTGACGATGATGCAGCTCAACGAGTGGCCCATCGAGCGCGCCGAGTACAATACAAATTCTTCTTATGGAAATTTTGTTTTCCAGCAAATCGCGACGGCCATTTTGTTTGGGCTCGCATCGGCACTGACCGTTTCGCTCGTGTATCCAGCCGGCGAGTCCATCTATCGCGCGACTCAGCCTGGCCGGCTGCAACTGGGCAAGGTATTGACCTTGCGCGGATTGCGCTCGCAGGAATTTTTCTCCGCGGCGATCGTCGGATTGAGCCTGACGGCGTTGTCGCTGGGGTTCGTCGTGGCCTTTTACATGATCGGGAGCTGGTACGGCGTGTGGGCGCCGCAGGAACTGAATTACACCAATTCTGTCAGCACGGTATTCCCGTGGATCGCAGGCGTGGCCATCGGGCTTCTTGCCGCGACGAATGAAGAATTCACCTTCCGCATGTTTGCGATTCCCTTCCTCGAACGGATCACGGGGTCGCGCTGGTTGGCGGTGATTCTCCCGGCGTTTTGCTGGAGCTTTCTCCACGCCAATTACCCGCAGGAGCCTCCCTACATTCGAGGGATTGAAATCGGCATCATGGGCCTGGCCACCGGATTGGTGATGCTGCGATGGGGCATTCTGGCTACGCTCATCTGGCATTACACATTTGATGCCGCCCAGGTTGGCCTGCTGCTTATTCGTTCGAATAGCTTGTACTTCAAAATCTCGGGTGTGGTTGTCGGCGCAGCGGTGCTCGCGCCACTCGCCTTTGCTTGCGTTTCTTTCTTGACTCGCGGCCGCTTTGAGGAGGACGAGGATCTTTTGAATCGCTCTGCTCCAAAGCCGGAAGTTGCCCTGGCGGAGGTTTCCACTTCTGCAGCAGGGGCAAATTCGTCTCGGCGTTACGATGCGCTTGCGCCCGTAAAGCTCGGCTTCCTCGCAGTCTGCCTTCTTGTTGGAGGATTGCTGGCGTGGCGTTTGAAACCGGCTTCGGTGGGCGACTATCTCAAACTTTCCGTGGACGCGCGCACGGCCCGCGCGCGCGGCGACGAAGTGATGCGCAGGCGCGGCCTCGATCCAAATTCGTATTACCGCGCAACCGTTTTCGTCGACATCACGGATCCAGTTGTGAATGAATTCCTGCGGCAGCGCATCGGCATTGCTGGAATCAATGCCGTCTACTCAGAGCGTGTTCCGGCTGCGCTCTGGCGCGTGCGCTACTTTCGCGACAGCCAGGCGGAAGAGTTCGCCGTCATCCTAAGGCCCGACGGGGCGCTCCACTCGGTCCGGCATACGCTTGCGGAAGAAACACCTGGCGCGTCACTCGCAAAAGAAGAAGCTGTGGCGCGGGCGGAGAAATTCCTCCGCGATGAAAAGAAACTCGATCTGAAAGACTGGACCCTGGTCGAATTCAATTCGGATAAGCGACCGCATCGCATTGATCACACTCTGACCTGGCAGCAGAACGAACCGCTCGACGCTACTCAAGCATCTTCGGCGAACACCCAAGATCACGCACATGCGCGCATTAATATGCAACTATTAGATAACGAAGTTTATAATTATAGCACTTATATTAAGATTCCAGAAAATTGGAGCCGCACACAACAGGAACTCTCGCTCTTTCGAACCATCTTCAGCTACGCGATCCCCATCTTATTCTTCGCGGGCCTCGGTCTCACCGCGCTAATCGTTTTCCTCAAGAACCTGAAATCGGAAGCCGCGCGCTCGATTCCTTGGAGGCGCATCGCATACTGGTCTATTTGGGGACTCTTCGGCTATCTAGTGGTTTTCCTGCTTGGCAATCGAATCCCCAGCTTCTTGAATGCTTACAATACCGCCATTCCGCTCAAGATCATGCTTGGCGGGACTGCTATTGGCGCACTTCTGGGTGCCCCTCTCTATTTTGGCGGCATCGCGCTGCTGTTTGGCATGTCATGGTATTACGGCAGCCGAGCGTTCGGTGAAGATCGTTTGCCGGGTTGGGCCGGAATGCCGGATAGTTACTACCGTGATAGTCTCTGGATCGGTTTAGGAGGATCGGCAAGTCTGCTTGGACTCGAGCGTCTCCTCGCTGTTGCGTCGACTCGCTGGCCGACGGTGCATCGCTCGCTTGAAGCTTCGTTCGGCATGGACTTTGACGCTCTATTCCCTGCCGCATCGACGATCGGTGGAACAGTGCTCCGCGGCCTCCTTCTCACTGGGCTCGTCGCGGCGTCTGCCACTTTCATTGCGGCCCAGGTGCGTCAACTGGGGTTGCGCCTGCTGCTTTTCCTCGTCGGGGCGCTCGCTCTCGTCGGGGGAAGTTGGGGTAGCCCCAGCGACTTTGCAAAACAATTCCTGGCCCGGCTAATCCTGCTCAGTGTTCTCGTTTTCGGCGTGCGCTACGTTATGCGCTTCAACATTCTCGGCTGCTTCCTCATTGTTGCCAGCATTTCTCTTTTCGGCGGCGCCGCGGAACTGCTCTCTCAGCCGGACTCTTTCTATCGCGCGAATGGCTATGCGGTTCTGCTGGCGCTGGTTTTGCTCTTTGCGTGGCCATTTATTGCTTGGCGCACGGGCGACTCAGCGAGGGCGGTTGCAACCCCCGATTCTGGCCTCTAGGCGATCAACCGAGGACTCGAACCTGACCATGCGACCTCGATTGACGGATATTCCTGAAACAAAATCCTTAGGTGCAGCGTTGTTATAATGGGAAGTGGTGCTCACCCAAGTGTGCAGCAGTGCGTCCAATTGGGGTAGTCGCGTGGTGCGCAGCATTTGCCGCAGCGCCAGAAGCTGAGCTAAGGTGCTGTTTTACAAGCGGCAACCCGAATCCACGCGAAAAAAAAGCGAAATATGCCGCTTCCCAGATGGGCTTTGGTTTTGGCTAATGACAACGGTCGCTTGGGCAGCACCGCTACCGCCCTAGCCTCGGTGATCTCTTTGTCCCACCTCGACGAGCGGGCCCTGGTCGCGGAAGCGCAAGCGGGCAACCGTGCGGCTTTCGAGGAACTGGTGCGCCGCTTCGACCGGGACGTCCTGCGCCTGGCCCTGAATCTCATGAAGCGCCCCGAGGACGCCCGGGACGTCTACCAGGAAGCATTCCTCAAGGTCTACCGCAATCTTCACCGTTTCCGCTTCGAGTGCAGCTTTTACACCTGGCTCTACCGCATCGTCACCAACGTTTGCCTGGACCATCTGCGCCGCCGTCAGGCCCGCCCCGAAGATCAAGCTCCTGAGCTGAATTCCGGCCTTCACGAGGAGGGCATCACCGATTTTTTCGAGCGCCAACGCGAGCAACGCCCGACGCTGGACCCCGAGCGCACTTTCATCGGCAAGGAAATCAAGGCTCGTATCGCTACGGCAATGGAGCGCCTCTCGCCACGCGAGCGCATTGTTTTTGAAATGAAGCACTATCAGGGCCTGAAGCTCCGAGCGATTGGTGATGCCCTCGGCACCACCGAAGAAACGGTGAAGAATTCACTTTTCCGCGCCACGCGCAAACTCCGGCACGAATTGGGAGGCTTGCGATGAGCGCTTTTGAAGAGAAACTGAGCTGCAAAGATGTAGCACCCCTGCTGGTTTTCTACGCCTGCGACGAAGTCAGCGACAAGGAACGGCAGCAAATCGATGCTCACGTGGCGAATTGCGCGGCGTGCGCGGCGCTGCTTGCCGAAGCAAGAGGACTCCAGGAAGTCATGGCTGCGGCTCCGCAATCCGCCGATGAACTCGATTCTTCCGGGATCTTACTCGCACAGTGTCGTA
>Ga0099830_10001678_pt1 | contig 11358 bp, 10 predicted proteins | sample CZO8metaG_4_FD_79337 | JGI IMG/M metagenome (GOLD analysis project Ga0099830, IMG submission 79337) | Vadose zone soil microbial communities from the Eel River Critical Zone Observatory, Northern California, USA - CZOApr15con2H3.8 metaG | ecosystem: Environmental > Terrestrial > Soil > Vadose...
AGTGCCATGGAAGCCCAGCAGGTTCAGGTTAATCTTTGATTGTAATGGAGGAGCGGAGAGATGGAAAGGCGGCCGCGTTCAGTCATCAGCTTTCAGTCATCAGCCGCCAGCTTGCAGCTGGTCACAATCGCGCTATCACTGGTAGCTGAAGGCTGAGAGCTGACAGCTAAAAAAGAACACCGCACACCCGCTGCCCGAGCATGCGCCGTCTCAAAGAGAGTTTTTCGCTGCTATCGTCCGAAATACTTCGCGTTCCGTTCCGTGAATGACGCCCATTTCTCCGGCAAATCATCCAGGGCGAAGATGGCCGACACCGGGCACACGGGCACGCAGGCGCCGCAGTCGATGCATTCCACCGGATCGATATAGAGCATTTCTTCTTCGGCGTGGGCTGGCGAATCTTTCTTCGGATGAATGCAATCCACCGGGCAAGCGTCCACGCAGGCAGTGTCTTTTGTACCAATGCACGGTTCTGCAATCACGTAGGTCATAAGTTCATTGTCTCCCTGAGAAACCGAACTCTATAGAACTTTTCATTTTAGCAAGAATGCCGGCTACGGGGATAGGGTTGGGCTCGAAGGTCATCCCGGGCAGCTTTACCAGCCCAACCGGCGATTCAATCCTCAGGCTGAGCACAGCAACAGCAACAGAGCCGCATGAAAGCAGGAATACTACCATCGCGGAGTTTACGAAAGCCATCCAGCGGTCAAGGTTTGGTTTCGGCCAGCTCTCGTTCCGTGCTCGGTTCGTACTCCACGATGTATCCTGCCACCGCGCTGGCGGCAACGGTCAGCGGACTGGCCAGGTACATCTGCCCCGGGCCGCTGCGGCCGGGGAAATTGCGGTTCTGGGCGCTGATCACTACTTGCTCTGGGCGCGTGGTCACGCCCGGCCCGGCGTTGATGCAGGCCCCGCAACTGGGCTCGATTACATGCGCCCCGGCTTTGCGGAAAACATCCAGATATCCCTTTCGTATGCAGTAATCGCGGGTCTCCTGCGATCCGAACTGGATGTAGAACTTCACCGAATCCGCCACTCGCCTGCCCTGCTGCAGCGCCTCGGCCAGCACGCGGGCGTACATGTCCATATCTTCGTTCTTGCCCGCCGTGCAGGTGCCGCCGTAGGCCAGTTCAACCGGGACCGGTGTATTCAGCTCGCGGACATACTTGCCATTCCCTGGATCTCCAGGCGTCGCCACCATCGGCGTGATCTCGGCAGCGTCGAGTTCGATGGTGTGGGCGTAGTGGGCGCCGCGATCGCTGTATAAGCCCTCGATCGTGGACTCGGCTTGCTTGCGGTCCATGCCGCGGCGCTCGACCAGGAAATCAACCGCCTTCTGATCCGGCGCAACAATTCCGGTGAAGCCGCCGATCTCGGCCGCCATGTTGGTCATGGTGGCGCGTTCGTCCACACTCAGCTCTTCGATGGCCTCGCCGGCATATTCCACTACCTCGGCCAGGGCTTTGCCGCTGCGAACATAGTCGAGGCTAAGAATCTTCAGAATGAAATCCTTTGCGGTCACGTTGGGATGCTTCTTACCTCGGATAATGATTTTCACCGACTCTGGCACCTTGACCCGCACGTCCTTGGTGATCCACGAGTTGAACACGTCGGTGGTGCCGATGCCAAAGGCCACGCAACCGATCGCGCCTACATGCGGGGTGTGCGAATCGGAGCCGATGTTCAATTGTCCGGGGAGCGCGTAACGCTCGAGGACAATCGAGTGGCAGATTCCTTCCGACCCTTTGCGGTCTTTCAATTCTCCGTGCAATTTGATTCCTTGCTTCGCAGCGAAGGACTGTTGCTTCAGCTTGAGCTGCGTGGCCAGGTCGAGCAGGCCGAGCTTCTTTTTCTCTTCGGAGATCACCTCATCGAGAAACGTCAGGTGGTCGCGGAAGAACAGAATGCTCGCGGGATCGTTTACCTTCACATCTTTGCCCACGTAGCGCTCGAAGAAAATGGCCGCCATCGGGGTGACGTATTCGTGGCTGAAGCGGAGGTCCGCGCGGGCGAAACCGGTATCGCCGGGCTGGACCGCCTCCCCGTCAACTCCAGAAACTGCCGAGCTTTGCTCGCCTGGCCCGGTGGGGGCATCCGCCCCTACATTGAATCCGATCATGTGGCGGGCGAAGATTTTCTCGGCCAGCGTCATGGGGCGCTTTCTGGTCTTGATGGGCGGGAGAAAAACTTTCTTCTGCATGCGGGCGACGTTGAAGGGGAACAGGCCTCCGTATTCAATCACCTGGCGCGTGATGTCGTCTTCGCCGGCGGTGAATTCACTGAGGGGAATCTCTTCTCCCGCCCTTATTTTTTCAATCAGCGAGAAGTTGGTGGAGGTCAGCAGGCCCAGGTTCTGGCAGTTCTGCTTGTAGATGCGCTCAATGTTTTCGGCAATGACCAGATGTATACCGGCGCACATCTCTGCGTAAGGCGACTGCTCCCGGCTCGATCCTTTACCTCGCCGCTTGCCACTGACGGCACAGATGAAACCGCCTTTTTTTACCTCGCTCCGTCCGATGGGCAGCACATCACCACATTTCAGGCCCAGGTAGGGAATCTCGCCCAGGGTCTCGTCGAAATAGAAGCAGTAGTGAGCTGGTGTGATCTCGTCGGTCGAAATGTCGTCGCGCAGCTTGGGATTGTTGGCCGGGTTTTTGGTGTCCCAGGGCAAGTCTTCGCCGGCGAGCTGGCGCTTGATGAGTTCCGGATCTTCGGTGAGGAAAAGAATGCGCCCTTGTAGACGAACTTTGTCGGGGCGTTTTTCGATCTTGCGTTCCAGCAGTGAGGTGATCACGACTACTCCCTGCTCCCATTTTACTGCCGGATTGGGTTAATGACGCCCAGTTTTGTGGTCGTATTCTTCTCCGGCTGCAATGGCTACAGCGAGGCGGTTTTCTTTTGGCGCCAGCGGACAAGTTGCGTAGGGCGTGACCGAGCAGGGAGGGTTGTAGGCACGGTTAAAGTCGAGCACCACGGTTCCGTTTGCCACCGGACCTGCCTTCAGGAAGCGGCCGCCGGGATAAGTACTGGTCTTGTTGGTGGGATCGCTGAAGACAAAGAACAGCTCTCCGGCCGGATCGCCGCCCAGATCGGTGAGCCTCAGTTCCTGACCGTAGATCTTGAACGCAGCCGTCCCTGCAATCGGCGTGGGCGTTACATCGCCCAGCACGTTGGGAACGTCCACCGTCTGCCATCCGAGGGCAGCCAGGTGGCCGTTACCCGATACGACAAGTCGACGGGGAAGAACAGCGGTCCGGGGTACTGACGGGCGCCGTCGCTCTCCACGTCTTTCAGGCGGATACCGATCCGCTCGCCGCGCACGATGACGTGCAGGCGCATACTTCCGATTTCGATGACCGTCGCATTGCCGGACGTATCGGGCTGAAGGTCGGCGCTGGTTACAGGCTTGCCCGCGATGATGGCGCTGGCTGCGGGAACGAACTTCACGGTTACCGTTTTTCCTTGCAACGTGAATGATCCTGCCTGGGCTGGCCCTTTGGGAAGCACGATGACATTTTTCGGATCAGTTCCGAAACTGTTCTCACCCGGTTTGAGCCAGAACAAGCCGGCCAAGGGCAACCATTCCTGCTTGAGATCTTCAACCAGTTCGGCCTTCCATTTCTCGAAAGACTGCAGGTAGGCGGGGTCGGCTACGATTGGGGCGGCCTTGTCTGCTGCGGGAGCAATGGCACATAGCACAGAAAGAGCCGCGGCAACGAGAATTGCGCTAGGTTTGCGATTCATATTTTCCGGTACTCGTGAACATCGGGCAACGGTTCGAGGCCTCGCCCTTCGAAAATTTGCGCGAACTCGTTGAGCAGCGCGCCGTGTACCAGGCCATTGGAAGCCAGGGTCTCGCGGCTGTTCAACTGAAAGGGCCCACCATGAAAATCCGTTACTTTGCCACCGGCTTCTTCGACGATCAGCACACCCGCTGCCGTGTCCCAGGGATTAAGGTTGAACTCCCAGAACCCGTCGAAGCGTCCGCTGGCCACGTTGCAGAGGTCCAGAGCCGCCGAGCCCGCCCGCCGCACACCGTGGGTGTGCAAGGTGATCTGATGATAAAAATAAATGTTCGGATTCTTGTGCCGCTTGTGACTTGGGAAACCGGTTCCCACCAGGCATTCGGCCAGGTTCGCGGTCTTCGAAACCTGGATTCGTTGATGGTTCAGATAAGCGCCATTTCCCTGCTCGGCAGCGAACAGCTCATCGCGCGTCGGATCGTAGACTACCCCCGCGATTCTTTGGTTCTTGTACTCCAGCGCCATGGAAACGGAGAATACCGGGAATCCGTGGGCGAAGTTCGTGGTTCCATCGAGCGGGTCCACGTACCAGCGATAGTCGCTGCCGGTGTTGACCAGGCCTTGCTCCTCGCCGAGAACATCGTGAACGGGCCAGTTTTTCTTGATGCGCTCCCGGATCAAGATCTCGGACTTGCGATCCGCTATTGTGACCAGGTCTGCGTCGCCCTTGTACTCCACCTTTACATGTTGATGAAAATACTCCATCAGCAAGGCGCCCGCCTCGCGAGCGATCTCGGCCATGGCGGGGACAAAGCTATCGTGGTTGGATTGAGTAGAGGTCATCTTGGTTTATGATCGCCGATTGCAGATTTTAGATTTTAAAGGCGATATCGGTCGCGATTTTGAAATCTGCAACCTAAAATTTGGAATCGCTCTACTTGCGCTTCCCGTCTTCCGAGATATACATGATTTCGTGTTTGAAGATAAACAGATTGGGCTGGTCTTCGCGGGTCAGCCGGACCATGTTCTTGTCGTAGTATTCGATCCAGCCGCGGACCACTTCTCCGTCCGCCAGCTTGATGCTCACTGGCTTCTGTTTTTCTCCGAGAGACTTCAGGTAGGCGGCCTCTTCCGACGTTTGCTCGGGAGGGGCCGGCCTTCCCTTGCGCGGCGGGCCGAGTGCTCCTTGTCCTTGAAAAGGCATAAACCCTATTTTACACGCGGTTCTTTGAGCTGGCAGTTTCTCGTGTAGGAGTCAGAAGTCCGCAGCCCTGCGAGCACCAGGAACTGCCGAAAGAACAGCTCCCCCCTCCACTCCGCTCGCTTCGCTACCCTCCGGTCGGGATGACAAACATCTGCCGCCAACTTCAGACTCAGGACACTAGAAAATCACCTTCAATCCGAACTGGATCTGGCGCGGGGCGCCCAGCGAGAACACGCCCGACCCAAGGCCAATGCGATCGGTGGCGCGCTCCGTCTTGGTGGTGCCGTTGAGTGTTCCCACGGTACCGTTCAGCACTCCGAGCAGCCGGTTGCCCGGACCATCGAAGTTGGCAAAGTTAAGCACATTGAACGCGGACACGCTCGGCTCCAGAACAAACCGGTCTCCAACCTTAAGAGGGCGCGACAGCGTCAGGTCAAAGGTTCGCAGCCACGCCAGGCTCGGGTTATCGGCCGGAGCCTGCGCGATGGCCGGCGAATCCGCGCCCAGCTGCAGCAGTTGAGATCGCGACAGCAAACCGGCCGTGACGAGGGCCCGTCCGGCGGGCGTCAACTGGTTGCCGAAGTTGGCGTTGTAAGTTTGGATGATGTTGTTCAGACCGCTGGCCTTGACTGCACGTCCGAACGATCCGATGTTGGTCCCCGGCACAATATCGCCGTACGAACTGGCCCCCGTCTGGCTCTGGCCACCAAAGGCACCATCGCCGGTTACATCGGTGCGAAAAACCTCACCACCTACGCCGTCACTGGCAGGCAGAAAAAGCGTCTGTGGTAGGGGCGAGGCAAAATGGGCGATCAGGCCCAGCCTGGCCCCATAAGGAATGTCCAGGATGGAAGCCAAGGAAACCTGGTGCTTGCGGTCTTGAGACGCAGAACCAAAAAAAGTGATCGGGTGATTGAAGTCGGCGGCCAGCGGCAACAGATCCTGGTCGCCGAGGCCTCCCGCAACGTTGCTGCGGAAACTGGAATGAGTGTAGGAGATCTGCAGGTTGCCGCCTCGAACTCCGCGCATCGGGCTGGCGATCTGGCTGCGGAGCGAGACTTGCACTCCGCTGTAGAGCGAGCGGCCGGCGGGAAAGAACATGATGTTGCGTCCCACCAGCGCATTGATTCCAGGGAAGGCGGCGCCGTTATCGGTCGTCGGCGAACCAGTATTTGGCGTCAGACCAAACAGGGAAGCGGGAAGTCCTCCCAGATATTGCCCACCCGAATCCAGACCGTGGCCGGCGAAATCGGCAATGCTCGCCCTGGGCACAGCCGCCAGATAACAGTTGACCGCGGTTTGGGAACTGGCACCGGCGCTGGCGGCCGGGAGACAGGCGGAGCTTAGCGGGTTCCCGGCCAAGGTGTCGTTAATGGCGTGGATCGCCGCATTGGTATCCAGATGAGTGGCATCACCCACGTGGTTGGTGTCGTATCCGATCAGGTAATGGGTGCCCACATTGCGCACATAGTCCACGCTAAGTACAGTCGCCTGCCGAATCTGTTTCTGGAAACCAATGTTCATCTGGACCGAGCGTGGAGTCTGGTAGTTGGGCGCCAACAGACCTTGGCTGCTCAACGACTGGCCTAGATAGCTAGGATTCGGAGAACTGGAAGTGAGCGCGGCGTTGGCTGTCTGGAAAGCGGTTTGCAAGTCCGCGATTTGCGTGACCACGCTTCCGATAGGTTGTCCGCAGAGGCCGGCGGCGCTTTGCACGACGTTGCCGGGGAAAATAACCACGCTGTGGCCGGCGCATGGATCATTCGCCTGCGCGTTGAACCTGCCATTCGCCAGACGGGCCACGCGATCCTGCAGCACATTGCGAAAAACGTTGTTGTCGTAGTACATGCCGATGCCTGCCCGGACAACGCTTCGTCCGCTCTTGCCCGGATCCCACGCCAGACCGAACTGCGGAGCGAAATTCAGGTCGGGCTGACGCACGCGATTACCGATGCCGGGAACCGCTCCGAAGTGATTGAGCAGATTGTCGCTGCCGGAGCAGGGCGTCAGAGCCCCGTAAGAAGCTGCGACCGCCGAGCATGGAATCGAGGGCAGATCCGAATCGGTACGTCCTGTATCGCGAACATACTGCACACCAATCGTTGCCGTCAGGTTGGGGCGCACTCTCCAGCTATCCCCGGCATAGGCTTGCATGCGGGTGTCGCTGAAGCCGCCGCAGGATGAGCCGGACGCCGACTTCTCGCTGAAACAGCTGAAGCCATTTCCGACAGTGATGCTATCCACCGGGTAGTTCAGCGGATTGCTTGCGCCTCCGGCAAAGGGCCCCAACGCCGCCAACAGGCTCGTCGCCGGGTTGGTGTCCGATCCCACTTGCGGTTCTAGGCCGAAGAGATTGGCGGAAATGAGATTGTTAATCTTGTTCACGGCCGCGCCCGCGCGGAGCGTATGGGCTCCCCAGATTTTGGTGACGTCGTACCTTACTTCCTTGTTGACCTGAACGGTTTTCTGGGGGGCTTGAGGGTTGGGGCCACTGGCGAACCCGGACCCACCGCCGAAATTCAGACTGATTCCAGGCGCGGGATCGAAAACGTTTGCTCCCAGCACTGCATCTGCGATGTTGTTTGAGAACCGGTCGTAGGCGAAGCGAACGCTATGGACGGTCGATCCCCGGCTGATATCGAAACCGAGGGCGTTACCAGGTGTGTTGTCGCGGCTCTTAAGCGGCTGGAAGTTGCTGCCTCCGAAGGCATTCACCACGCTGCTGTTGTCATAGGTGAAGCGGTAGAAAAGCTGCGATCGCGGAGAGAGTTTGTAATCCAGGCGGCCTGCCAGTTCAGTCTGGTGAAACGGAGCATTGTAGCTCGCTTTGATACCGTCGAAAGGGGCGTTGAAAACCCCCGGGGCGCTACGATCTTGCTTGAAATATTCGCCGGATAGAAAGTAGAAGAGCTTGTCTTTCCTCCAGGCCCCGCCGACGTTTCCGCCGAAAACCTCGCGTGAATAGGAATTGTTCAGATCGCCGGGGAACTTCGCCACCCCAACGGTTTTGTCGCGAAAGGTGCCGAAGAGCTGGCCATGAATATCATTCGCGCCGGACTTTGTAGTCAGGTTCACCACACCGGACGAAGCCAGCCCGGAAGAGAGCGGAAGCAGCGATTGGCTGACCCGCACTTCCTGGATAGCGCCCACCGGCACATTGGTAGTGGTGGCGCCCACGGTTTCGTCAGTGATATCCAAGCCATCCACTTGCATCCGCGTAGTGCGGCCATTGCGGCCAACGACCGAAGCCGCGGAAAGGCCGCTCTTCGAGGGGGCGAGTACCTGACCGTCGAGCAACTGAACTCCGGGTTCAAGCCGGGTCAAATCCAAAAAGCCACGATCGGTGGGAACCTGCTCCATCTGGCTGGAGGTAACCGCGCCCCGCACTTCCGGCGTCTCGGTATTCACCAACATGGGTCCAGCAACCACCACTCGCTGGAGTTTGACGTCACCGGTGGCAGTCGCTGCTGCCTGGATTCTCAAGAGAAGGTCGTAGGGCTGGAAGCCTTTGGCCTCCACGTGCAGAATATATTCTCCGGGAACCAGATCGCGCACGGCGTAGGTGCCCGCCGGACTGGTCGTGGTCTTGATGGCTCGTCCGGTGATTCTGGGAGTGATGGTAATCTCAGCCCCGCTGACGGACGCGCCCCTGGGCCCGGTTACGGTTCCCGAGACGTTGCCGGTGGAGGACTCCTGGGCGAATGCCAGCGACGAAATCACGAGAAGAACCGTGATCGCTCCGATCCACAGAATTGACTGTCTGAAGGTGGAACGGGCACAACCAGTATTGCTCGACATTCGTCTAGCTTACCTTCCTTGCAAAGATTCGGACCTTCCACACGCGGAGAACCGAAAAGCATTCCACTGCCCGGATTGAAGGAAGGCAGAAGCGGTCAGCCTCGCGACCGGGCACAACCTAGCCCGGCAACGGACAACCTGCGATTAGCAATCTCATAAGACTTTCACAAGGGAATTTGTCTCGTCAACCGGTCCGGTGCCAGTCGTGGAGGCATCCTGCCGTGTGGGGCGGACACTCTTGTCCGCCGCCTTTGACTTGGACTCTTACCTGTGCAAACCTCGCATGGCTCCCGCTTTCACCAGACAGCAATCAAGTTTCCCCAAAATCAAAATCAACTACAAGGGGGGCGGCGCACAAGAGTGTCCGCCCTACACGACTACGAAAAACATTCAGTGCGACTTGGACGTGAAGTATCCCGTCCGATGACGCACCTTGAAATCGGAATCCGACGGGATTCCCTTTACCTTGACCTGGATGCGTCGGAAATCTGAATCGGAAAGCCGCTGCGAAGGATAGTACGCCAGCAAGTACTGGGTCCGCAGTTCGTCGCTGATCTGGTGGAAAGCTTCGTCGAGTTGCGCCAGTGAAGAGGCGTAGAAATATTTGCCCCCAGTATCCGCAGAAAGCTGGATTAGGGCGTGCTCGCCGCCCGTGTCCCGTCCCGCGCTGGCTTCGATCGGCACCACGATAATGCTGTACAAGATGGCCTCGGCGGTTTCGGCGGCGCGCACCGCTTCCTGGTAATTCACTTTGCTCATGGTGTCGCCCCCATCGGTGATGACCACCATCACCTTGCGGCCCTGCCGCGGCTCCAGCGCCTCTGATCCCAGAAATAATGCGTCATACAGAGCTGTGGCCGAGCCCAGGCGGATGTGGTCGATGGCGCGGTCGATGACCCTTAGGTCCGGGGTAAAACCAGTTAGTTCACTCACCGTTTCGCTGAACCCGTAAAGCGACAACACGTCAACCGGGCGCAGAATGGCATGGACGAAACGACGAGCCGAGGCCAGTTCGAGCGGAAGGTCCTTGCGGGTACTAAGGCTGGTATCTATGGCCAGGACAATATTGAGCGGCAGAGCCGATTCCTTGTCGAAGAGCGCGACCTTCTGCGCTTTGTCGTCTTCCATCAGTTCGAAATTTTCTTTCTTCAGACCGGCGATGGGGCCACCGTGCTCGTCCGTCACGGTCACGAACACGTTCACCAGCTTGACGTCAACCTTGAAGGTGGTATCGGACTCCTGAGCAGCGGAGACAAGGCAGAGGACCAGCACAAGGCCAGCAGTTGCAACTCGTTTCATCAGGAAAGGTAAGGTGTGTCGCCGCAGTCTCCACCTAGAGCGAAAACGGCTTTTCACTTAGATGCGCGTCCTGCGGAATGGGTGCCTTGGGCGCTGGGAATGTCGTCCGGGAAGGCTTCACCATCGGCCCAGACGGCGCCGTCTTCGAAAGACTCCTTCTTCCAGATAGGCACGCTACGCTTGAGGGTGTCGATAAGCCAGCGGCAGGCATCGAAGGCGGCCGCCCGATGGGCTGACGCCACTGCAATCAACACGCTGGTCTCGCCGATTTCCAGCCTACCGAGGCGATGGACGATCACAACGTCGCGAATCTTGAAGTCCGCCAGGGCCCGCTCCGCCAATTCCTCCATCTGTTTGAGTGCCATCTCCTCATAGGCTTCGTAATCGAGGTAGAGAGTGCGGCGGCCGCGAGTGTGGTTGCGGACGATGCCCTCGAAGACGACGGCGGCCCCGTCCTCGGGCTGTTTGATGGCCTTCAGGAGAGAAACCGTGTCGATCACCCCGCTGACAATGGCCGCGTGCGCGCTGCGCCCGCAAATCGCGTGTACCGAGTCTTCCGCGGACCCGCCGCTCACCGGCGGCAGGAGTGCAACCTCGTCGCCTTGGTTCAGCCTAGCATCGGGTGCGGCGTATTCCTGGTTCACTGACATGGCCAGTGAGGCGATCAACTCCCGCGGAATAGTTTGCTCGTAGTGATGGAGAACGTCGCCCAGGGTGGCGTTTTCGGGCAAGCTGAGAGAGTCGCTCGCCCGCCCGGCGAGATCTTTTAGCATGCCGAAGAATAAAACGCGGATTTGCATAAAAACCGGTTCCCGGTTTCCAGTTTCCGGTTCTCAGTAGTCTATCGCAAGTGATTTGGCTGAAGGTTGGCGTAAAGAATCAAGACATAGGGAAATGCCAACTCCTCCTCTTTGGAGCTGGCATTTGCCATGAGGTTAGTTTGGGCTCGGTGGTCTGGGCGGCTTATTTTCCTGCTTATGCGGCTCTTGCTGTCGTGGTTGCTGGTGCTGTTCCTGCGCCGCACGATTCTGCGCTGGCGCAGATTGCTGGCGCTGTTGCTGCCAGTTGCGGAACTTGTTCTCGTCTTCACGCGCCTGGGCTGCGTTTTTTTGCTGCACCGGGGGCACCGGCTTTGCCTGGGGATGTGACCAGCCTTGCGAAAAGCGATTGTTCTCGTTGTCCCTAGTCTCGTTGCCCCTGTTCTCGTTGCCCCTGTTCTCGTTGCCCCTGTTCTCGTTGCCACGGGCTTGGTTGTCGCGGGCTTGGGGCGGACGTGGGACCGCCGGCGCATCAGCACGCATGGGCTCGGCCTCA
>Ga0099830_10001679_pt1 | contig 11357 bp, 9 predicted proteins | sample CZO8metaG_4_FD_79337 | JGI IMG/M metagenome (GOLD analysis project Ga0099830, IMG submission 79337) | Vadose zone soil microbial communities from the Eel River Critical Zone Observatory, Northern California, USA - CZOApr15con2H3.8 metaG | ecosystem: Environmental > Terrestrial > Soil > Vadose...
CACTCAGGATGCCAGCGTTGCACTCAGGATGACAGATCGTTCGCCAGCGCATGAGATCCTTCGTTGCACTCAGGATGACAAGTTGCACTCAGGATGACAAAGCACTCAGGATGACAAAATGTGGTTTAGTTTATTCCCATTAAAGCTTTTACGCGTTCTAAATGCAGCCTATCATGCTCCCAATCCTCCTTCTCATGCTCGTCTGTCTTGATCGGAGTTTCCAGCAAAACCGCTGCATGTTCCAGCCTTGCATCATGCAGTAGGGTACGAAGACCCTCCTCGCTAATGATACCCTCCCCCAAACGAGCATGGACATCGCGGTGACTACCCAGTGCCTTCTCTGTATCATTCAGGTGAATAACCTTGAGACGTGCCAGTCCAATAGCTTCGTCAAAGTGTTGAAGCACCTGCCGGGACGCCGAGGCGGTGGAAATATCGTGGCCAGCCCCCCACAGGTGAGCCGTATCGATGCAGACCCCCAGGCGTTCGGCATGCTGTGGCAAGAGGTTCAGTACCGCCCCTATCTGCTCAAAGCTATGCCCAAGTGAGTCACCTGCACCAACATCATTTTCTAATAACAACATCACTTCTGGCGGCGTCTCCGGTAATATACGCGCGATGGCTGAGGCAATGCGAGCAATACCCGCCTCAACGCCGGTACCACGATGGCTACCTGTATGAAAGACCACGAATGTGGCCCCCAGCAGCGCACCACGTTGTAAGGTCCAGCGCAGTAACGCAATCGATTTCTCCCAGATAAAGTCGTCAGGCGAGGCCAGGTTGATCAGATAGGGCGCATGAATAACCACAGGATCAAGTTCGCGGCTACGTACAGCCTGTGCGAATGCCGCACAGGCTTTTGGATCATCCGCCGTTGGTCGCCAGCCAGTCGGGTTACTGGCAAAGATTTGAATGGCGTTACAACCAATCTGCTGTGCTATCTCCAATGCTTTCAAGGGCTTAGCATTGAGGGGCATATGGCGACCAAGCCGTCGACGGGGGTGGGAGGAATCATGGTTCTTCGACATGAGGCAATTGTTCCAGTCTGGTCAGGCCAAATTGCTGTAAGAATTCGGGTGTAGTGGCGAAGAGTGTGGGGCGTCCAACCGTTTGCGCGCGTCCAACTTCCACCACCAGGCCGTGTTGGATCAGGCTTGCCAGAGCGCGATCGCTATTCACGCCGCGCACAGACTCGATTTGTGCGCGGGTGACAGGTTGGCGATACGAGATAACGGCGAGCGTCTCCATGGCGGCGGTCGTCAATTTCGCGGTCATGGGGAGGCCAAGCAGGGCCGCGATATAGCGGGCATTCTCCGGTGCCGTCACAAGCTGCACCTGCTCGCCCAGGCGTTGCAGCCGGATGCCGCGCCCGTGGCTCTCCAGACCGTGCTCTAATTTTTGCAGGCCCTGGCTTAAACTTGCATCATCGATGTCGAGCAATTTACGCAGTTCGGTGCGCTCCAAAGGTCGGCCAGAGACAAAAAGCAGGCTCTCAATGGCAGCCGCTATCTCTCCAGCCATCTGCTGGTCTGTAGACATAGGCACGGGCGGTTGAGTTGCTACTGTTTGTTGCGCTGTGTGTATGTGTTGTTTCTGCATGGTGAGGGGATTATATCATAGTGTCAGGACAACGAGAAGGATAATTTATTTCATGGCCGCCATGGCATTACTGCGGGAGGTGTCTTCTCCGCGGTAGACACGCTCGCAGACACATTAGAAGCTGTCGCTGCCACAGGTTGTACATCTCACAGACACACTAGAAGTTGTCTCCGCTTGCGGCTTTGAGGTGCCTGAATAGTCAAGGGTTTTTGCGCAGGATTTAACTGGCCCAATTTATATCATTCTATTTCAATGTATTTCTTTATAGATCGTAGTAGATTATTTTAACGTAATATTTTCAGCTACATTAGTACAATTTCGTTGCAATACTACCACACATATGATACACTACTTTGGCCGAGGAAGTGGAGAGCCGGGATTGTAGCAAAGCTGATTTTGCTACAACCGCTATCAACAGCCTGATCTACGAAATGATACAAGCGGCAAAATTTGATGTCAGTACGGGCAAGCGGCGAAAGTATGCCTATCTCAGTATCTTTGGCTACAACGACACGGTTTACCCGCTTTTATCACCGGAACCAATGGATATTCCATTTCTCGGTGAGCACCAGCGCGGTACGGTGCCTGTGGTGCGCGATGTGCTTGACACGCATAGCGGAACATATCGCCAGGTGACGGAGAATAGAGCGTTCTGGATAGAGCCGCGAACACAGGGGAAGACGCAGATGGGTCAGTCTCATATCTTTCCCAGTAACATACATGAAGTTGCACACCTTGACCCTCCCTTTGCTTCACAGATGTTTGAGATGAGCAGTGTTATCCCTGAGCCATTGCGCAAGAAAGCCACCGAAGAATTTGGGCTTGGTCGAGATGTTCCCCAGGGTGCGCGTAGCTTTGTGTATAACGCCGATACTAATGTGCGGGTCAAATTCCTACACTGGGGTACCATCGGTGCCGCTATCGAGTAGGGACCTAATGTATCTCGTCCTCTCACCCGAAAGACGGGTAGGGAAGGAAACTGGCACCAAGTAAGCAGAGAGGGGATATCTCAATGTCATACTATCCTTCATCACTTCCCTCGAAAACGAAAACGCCAGGCGGTGGCCTGTTGCGAGTGCTGGGCGTGCTGCTTTCTTTGATCAGCATCCTTTGCGCGACACTGGGAATGGTCTTCCACCAAAATATTGCCAGCCTGATTTTCTCGGCAGTGATTGCGTTGCTGGGGATACGGGTCTTTGTGCTGTGGTTGGGAGCCGCCAATGCGCCTTCTTGGGAAGGGACATCATCGCATAGGGGCGGGGAGTACGGCGGGCGGCCACAAGGGCCTCCTCCACTCCCAACCCCACTCCCGCCCCTACGCGACCCTAAATGGCATTCCAATTTGGGACCCGATACATCAGGCCCATACGCACCGGCCTCTCAGCTATATGCGGCATCAGCGGGCACAGCGGGCAGGCTATCTGCAAGAGAGGTCCCTACTGGGTCAGCCTATGCCCAAGGGCCGAGCTACCCTGCCCAGCCAGCCTATGCTCTGCATTCTTCCTATAGAGAGTCACCTGCTTTGTACGAGGAGAGGCAATCACATATGCCGACGACACCGGATGCTTTTGTGCCTATAGAGCAAGACTCGCTCTTTGCTTTTGATCGCTCCATTGGCAACGAGCGATGTTTTATCTTGCCCAAAGAAGGTGAACCAATGGTCGAGTGCCAGGATAGATACGCACTCAATGCCAGGAATCGTTGCTACGCGGTGGCTGACGGCGTGGCAGGAAGCTTTGTGCCGGGTCCGTGGGCACGCATTGTGGCTAAAGGCTTTGTGGAGCGCGGCGGCAAATTTGCCAATCAAAATGATTTCCGGGACTGGTTGATGAATTGTAGTCAGCAATGGCATAGATGGATTGAAAACAGGTGGGTTCCAACAATCAACGCGCTACGGGAGCGCAATGGAGATAGACCCAACGATTGGAGCAATGATATCCGGCAGGGAGCACAAACAACCCTGATCGGTTGTACGCTTGCCTCACCCTCTTCTGCCGGGCAACAACATACAGAGGATGCATCCACCTCTGTAGATATCTTTGCTATCGGCGACGGGGAGTTCTTCCTCTTCAGCCCTAAGGTAAATGGGGGATGGGAAATCTCAGAGACGTTCCCGTTCGTAGATGCCAACGAGTTTAACGCACGTCCAGATACGCTGGTGACAGTGCCGCGGGAGGACTTGCTAGAACGGACATGGGTACGGCGCAAGACGATGCATCTGAATGTATTTGCTGGCGACTTGATCGTGCTGGCGTCAGATACGATGGCGAAATGGCTGCTGGTGCAGGTTCATCAAAATGGCGAGAGGTGGTTGCCGCTGCTGACAAGCGGTAGTGCCAGCGAGTTTGAACAGCGCATTCGCCAGGAGTTGTTTAGTGGGCAGATAGAAGATGACGATCTGACGATGCTGGTTATTCCCATTACGTGAAGCACGGAGTAGAACACGCTATGATGACGGCTGGAGGGCGCGATCAATCGGGCCCCTATCCCACCAGAGATGAATATGACATTGCCATGGCAAGATGGCGAGAAAGCATTTGGGACGCTGAGATCCTTCGCTTCGCTCAGGATGACAATCGGCAATGGAATACGGGATGGGCTAACGCTCAGCAGCCATCTCAACAGGCTCCATCACCATCGCAGTTTTGGAATACAGGTACACTAGCGGCACCCGGCTCAGTACAGGCACCTCCTTACGCGGGACCGCCAATCCCTTTCCCACCAACACTGAACGAAGACGATGATCCATTACCGCTCTCCTCTCCAGGTTCAAATGCCTCTGGAGGAAAACGAAGGGTACTGCTTATCGCTACTATCTGTTTTCTAGTTCTGATTATTCTCGCTGCCGCTATTACGCTGGCACTGATCTTCACGGGCGATATTCATATCGCTGATATAGCACCTTTGATGGGGCAAGCATGGCTGAGGTGGCTAGCGCGCGCTAGCCACCTCAGCCATGCAAAGCTAATGTGCATTGTTCAGGGAGGTTGTTATGCCATCACAAACCCGTAGTCTGCACATACGTATACTGCTCGCACTTGTTGCGTTCATCATAATCGCGCTTGGCTTGCTAGGTATTGTTAGTCAAGTGATGTCTGCCACTGCCGCTTCCTCACCACTTACTGGACAACATTATGGGTCAGGAGTGGATAATACACCTAATTCTAATGATTGTGGTAAAAAATGTCCCTCACCAACCGATACGCCAACCCCCACACCAACCCATACACCCACACCTACACCGACGTTTACACCCACGCCGACGTTTACGCCTCCCGCCACACATACTCCGACGCCGACAAATACACCAACCGCTACAGCCACCACCAGACCTGGCACTACACCTACCACAACTAATTCTGTCACTCCTACCTCTACCGCTAAATCGCAGGCCACGCCCATATCAAACACTCCTGTTCCAGGCACTACTCCCTCACCTGGAACCACAGCTACTGCAACCTCACTATCACCAAATTCCAACAACTCTTCTGGTGGCGGCGGCGGTTCTATTTTCGGCAGCCTTTTTACCATCGCGGCACTGCTGCTGCTGCTGCTGGCATTCTTGCTCTATCTCATACCGCAGCGATCTTCGACCGCTCTCCCCATTAAGATTCTTTCTCTCATTTTGCCCGTCCCGTTCTTACGACGATTTGAAGATAAATAAGCTTATCAACCATGCATGGTTGATAAGCAGAAGCAGCCATCGGCTTGCAGCAATGTCGCAGTACGATAACGGTTTGCTGATGACAATGCATTATTGACAAGCGAAGTTTGACAACAGTACACTCAAACTTCTTGCAACGACTGACTCAATATGATATAGTATGAACAAAAAAGACCCTGGGAGTGAGGATACAATTGTATGAAAATTGAGCGATTTACGGATAAGGCGCGTGAGGCGATCAGTGAGGCATCGGAGATCGCCAAAGAGCAGCACCATGGACAGATCGAGGTTGAACACCTGCTGGCGGCCTTGCTAGCACAGGAGGGTGGGGTGGTGCAGCAGGTTATGCAAAAGGCAGGGGGAAATGCGGTAGCGGCAAGGCGCATTGTGGATAGTGAGATTGAACGCATGCCCCGCGTCTATGGGGGCAGTGAACCTGGAATTTCACCGCGTTTGCGCAAGGTGCTGGAAGATGCGTGGCGCGAAATGAACAATTTCAAGGATGAGTACCTGAGCGTTGAGCATTTGCTGCTGGCTCTGTTTGATACCGATGCTGATGCGGCACAACGCGCCCTGAAAGCGGCAGGACTCACCCGCGATACTGTGTTGAAAGCCCTCACCGCTATTCGTGGCGCGCAACGGGTCGTCGATCAGAATCCCGAAGTGAAATATCAGGCTCTGGAGAAGTATGGGCGTAACCTGACCGAACTGGCGGCGCAGGGCAAGCTTGATCCGGTGATTGGGCGCGACGAGGAGATCCGGCGCGTGATCCAGGTGTTGAGCCGCCGCACGAAGAATAATCCGGTGTTGATTGGAGAGCCGGGAGTAGGTAAAACGGCGATTGTGGAGGGGCTGGCACAGCGCATTGTACGCGGCGATGCGCCAAAAACGCTAGTTGATAAGCAGGTGGTGACGCTTGACCTGGGTGCGCTGGTGGCAGGGGCCAAGTTCCGCGGCGAATTTGAGGAGCGTTTGAAAGCTGTGCTTAAAGAGGTCACAAGTGCCGAGGGCGGCTTTATCCTCTTCATCGACGAACTGCATACTCTAGTGGGTGCCGGTGCCGCCGAAGGGGCGATGGATGCCTCCAATATGTTGAAACCGATGCTGGCACGCGGCGAACTGCACTGTATTGGCGCGACCACCCTGGATGAGTATCGCAAGCATATCGAGAAAGACGCGGCACTGGAGCGACGTTTCCAGCCGGTGATGGTGGATCAGCCTTCAGTTGAGGATACGATTAGTATCCTGCGCGGCTTGAAACAACGCTACGAGGTGCATCACGGCGTGCGCATCCAGGATAGCGCACTGGTGGCCGCCGCCCTGCTCTCCAACCGCTACATCACTGACCGCTTTCTACCCGACAAGGCCATCGACCTGGTAGACGAGGCTGCCAGCCGGAGACGTGTCGAGCTGGACAGCACTCCCAGCGAGATCGACGCGCTGGACCGGCGCATTCGCCAGTTGCAGGTCGAACAGGAGGCTCTCAAAAAGGAGACCGACGCCGCCAGCCGCGAACGGCGCAATCGAGTGGAACAGGAGATCGCCAACCTGAGCGAGCAGTTACACACGCTCAAACTTTCGCTGGAGAGTGAGCGAGAGCCGGTAGAGAACATTCGCCGTCTCAAGAAGGAGTTAGAGCAGGCGCAGGTCGAACTTGAAAAAGCGGAGCGCGAATATAACCTTGAAGTAATGGCGCGGCTGCGTTATGGCACGATACCTGACCTCGAACGCCGCATCGCTGATATGGAGTCAAAGCTTACGAACTTAAAGAGCGCGCGTATGCTCAAGGAAGAGGTAGACGCAGAGGATATCGCCGAGATCGTCTCCAAGTGGACGCATATTCCCGTCTCCAAATTGATGGAGGCGGAGGTACAGAAACTGCTGACGATGGAGGACAATCTGCGCAAGCGCGTGGTTGGACAGGAGATGGCCCTAGAGGTTGTCTCGGATGCCATTCGCCGTTCGCGTGCTGGCCTGCAAGACCCGCATCGGCCCCTGGCAAGCTTTCTCTTCCTGGGTCCAACGGGGGTAGGTAAAACGGAGCTGGCGCGCGCGCTGGCAGAGTTCCTGTTTGATGACGAACAGGCTATGGTGCGCATAGACATGTCGGAGTACATGGAAAAACATAGCGTCTCGCGGCTGATTGGTGCCCCTCCAGGCTATGTGGGCTACGATGAAGGTGGTCAATTGACCGAGGTTGTGCGCCGCCATCCCTACAGCGTGGTATTGCTCGATGAGATCGAGAAAGCCGCGCCGGAGGTCTTCAACGTGCTGCTGCAAGTGCTCGATGATGGCCGCCTGACGGATGGTCAGGGCCGCACCGTCGATTTCAAGAACACGGTGATTATCATGACCAGTAACGTCGGCAATCTCTGGCTACACGAATACGATGGGCTGGACGAGGACGAGATACAGCGCACGGTACGGCAACGAGGCAACGACTGGCGTGAGGAGGGCTTCCGTCCAGAGTTTATCAATCGTATCGACGAGGTGATTATCTTCCGTAAAATCACTCGCGAACAAATGAAGCACATTGTGGATATCCAGATTAATCGCTTGCGCCCTCGCCTCGAGGAACGCCATATTACCCTGCGCATGAGCGATGCCGCGAAGGAATTACTGGCAAACATGGGCTACGATCCCCAGTTTGGGGCGCGTCCCCTCAAGCGCGTCATTCAAAAAGAGGTCGAGAACCGTGTCGCCCGCGCCATCCTCGACGGCACCATTCGCGACGGTGATAGCCTGGAGATTGACGCACGCGACGGAAAATTGGTGATAGAGACAATAGATCCTTCGTTGCACTCAGGATGACAGGAGAATTATGATGCAACCATGGACGAACGAACATCTCATACACATGCTCAGTACTGTGCTGCTACAAGTGAATTCATGCATGGCTGAGGCAAGCGCAGCCACTACTATACTCGATACGTTGCGCAGTGGGTTGACAACGATAGAGCACCGCATAGCTGAGGCACAAGGGTCCGGCATAGCTGAGGCACAAGGATCCAGCATAGCTGAGGCAAAGGGTCGGAGCAAGGCTGAGGCAAACACAGCCACTACTATACTCGATACGTTGCGCAGTGGGTTGACAGCGATAGAGCGGATCACAAGAGATGCTATCTATGAAATACGTTCTGCTAGCGACGATGACTCACTAGCGATAGACCTGGTTGGTGTCACGCTGGTTGAAGCCCTATCGCGTGCTGTTGAAGAAACGGCGGAGTCGATGGGGCTTTCGAGCCGCGTGGCCTTCAACGGTGAGGAACGCCCATTGCCCGGCTCTATCGAACGCTTGTTATATCGCATTGCCCAGGAAGCACTCTACCAGGTACAGCAGCATAGCAACGCCCGCAAATTGCGCTTCACCTTTAGCTATGGACGGGACGAGGTGCAGATGAGCATTCAAGATGATAGCAGCGAATCAAGCACCGAGGAACAAGTACCTCTGCCACATTTTAAGGACGAGGGGCGCGATCAATTGGGCCCTTACGGGGTTTTACGGCAGCGTGTTGAACACCTGGGCGGCTCATTAGAGATCCTTCGCTACGCTCAGGATGACAATCGTGGGGTATTGGTTCGTATGCCTTATACGGCGGGCGACTACGGGATGACGAGGGCGACGGATGGAGCCGATAAATCGGCGGTGGCCGCGATAAATCGGGCCCTAAGGGATGACGATGATTCCATAGCAACCACAAAGGTGCGGCTTCTAGTGGTGGACAGGCAGGCGGTTTCTCGCGCCGGGCTGCGGCGCGTGCTGGAGAGCTACCCTGATCTGCAGGTGATTGGAGAGGCGGCTGATGGTGTGCAGGCGGTAAGCGAGACGTTGGAGTTGGGGCCACAGGTGGTGCTGATGGACGCACACCTGCCCAATGGGCAGAGTATGGAGGCTTTGAAGCAGATCAAGCAGCTCAATCTTGATGCCAAAGTCTTGTTGTTCTCGGCTCAGGATCGCGAGGAATACCTGTATGAGACGCTGCGAGCTGGGGCCGATGGCTATGTGCTAAAGGATATTGTGCCCGATGAACTGGCTCAGGCGGTGCGGACAGTGGCTCGCGGCGAGGTGCTGGTGCAGCCCCAGCTTGCTGGCAGGTTACTGTCGCGTTTCGGCCCCCTGGGACGCGATAAAGCGGGTCCCTACACCCCGCTTACGGCACGAGAGCGGGAGGTTCTGCGCCTACTGGCACGCGGGTTACGCAACAAGGAGATAGCCGCACGCCTGATTGTCAGCGAGCGCACTGTGAACTTCCACCTGGCAAATATCTACCAGAAACTCAACGTGTCTGGTCGCACCGAGGCTTTGAGTAAGGCACTGGAACAGGGGTTGATCACAGCGTAACTTTATGCCGGTATAATACCCGCACGCCAGGTACTAATGGTGTGCTTTAGAGTTGCTATGTAGCCTGCCTCGTTGTTGCCATCACTATTGGGTGCATATTTCGGAATGATCTGGTCTACAGTGACCCGTCCCCAGATAGCTACGTAGAGATTGCGAATGAGCTTGAACCATTCCTCAAAGCCCTGCTCCCAACTTTTGAATATAGCGTAGCCCCCGTTTTCATTCAAACAGGGAAACTGCGGAACACAGCGCATATTGCTTAGAGAAAGTGTCACTCGTGCCACGCCGGTAGTACCAAAGGAGCTTTCGTGCATGAAGAAGGCCAGAGCATATGCGGAGTCTAAGCCGTATTTAACACCTTCATCGTAGAGGGCCTGGGCCTTTCCTGCCGCCGGAGAGTGGTAGTAAGCGAGTACCTGGTTCATAAAACCTACCGAAAGAGAGTTTGGCCCCACAACCGAATAGGGGCCCGGGTTGGTGGGAATGGGCGTTTTAGGGTCGGCTGGCCCATTGCTGTTCGCCCAGGCATTGACAGCACTGAGGGTACCCCCTACCTGGATGGGAAAAACCTGTGCATTTGACGAAATAACCAGTTGTGGAACACCAGGACGCTGAAACCATCCTGCAGAGATCAAGACGAATGCGGCTATAATAATAACAATCATGCTCACATAAAATGTACGTAACCAGGGGACGTGGCGCGTGAGGGGATGTTCCTCAAACTCATTTACCACGCGGGGCGGTCGTTTGATAGGGAGAGGTCTTGTTTCTTTCACTTCCGGCTCTTTCAACGCCGGAAGCTGTTGTGTAGCTCTTGCGCGTAGGGGAATCGACATTTGCTCAGGCTCTGGTAATATAACCTTCTTGGCACCGTAGTCACTATAGCTACCACTTGCCATCTAAAGCCTCCTTTAGAGATTTGTACGTTTGTTCCATTATAGCACAGGGCCTGACTTCCCCACAAGCAGGCGTTCCTGCTCCTCTTGCCCGCAGGCAATTTGCAACATCCTGATATACAAAAACACACCCTTGTTTGTCTTAAAATATACCATCACGCCCATTATGCTGTCAATGTTAGCAGCCAAACGGGCGTGTTGCCACACCACTTTGAATAGAGTATAATTACCTAACCGAATCTACGCAGGAAATGAGCGCGACATAGTACGCCGATAGAGGGGTTTCCCATTGTTCATCAAGGAGCACCATGGCCGAGCAACTCAATATCATCCTTGTTCCACATACCCACTGGGACCGTGAGTGGTACCAGACCTTCCAACAATTTCGTATACGTCTCGTGCGCACCATTGATAAGTTGCTTGATATCTTAGACTGCGATGGGAATTTCAGCTATTTTATGCTCGACGGCCAGACTATTGTGCTCGATGACTACCTGGAAGTACAGCCGGAGCAGGAGGAACGCCTCAAAAAATACACCCGCAGCGGGCGTATCTCTGTTGGCCCGTGGTACATCCAGCCCGACGAATTTCTCGTCAGTGGCGAGTCGTTGATACGCAACTTGCAAATGGGCCTGCAGCGAGCCGCTGAGTTTGGGGAGCCAATGCGCGTCGGCTATGTGCCGGATTGCTTTGGTCATATCGCACAGTTGCCACAGATTTTTCGTGGCTTTGGTATCGATAATGCCGTTTTCTGGCGAGGGGTGGGAGCCGAGGCGCAAAAAAGTGAATTTTATTGGGCCGCTCCCGATGGAACTAAGGTGCTGGTTATTCACCTTGCCGATCCCATCGGCTACTC
>Ga0099830_10001682_pt1 | contig 11351 bp, 6 predicted proteins | sample CZO8metaG_4_FD_79337 | JGI IMG/M metagenome (GOLD analysis project Ga0099830, IMG submission 79337) | Vadose zone soil microbial communities from the Eel River Critical Zone Observatory, Northern California, USA - CZOApr15con2H3.8 metaG | ecosystem: Environmental > Terrestrial > Soil > Vadose...
CGCCGTCCACCTCGACCAGGTGGATCGGCCCGTGCATGCCGGCGAGCAGGCGGTACCGGGTGCCGTTGACGACGATCTGCCCGGTATGCCGGTCGAAGCGGTCGAGTTGGACGTCCGCGGTGCGGACGTCGGCACCCGCTTCGATGCCGACGCGGAACCGATGCGCGCCGACCCGCGCGACCCGCACGCGGTAGCCGACGCCACGTAACGTGAGGTCGAGCGGCCGGCCGCTTTCGTGCTGCACCTGCGGGCGTCCGCCGAACGCTGTCGACAGCAGCCGCTGCCGCTCGGCGCGTTCCTCCTCCTCGTACGCCTCGATGGCGGCGGCCGCCAGCGCGACGGCCGAGTGCCGGTGCGAGACGAGCCTGCCCTCGCCGCGGACGCGGTCGATCCAGCCGGTGTCCGCGCTGGCGTCGATCACCTCGGGCTGGTCGAGCAGGTCGAGCACGAAGCTCTTGTTCGTCGCGCCACCCTCGATGATCACCATGGTCTGCGCCATGGCCGCGCGCAGCCTGCCGAGCGCCTCGTCGCGGTCGCGGCCGTAGGCGATGATCTTCGCGATCATCGAGTCGAAGTCGGCGGGGATGATGTCGCCCTCGCTGACGCCGGTGTCCACGCGGATGCCCGGCCCGGCGGGCAGGTCCAGCCGCGCGATGCGGCCCGGGGAGGGCGCGAAGTCGCGGTCGGGATCCTCGGCGTTCAGCCGGGCCTCGATGGCGTGCCCGCGCTCCGCCGGCGGCTCGCCTTCGAGGCGGCCGCCGGATGCCACCCGCAGCTGCGCCTTGACCAGGTCGAACCCGGTGGTGGACTCGGTGACCGGGTGCTCGACCTGCAGGCGGGTGTTGACCTCGAGGAACGCGAACAGCTTGTCGCCGGGGTGGTAGAGGAACTCGACGGTCGCCGCGCCGCGGTAGCCGACGGCGACGGCCAGCCGTTCGGCCGACGCCTTGAGCTCAGCTGCCTGCACCGGGCTGAGCACCGGCGACGCCGACTCCTCGATGACCTTCTGGCTGCGCCGCTGCACCGAGCAGTCGCGGACGCCGAGCGCCCACGCGGTTCCCTCGCCGTCAGCGATCACCTGGACCTCGACGTGCCGGGCACCGGTGACCAGGCGCTCCAGGAACACCACGCCGCTGCCGAACGCCCGCGCAGCCTCCTGGCTGGTGCGCTCGTAGGCGTCGGCGAGTTCGGCCTCGTTCGTGATCACGCGGATGCCCCGCCCGCCGCCGCCGGCGGTCGCCTTCAGCATCAGCGGGTAGCCGATCCCGGCCGCCACCGCCAGGGCGGCGTCCAGGGTCTCGACCGCACCGCGGCTCCACGGCGCGACCGGCATGCCGACCTCCTCGGCGATCAGCTTCGCCCCGATCTTGTCGCCGAGCTTGCGCATGCCCTCCGCGCTAGGTCCGACGAAGGTCACTCCGACCCTCTCGCAGAGCTCTGCGAACGCCGGGTCCTCCGCGACGAAGCCCCAGCCGACCCACGCAGCATCGGCCCCGGTCTCCACCAGCGCGCGCTCCAACACCTTCAGGTCGAGGTACGGGCGCGCGGACGCGGGCCCGAGATCGTAGGCGATGTCGGCCTCGCGTACGAACGTCGCGGTGCGGTCGACGTCCGTGTGCAGGGCGACGGTCTCGATCGGTGTCGCGGTCTCTGCGGCCAGTTCCCGGACGGCGTGGATGAGCCGCATCGCGGCCTCACCACGGTTGACGATAACGACACGACTGAACACCCGGCCGAGTCCTTCCTCGCAAAGGCACCGGCCAGTCGGCCGGCAAACTGGCCGGCTCGTCTTTGCGGCGGCCGGTGACTGGTCAGTGTGTAGTGGCTGGTGACTGGTCGGCGGGTGATGACCACGCCGAGACTGGCAACCATCTGACCTATCTGCTGTGTCGGATAGGCCGTGCGATCTGCGCTCCATCGTACGGCAGCATTTACCGCGACTTTCGCACTTTCGGGTGCGACGGATCCGCAGGCGGCCTGGCAGCGCTGGCTGCTGGCAGCTTTGCGTGATGAGCCTGAAGTGCAGGGCAATCGCGACACGCGACGTGAGCTGCCGCGATGCGGATATTGATCATCTGCCCGGGTGATGGCGGGAGCATCGGCGGTGCTTACGACACCGCCTTGAGAACGGAATCCCGCCGATGCTCCCGGAGGGGACCTTACCTGTTTCGCTGCAGGTGCTGCTGGCTGTGTTCCAACCGTGCTTCACCGCGCCGTCGTTCCGCACGTTCTGTGCGCTGGCCTGCGGGTTCTGGGCGTAGACCAAGCGGACCTTCGGCTACCTCGAACACTTCACATGGTGGCGAGTAGTCGCCTGGCTCCGTAAACGGCACCGGGGCCTGAGCTGGTGAACGCTGCAAGGCCGTCTCCTGGACGGCTGGCAGATAAAGGATGGCAACACCGAGATGTTCCGGCCGCAGACGGTGCCGGTCACACGGTACCTCTACCGGGGCACCCGCATCCCCACCCCCTGGGCGAGCGTCCCAGCCTGAACCGCATAGCCAGCGGGAACCCGTGGAGCGCCGGATGCGGGGAGACTCGCACGTCCGGTGCGGAGGGCGGGCCGGGGAAACGGGCCAGGAGAGATCCCGGCACCGCGCCCCGGTCCGACCCCTACCCTCGCATGTACCGACCGGTGGATGACCGGCCCCGGAGGCGAGGTCAACCGCGTTGATGGTTGGGTACAGGCTGGCTGTTGTGGTGGTGCGATGGCGGCTGGGCATGCGGGGTCAGGGTCAGCGCCGCGACTACCCCGGCGCGATCTGGCCAGTGCAGGCGTAGCGGGCGCTGCGCGGCCTGATCAAGGCGGCACGCCGCCCGCGAACAGGAACTCCCGGCCATTCCGCGCCACCCATCACCGTACGTGATGGACTGAATGTTTAGCCATCACGCTCGGTAGGCACCAGTACCATTTGTCCGTTTTGCTACTTTGCCGGACAATGTGTATGCTCCATTGAGGGTTATGCAAAACTCCCTGCTACCCTACTAACGAACGGAGTGCTGCCGGAACGGCTAGGTAATCGGCGACACGTCGCACACCATAAAAGGCAATGGCTTCCCGAGGCGATAGAAAGGAGCTTTTTCACGGCCAAATCTTCACGCCGCGAAGCCGTTGCGGTTGGATCGCATGTCAGGACTCGACTCAGCGCAACTCGAAACTGGCGGGTTCAGATGCCGAGAACATCTTGAAGAAGGCGGGCGGAGTGCTCGGCGACAAGGGATTCATCGGAACTGACTACATCACCAGCCCCATCCGTAAACCGGAATGCCGTGAGCTATTGAAATGGGAACACGAGTGGAACAATCAGGTGAGTTCCATTCCGTGAGCCGGTAGAGCGGGCCATCGCCAACTTGAAGACTTGGCGGGTACTCTTCACCGACTATCGTCGGCCACTGAAGACCTTCTAGTCGTCATTCCGTGCCGCAATCGGACTCTACTTTTGCAAAGGAGAGTTTTGCATAACCTTCATTGTCTTAGCCTTACCTAGGGGAAATGGCTTTGCCGGGAAAATGGGCTTTGATTTGACGGCCCTACCCGGGCACGCAACCTTACTTTACCCAAATAACACTTTGCGCGGTGCCAATGTCACAGCTGCAACATCATGTGCTGGGTGAGCGGGATTCTGAGTTCTCGCTGTCCAACCCCTTGCTCGCCGACTACTTCAACGGGACTGGCGGGCTGGTGGTGATCAGTGGACCGGTCGGAGTGGGCAAGACCGAGTTGCTGCACCGCATCGTCCGCAATGCTGTCCAGGAAGGCGCTCTTTCTCTTGGTGCCAACGCTTCCCGGTCTGAGCGGCCGGTGCCATTGGGAGTGCTGAGCCAGGTATTCTCTGGGCCCGACCTGCCGTCGCAGGTAGCTGAATCTGCTTCCCGCCTGCTGGAAGACGCGCTCCTCAGCGCGTCCCTGCTCAGTGAATTGGACGACGAGGCGACCGGCCGGGCGGCCGCCCCGTTTATGCACAAGCTGACCTCTCTCCTGCTCCAGCAGTCCGAGAGCGCACCGCTGGTCATCGGCATCGATGACGTCCGCTTCGCAGACATCGCCTCGCTGCGGTGCTTGCTGTATCTAGTTCACCGGATCGGCAAGGCACGGGTACTGATTGTGGTCACCGAGAGCACCACTATCTGGCAACCATCGCCGCTTCTCTGGGCCGAGCTGCCAAGCCAGCCGCAGTGTCGCCGCGTCCAGCTCGGCCTGCTCTCGCCGGAGCGGGTGGCTGCGGTCCTCGCGGAGCAGCCCGGCCTGCCCGGCTCCTGTGAGCCGCTGCTCTGCCACCAGATCACCGGTGGCAACCCGCGGCTGCTCAGAGCGCTGATTGAGGACTACCGTGACGTGACGGCGCAGGTTCCCGTGTCGCCCGAGAGCACCGCATTCGGCCAAGCCCTGCTGTCCTGTCTGATCCGTAGCCAACCGACGCTGCTGCCACTCGCTCAGGCCATTGCCGTCCTTGACGATTCAGCCACCCCGCCCCTGCTCAGCGAGTTGTTAGGGATGCGCGACGCGCTGCTCGGCTGGGCATTGGACGTGGCAACCGAGGCAGGCCTGCTGCAGGGTTGCCGGTTCCGTCACGAGCAGGCGCGATTGGCGGTGCTCCGCACCATCAGTGAGGAGGAGCGATCCGGGCTGCACAAGCGCATCGCCCATTTGCTGTACCGAAGCGGTGCGCCAGCCGTGGCGATCGCCCGGCACAAGGTCGCCGCGTATTACGTCGATGCGCCATGGTCCACGCCCGTACTGTGTGAAGCCGCGGAACATGCGCTCAAGGAGGACGATACCAGCCTCGCGCTGGCCTGCCTGCGGTTAGCCGAACGTGGCGCGGCCGACGAAGCGCAACGGGCGAGCATTCGGTCGGGGATCGTCGCCGTTAAGTGGCGGCTGGACCCGGCATCAGCACAGCGCGACGTCTCAGAACTGCTCCATGCGGCCAGAGCGGGACACGTGCGCGGCCAGCACGCCCTTGCGCTAGTCAATCGCCTGGTGTGGTATGGCCAGCCGAACGAGGCCATCGAGATCCTCGGCCAGGTCGATGGACAGGTGTCGGGCGACAGCGAAATCATCGCATCCCGGTACAACACTGAGCTGCGCCTTGCCTTCACCTATCCCGCGCTCTCCGAACGGGCCGCTGACAAGCAGGCCGCTCCCCCGGGGCTCGCTAGTACAAGCGGGAAGCTGCACATCCGCAGCGCCGGAATCATCGGTACCTTGCTGACCGAGGGGTTCACCGAGAACCTTCTGCAAGATGTGCAGACTGTCCGGCGGCAGTCGCGGCTAGGCGACCGCACATACGAACCCATCCTCGCCACGCTCGAGGCCATGGTCTTGGCCGACCATCTCAGCGACGCCGCGTTCTGGTGCGACGAACTGCTCCGCCAGGCCGAGGAACGGCGGGTGCCGACCTGGATTGCGCACCTGTCCGCCATCCGCGCGATGATCAGTTTCCGTCAGGGCAACCTTGCCGGGGCCGGGCGGCACGCACACGCCGCCCTGACCCGCATAACCCCGGAAGGGCTCGGCGTCTACATTGGTGTCCCGCTCTCCACGCTGCTGCTCGTCGCGGTCCGGCAAGGCCGCTACGACCAGGCGCTGACCCACCTCAGCGTGCCAGTGCCAGACGCCATGTTCGAAACCCCGGCTGGCCTGCATTACCTGCGTGCCCGTGGCCGGTATTACCTGGCGCGATCCTGCGGCAAGGCGGCCATCGAGGACTTCAGGGCCTGCGGCGACCTGATGGTCAAGTGGCGGCTTGACCTTCCCGGGATCGTTCCGTGGCGCACCGATCTGGCTGAGGCGAACCTCAGGACCGGTGCCCCGGCAAAGGCCCTGGTGCTTGAACAGTTGGCGCGACTGGGTTCTTACAACGAACGCACTCGTGGCATCTCGCTGCGGGTGCTCGCCGCGGCTACCGAACTCACGCAGCGCCCGGCGATCCTGCGCGAGGCCATCGGGATACTGCAGCGCAGCGGCGACCAGCTGGAACTTACCGACGCCTTGGCGGATCTGAGTAAGGTACATTACACGCTCGGGGACTACACCAGGGCACGGCTAACCGGCCGTCGTGCGCACCAGATTGCGCTCCAGTGCAACCTGGAGGAGGCGCCCGCGCTGCCATCACCCGAGACAGTTGAGCAGGACGCCACGCAGGATCGTGATGACGACAACTCGGCGATCCTGACGCTCAGTGGCGCTGAGCGCCGGATAGCCGCGCTGGCAGCTCAGGGATACACGAATCGCCAGATCTCCACCAAGCTATATATCACGGTGAGTACGGTGGAGCAGCATTTGACCCGGGTGTACAAGAAGCTGCAGGTCAACCGGACCGACCTGGCCCTTGTGCTTCCGCCGAATCTCGGCAACCCGCATGTTCGGCAACCCGCAGGTGAGGTGCCGGACGCGCCCCTCAACGGCAACACAGTAGCTGGGCACTACCGCGATCGCGGCACCTGTTAGCCCAGGCCTTCTGCCGGCGCCAGGAACAGCGGCAGGTCGTTGAGCCCGCTCACGAAAGCTGCCGAAGTCCCCCTGCTGAGCTTCTGATTCAACCGGGCGATGGTGCCATGACCAGGCTCACGAACCCGTAACCGTGCCGCCACCGGCCCAGTCTCAGGGATCAGCACCCGCTGGGAAAGCCCTGGCAGGGCGAACGTGACCTGTCACAGCCCTAGCTCACCTAGTTGGCAATCCCTCCAACCGTAGAGAGTCGAACGAAGGAGGAGGTGTCAAGGGACATCGGGACCGTCATGTCCATCTACAGGGATCTTGGCGTGTCCGCTGACAGGAGGTCGACATGTTGAGGACAGCGCGGCCGTTGGCACGAAGAGACCACTTCCGAGGATAGACGGCGAGCGCAAGATAGCAATAACATAGCCGATTGTTGCCCCATCCTCGGAAGGAGTCGCGCGGATGACCCTCAGTACTTCCAACCAAAAATCGGGTGTGGGCACAAAGACGAGCGAGGTCCGCAGGCTACTGAGCCCCGTCGAGCGCTGGCTTTGGATCTCCCATCAGATCTCGCCGATGAACGGGTTCGCCTGGGTACAGGTGCGCGGCGAGATAACCCCGGAACAACTGGCCTGGGCAGCAGCCGCATTGGTTGCTGAGCAGCCGCTGTTGCGGGTTTCGATCCGCGCTAAAGCCGATGGCACCGATCCACGGTATGAGCCTGCTGCCGACACTGTCATTCCGATCCGCATTGTGCATGCCGATGCCCAGGATGAGCACGCGGCCGAACGGGAACTCGACAACATCGAGATGGTGGAGCCGGTGGACACGTCCACCGCTCCGATGGCGCGGTTGGTCGACGTGGTACGGGCCGAAGGTACTGATGCGGAAACGCACGACCTGATCTTGACAATGTCGCATACCATTGTCGATGCCACCGCCCGAGTGGGTATGCTCGCCCAACTGATCCGCTATGCCACGGAGTGGGAACCCACTAGCGACAGGCCAAGTTCTGTGGTCTCCCGTGACCCGGTCCCCCCGCTGGGCTACCTGTTGCCGCGTGGGGTCCGCAGCACTGGCGGGGCCATGGCGGCGATGTTCGCCGAGCACATGGCGTCGCTCTTGGCACGTCCAAAACCCCTTACGCCGGAGCGGCATGTGCCGCCAACGGAGAAACGCACCCGGCTGCTGCTCAGGAAACTGTCCAGCGACCAGTTGGAGGCACTGCTGACTGCGTGCCGACGGAGGGGTGTGACTGTGCACGCGGCACTGTCCACGGCCGTCGCCAGAGCAGTGGCTCGCGAAATCGGCATCGAGAAGGGCAAAGTCGCCCTCCGAACGCCCGTCCAGGTGCGCGCAGAGCTGTCGCCGCCGCTCGACAAGAGCGATGTCGGAAACTATATGTGCATCACAAGCACGTATACGAACGTGGATCCGAACGCTGACTTCTGGGCCGTGGCCCGCCAATTCAACAAGGATCTCAAGCGACGACTGCGACTGCGGATGCACCTGTCCACGATCGCGATTATGCGGCGGTTCGCACCGAAATCCCTTGCGACCAGTGGACGTTTCGTCGACGGGATCGACAAGCGCGCAGCCGGAAGCGTGTTGGTGTCCAACTTGGGCCGCGTCGACTTTCCTAATCGAGTCGGCGACTGGAAGCTATCCGCTGTTCAGTTCTTCTCCACGATGTCGGTCACGGGGCAAATGGCTATCTGCGCCGTGACGAGCAACGGCGTGCTTCATCTCAACGTCTGCTATGTCGAGGGGCAGACGTCGGCCGCGCGCGCGGCCCGCGTCGCGGACGACACGCTGGCGATACTGATGGCAGCGGTCGGCGCATGACTGCCGGAGCGACCGGGCCCGCTCGTGCTCGGGTCCGGTAGCAATGGTTCGGGTGTCTGGGGCCTGCGGGGTACATCGAACCGTTTGTCCCGGGTGTCGTATTCGCAAACGTTGCCCCGGTCGCGTCCATTTCCCACAGGACGGTCGGGAGAAGTGAATGATTACTACCGAGGCCTGGGTGCTGTACGCGCATCCGGTGCAGGCGGAGCGACCGACTTTCGTCGAGGACGTGCTACGCCGTGAAACCTTCTCGTTCCCCGAGCCAGACGAAGACGAGGTGCTTGTCGAGCCGCTGTATGGCTCTTATGAGGCCAACATGGACCACGCGCTGACCCGCGATCCGATAGACGTGTGCCGGCAGCGCGGCGAGGAGTTCACCGTTATCGGCAATCTCGGTGTCGTGCGAGTGCTGCGGCCGGGATCGTCGACTCGAACCCCGTTGCGCGAGGGCGACGTGTGCATGGTTATGCCTTTCGGGAAACGCGATCGCCACGGGTACGCCGAACTGGTCTACGCCTACGACATGCCGGGAACCCTGGGATTGATGACCAAACGCACCAAGATCCGGGCAGATAACCTGCTGCCCGTTCCCGAGAACAGCGCCTACTCGCTGTCGCAGTGGGCCGCCTACGCACGTTACTTCACCGCTTGGGACAACTGGAACGTCGCCTTCCACTGCTGGAAGGCGCAGGTGCGCGAGGAGAACCTGGGCGATCAGCTGGTGTTCGGCTGGGGCGGCGGCGTCTCCCTTGCCGAACTGGAGCTGGCACGACGTGCCGGGTTCCGGGTGGCGATGACGGCGAGCACCGATGAAAGGCTGACTTATATCCAGCGCAAGGGAATCCAGCCGGTCGACCGGAGACTCTTTCCCGATCTGTCGAGAAGCGGGCACGGCGAACAGCTCGACCCGATCGCCGAAGACCGCTACCGCGCCTCGGAACGGGAGTTTCTCCGTGTGATCTCCGACCTCAGTGGCGAAGCGGGGGTAGCGATATTCATAGACTACATTGGCGCGTCGGTCAACAAGGCGACGATGAAGTCGCTGGCACGGGAGGGCGTGTTGACGACCGCCGGCTGGAAAAGCGGAATGAACGTGCTGAACCGCCGAGCCACCGAGTGCATCAAACGCCATCTGCATGTGCACACGCATGTTTGGCGTTACCAGGAGTCGGCGCTGATACGCGATTACCAGGAGAAGACCGGCTGGATCGCCGACATAGACACGGACGCGATCTACGGTTTCGACGAGATCTCCGTACTCGCCCAGGACTACCGGATGGGCAAGCTGAGCACGTACTTCCCGATCTACAAGGTCAACCCGGTGTGACACCGGTGTCCTGGAACCGTCATCGGCCGGGTCGGACCCTGTGGGCATCAGCGTGATCGGCAGGCACGTCCCCCGCTCGGGTCCTGTGCTGGCCGCGCGCCTTTCCGAGACCAGGTTCCCGGGGACCGGATGACGCGTCACGGTTGCCGCCCGGCTTGATTCTCAAACAGTGGATCGAAGAGGAGGAGCATCGATGACCGAATCAACCGTCGTCGGCACAGCCGAAGAGCAGCTGCCCGCATTCCCCATGGCGCGACAATGCCCCATGCACCCGCCCGCGGAGTACGCGACGCTGCGCGCGGATCGGCCAGTTGCCAAAGTCACCTTGCCGACCGGTCAGACTGCTTGGCTAGTAACCCGGCATGAAGAGGTGGAGCAGCTGCTTACTGACTCGCGGCTGAGTTCGGATCGCACGGCATCGGGTTTCCCGCTCATGCTGCCAGTCCCTCCGGGTGCTCTCAAGCAGCTGAACCTCTCGCTGATCTCGATGGATCCTCCTGAGCACCCGGCGCACCGACGCATGCTGATATCTGAGTTCACGATGAAACGGATGCAAGTTCTGCGCCCGCGCATCCAGGAGATCGTGGACGAACGTGTCGACGCGCTTCTTGCCGCAGACCGCCCGGCCGACCTGGTCGCCGAGCTGTCAATGCCAGTGCCTTCGCTGGTGATCTCCGAACTGCTCGGAATCCCCTATCCCGATCGCGAGTTCTTCCAACCTCTCGCCATGCGCATTGTCGGCCGCGGCAACAGCCCGCAGGTCAGGGCGGAAGCGGGCAAGGAGCTCGCCACCTACCTTCACGAGCTGGTCATCGCCAAGGAGAAGGAGCCGACTGACGATCTGCTCGGGCGTCTGATCGTGAAGAACCGCGAGGACGCTCTCATGAGTCATGAGGACATGACGAACCTGGCCCGGTTGATGCTGATCGCCGGACATGTCACGACTGCGGACATGCTCTCACTCGGCACCATGGTCCTGCTCGAAAACCCGGATCAGCTGGCCCTGATCCGCGAGGATCCCGCTCTCATCGGCGACGCGGTCGAGGAAGCACTGCGCTATTTCGGCGTCGCGGACATGTCTCGTGCGGTACTGGAGGACATCGAGATCGGCGGCGTTGTGATGCGCAAGGGCGAGGGAGTCATATGTGCCGCCGTGGCGGCGAACTGGGACGGGGAGGTCTACGCGAATCCGGAGCGGTTCGACATCCGCCGCGGAGCGAAGCATCACGTCGGTTTCGGTCACGGCGCACACCAGTGCATCGGCCAGAATCTGGCCAGGCTGGAAATGGAGATCGTGTTCAAGACTCTGTTCTCCCGGGTACCGACCCTACGACTGGCCGCCCCGGTCGAAGAGATGCCCTTCAAGTCCGACGCCACTCTCTACGGGGTTTACAGCGTGCCAGTCACGTGGGATCCGGACGGGAGCGAGATGGGGAGCTGACTGCGCGGATCATCGCCGACCGGAATGCCTGTGTCTCAGCATGCTTGGCGTCAAAGGTGGAGGCCGGTTTCCGACGGGTTTTCTTATTGGGACAGATCATTGCGAGTGTCCTGAGTCATTAATTCATTCGCAGTAGGCGGCGAGGGTTCCGAGGATCTGGTCGGCCTTGGTCCATACGAACGGCTTGGGGTTCTTGTTCCATTCGTTGGTCCACTCGCGGATGTCGGCTTCGAGTTTGGTTACGCTGCGGCGGCGGAGCATATGCGGCCTGGTTCTTCTGGACTGGGTTTGGTAAC
>Ga0099830_10001686_pt1 | contig 11345 bp, 9 predicted proteins | sample CZO8metaG_4_FD_79337 | JGI IMG/M metagenome (GOLD analysis project Ga0099830, IMG submission 79337) | Vadose zone soil microbial communities from the Eel River Critical Zone Observatory, Northern California, USA - CZOApr15con2H3.8 metaG | ecosystem: Environmental > Terrestrial > Soil > Vadose...
GACGGTCTCTACGCCGAGTTCGCGGCGCGCTTCGCCTTCGAGGAGACCCCGGACCAGCAACGCGCGATCGACGAGGTGCTCGCCGACCTCGGGGGCGAGAAGCCCATGGACCGGCTCATCTGCGGCGACGTCGGCTACGGCAAGACCGAGGTCGCGATGCGCGCCGCGTGGGTGGCCGTGCTGGGCGGCAAGCAGGTGGCCGTGCTGGTGCCGACCACGATCCTCGCCCAGCAGCATCTGGAGACCTTCCGCGCCCGCTTCGCGGGCCATCCGCTCACGGTCGACATGCTGTCGCGCTTCCGCTCCACGGCCGATAACCGAGAGACGCTCGCGCGGCTGGCTGCGGGGCGGGTCGACATCGTCATCGGGACGCACCGACTGCTGCAGAAGGACGTCGTCTTCCGCAGCCTGGGGCTCCTGATCGTCGACGAGGAGCACCGCTTCGGCGTGCAGGCGAAGGAGCGCATCCGGGCGCTGCGTCCGACCGTCGACGTGCTCACGCTCACCGCGACGCCCATCCCGCGCACCCTGAACATGGCGCTCTCCGGCATCCGCGACCTCTCGGTCATCGAGACGCCGCCCGTCGACCGGCTCGCGATCCGCACCTACGTCACGCGCTACGACGAGGCGGTCCTCCGCGACGCCGTGCTGCGCGAGCTCGGCCGCGGGGGCCAGGTCTTCTTCGTGCACAATCGGGTGGAGAGCATCGACGCCGTGGCCCGCCGCCTGGCCGAGGTCGTGCCCGAGGCGCGCATCGCGGTGGCGCACGGCCAGATGCGCGAGCGCGAGCTCAAGCGCGTGATGCGCGACTTCACCGCGCAACGCGCCAGCGTGCTGCTGTGCTCGACCATCATCGAGAGCGGCATCGACATCCCCACCGCGAACACCATGGTGATCAACCGCGCCGACAAGTTCGGCCTGGCGCAGCTGCACCAGCTGCGCGGCCGCGTCGGCCGCTCGCACCACCAGGCCTACGCCTATCTGCTCACGCCCGTAGAAGATTCCTTGGGAATTCAAGCAAAAAAAAGGCTCGAGGCCATCCAGATGATGGAGGAGCTGGGCTCGGGGTTCTACCTGGCGATGCACGACCTGGAGATCCGCGGCGCCGGCGAGATCCTCGGCGAGCAGCAGTCGGGCGAGATCCAGGAGGTCGGCTTCTCGCTCTACGCGCGCATGCTCGAACGAGCAGTTAGAAAATTAAAGAGTGGCAAGGTGCCGGAGATGGATGACAGCATCGATGTTTCGACCGAGGTCAACCTGCACGTGCCCGCGCTCTTGCCGGCGAGCTATTGCAGCGACGTGCACGAGCGGCTGTCGCTTTACAAGCGGCTCGCCGACGCCGAGTCGCGAGAACAGCTCGATTCGCTGCACGAGGAGCTGGTCGATCGGTTCGGCCCGCTGCCCGAGCCCGCGCGCGCCCTGCTCGAATGCCACCTGGTGCGCATCGCCGCGCGGCCGCTCGGCGTCTCGCGCATCGACGCGACGCACGAGGCAGTCCAGCTGCAGTTCATCAAGAACCCGCCGCTCGACGGCGCCAAGGTCCTCGAGTTCATCCGGCGCAAAGGCCGCCAGGCGCGCCTCGCCGGCCCCGAGCGGCTGCGCGTCGAGGCCAGGCTGCCCGCCTGGCCCGAGCGCGCCCAGGCGGTCAAGGACATCCTCCACCAGCTCGCGGCATGAACCTCGTCGCGCAGGGTCCGGCGATGACCGCCGAGCACGCGGCCGAGCTGGCACGCTTGGGAAGAACTACTCATATTGAAGAGATCAGCGCGAACGCCTGGCGTTTGGGCAACGCTGCTCCGGCAGATTCGATTTCGGCCTGGTGCGAACGGCGCAGGATCGACCACGCCTGGATGCCCGAAGGCCGTCGCTTTGCCGACCTGAAGCTGCTGGCGATGGACATGGACTCGACGCTGATCACCATCGAGTGCATCGACGAGCTCGGTGACCTGGCGGGAAGGAAGGCCGAGATCGCGGCGATCACCGCGCAGGCGATGCGCGGCGAGATCGACTATCCGGAGAGCCTCAGGCAACGCGTCGCGCTGCTTTCCGGGTTACAGGAATCTGCGCTCGGGCGCGTGTACGACGAAAGGCTCCGCCTCACCTCGGGCGCCGAGGCACTGCTGGGCGCGTGCAAGAAGCATGGCATCAGGTTGCTGCTCGTGTCGGGCGGCTTCACTTTCTTCACCGAGCGCCTCAAGTCGCGCCTCGGCATCGATTACACGATTTCAAATATTCTCGAGATCCGAGACGGGCTCCTGACCGGCCGTGTCAGCGGGAGCATCGTGGAGGCCGAAGCGAAGGCCGCGAAGTTCAAAAACGTCTTAAAGGAGCTGAACGCGAGCAAAGAACAAAGCGTGGCAATCGGCGACGGCGCGAACGATCTGAAGATGATGGCCGAGGCGGGAATTTCGATCGCCTTCCACGCCAAGCCCGTGGTGCGCGCTCAGGCGAGCTGCGCGCTCAGCTGGTGCGGCCTCGACGCGGTGCCGAATCTTTTCGAGTAGCGAGCCACTCGGCGAGCAGGTTCTGCATCAGGCCCGAGTAGCTTTTCCAATCGCGCGGGCGGTCGTAGACGGCGCGCACTCCGGCCTCCAGGGCACGCCTGCGGTCGGATTCGCGCAGGCCGGCGGCGATGCCGATCACCGGGATCTCGCGTCCCGCGCGCGACAGCGCCTCGATCAGCTTGCCCGCCGAGCGGCCGATCGCGTCGCGGCCGAGGATGGCGATCTCCACCTCGCCGGCGCCGCCGCGCTTCTGCAGCAGATCGATGGCGGCGGGCACGTCGCTCACCGCAAGCACGGCAATCTCCGGGCGCAGCGCGAGCGCCGCGCAGGCGAGCGTCGACTCGGCTTGGCTGTTTTCGATGAGCAGCACCATGGCGTCTTCCATGCTGCTGCAGAATACGGGCCGCGGCGGCGGCCGGCTGTCAGGCTTTGTGGGGAAACGTTCAGACTTTGAAAAAACTACTTCCCGGGCTTACGCGGCCGGCCCCTTTTCGTCTGCAGCTTGTCGAGCGACTCGTTGGCGCGCTTCATCGCCTCCTCGCCGATCTGGTCCAGCAGCTCAAGGTAGGTGGTCGTAGCGGCGCATCGGCTGCACACCAGCACGGTATCCAGCCTGAGCTGGCCCTCGAGCAATGGCGCGAATTTGATGCCGCCGCAGGCCGGGCACCTTGCCGTAACGTCGCCTCCGACGCTGACGATCATGCGCTGCTGAGACCCGAAGCACGCATCACCCCTCCCCCCGAGGGAGGACACATGCTATCCGCCGGCCTGGAAGTAAAAACAGGGCATTTGTCGCAAATCGGGGCCTGTCCCCGACTTTCTGTCGGTCCCCGACTCTCAATCGCAGCCCTACTTTGCGGCGACGACCATGATCTCGACCAGCGCGCGCGGATCGGCGAGCTTCGCCTCGAGGCAGGCGCGGGCCGGCAGGTTCTTGGCCACGACGCCGGCCAGGTAGACGGTGTCGCCGTGCTCGACGGCGTTCGACAGGATGCTGCTCGAATCGTGGCGCACGATGCTCATCGCTTGATCTCCTCCTGGATCTGAAAAATATTAGTTGACTGTCTGCCGAAAAGGATTAGTTGACAACCAGTCCGACCGGACCACGGTACTTGCCTCGGCCTGTGGAGCGCCCGACTTTCAGCCGACTGCGAGGTATGCCTTTTCCAGCGCGCCGTCAGCGGCGATTTCGCCCGCCGCGCCCGAGGCGACGATGCGGCCGGCATCGATGACGTAGGCGCGGTCGGCAAGCGCGAGCGCGAGGCCCGCCATCTGATCGACGAGCAGGATGGTGGCGGCCTCGCCGCGCAGGCGGTCGAGCGCGGCAAACAGATCGCCGATCACGGTCGGCGCGAGCCCGAGCGAGGGCTCATCGAGCAGCAGCAGGCGCGGCTTGGCCATGAGGCCACGCGCAAGCGCGAGCATCTGCTGCTCGCCGCCCGAGAGCAGGCCTGCGCGCTGCTGCAGCCGGGCGCGCAGCTTGGGGAAACGCTCCAGCATTTCATCGATTTCTCCGGAACTCCATTTTTTCCTGGAGAAAGCGCCGAGCGCCAGGTTGTCGAGAACGGAAAGCTCGGGGAACACCTGGCGGCCTTCGGGTACCAGCACCACGCCGCGCCTCACCACGCGGTCCGCGCGCTCGCGCGAAATTTCGGTGCGTTCGAAAGAGATGCCGCCGTCGACTGGCCGGTGCAATCCGGCGATGGCGCGCATCAGCGTCGACTTGCCGGCGCCGTTCGCGCCGAGCACCGCGACCATCTCGCCCTCGCGCACGCCGAGGTCGATTCCCTTCAGCACCGGCTCGGCGCCGTAGCCCGCGGCGAGCCGGCCCACCTCCAGAAGCGGCGCGCCCGGCGTGCGGCGCTCGGCCGCCTGTCGCACCTGGCCGTCGCCGAGGTAGGCCTTCCGGACCGCCGGATCGCGCTGCACCTCGGCGGGCGTGCCCGCGGCGATCCTCACGCCCGCGTCGAGGACCACCACGTGATCGGAGATGCCCATCACGACGGACATGTCGTGCTCGACCAGGACCACCGCCACACCGCCGTCGGCGATACGCCGCAGCAGCCGCGCCAGCGCCGCCTTGTCGGCTGCCGAAAGGCCCGCGGCCGGCTCGTCCAGGAGCAGCAGCGCAGGGCGCGTGGCGAGCGCGCGGGCAATCTCGACCAGCCTCTTGTCCACGTGCGCGAGATCCGACGCGCGCGCATCGACATCGCCCGCGTAGCCGACGAAGGAGAGGAGCGCATGCAGGTCCTGCTCTGCGGCGTTCTTTCGCGAAATTTGCAGGTTCTCGAGCACCGTCATCGAGCCGAAGAGTTGCGTCGTCTGGTAGGTGCGCGCCACGCCCGCGCGCGCGATGCGCCACGCCGGCATGCCCTGGATCTCGGTCGCGTCGAGCCGGATCACGCCGGCGTCGGGCCGGTAGAAGCCGCTCAGGAGATTGAGCACCGTGGTCTTGCCAGCGCCGTTCGGCCCGATGAGGCTGGTCACCTGCCCCGGCTTCGCCTCGAACGCAATCTCGTGCGCGGCCCTCACGCCGCCGAACGCGATGCCGAGGTTCTGCACCGCGAGGCCGCTCTGCGCCCGCGGCGCCAGGGCGACGCTTCCCGCTTCAGGCCGCCGGGACGCTTTCTTCCTCGACGCCAGCTTCGTCAGCGCGCCGACCACTCCTTCGGGCGCGAGCCACAGCACGAAAAGCAGCAGTGCGCCGAAGAACAGCAGCCGGTACTCGGCGAGCCCGGCGAGCACCTCGGGCAGGAGCACTACGATCGCCGCGCCGACGAGAGGCCCGGCGACGCTGCCCGCGCCGCCGATCAGCACCACCAGCACAAACAGGATCGATTGCGAAAAGGCGAAGGTCGAAGGCGTGACGAAGCCCGAGAGCGGCGCGAAGAAGGCGCCGGCGATGCCCGCGGCGCAGGCCGAAATGGCGAACGCCGCGGTCTTCACCCGGACCGGGGCAAGGCCGACCGACTCCGCCGCCACCTCCGAATCCTTGACGGCGCGCATCGCCTTGCCGAACTGGCTTTTGGCAAAAATCGAATAAAGCAACGTTGCGGCCGCCGCCACGACGATCGCCGCGAGCGCCACCCCGCGCTCTCCGAACGGCACGCCGAAAGGCGCGGGCTGCGGAATGCCCATGATGCCGTTCTGGCCTCCGGTGAGGGCGCGCCATTCCACGGCAACGTGCTCCACGATGAAGCCGAAGGCGATCGTCACCATGGCGAGGTACGGTCCACGGACGCGCACCGCAGGGAGCGCGAGCAGCGCGCCGGTGGCCGCAGCGACGGCGGCGGCGACGGGCAGCGCGGCCCAGAAGCTCCACTTCGCGGCCACTGTGAGGATGGCGACCGCATATGCGCCGAGCGCGTAGAAGCCGACGTGGCCGAAGGACACCTGCCCGGTCAGGCCGAGGAGCACGTTAAGGCCGATGCCGGTGATCGCGGTGAGGGCGAGCGTCGCCATGATGAAAACGTAGTAGCTGTTCGCCGTCACGGTAAAAATGAACACAACAAGAAATGAAACGGCGAAGAGCGCGAGCTTCATACCTTTTTCACTTCCGCGCGGCCGAAGAGGCCGTTCGGCATCAGCGCCAGCGCGGCGATGACCAGCGCGAAGCTGAGAATCTGCGTATAGCCCGAGCCGAGCAGCGCGGTGATCAGCGACTCGGTGAGGCCGAAGATCAGCCCGGCGAGCATCACGCCCCAGGCGCTCGTGACGCCGCCGAGGATCGCCACTGCGAAGGCCTTGAGCCCGAACAGCGTCCCCATGTCGGAATGCACGTTGAACAGCGGCGCGATCATGATGCCGGCCGCGCCCGCGAACAGGCTCGACGCTGCGTAGGCGAGCGAGACCGCAAGCGCGACGTTGATGCCCATCAGGCGCGCCGCGTCGGGGTTCTGCACCACGGCCAGCATGGCCTTTCCAAGCTTGGTATGCCTTGAAAAGAGATGCAGAGCCGCTGCGAGCGCCAGCCCCACCGCCGGGATGGCGATCTGCAGCCAGGACACGTTGATGCCTGCCAGCTGCACCGACCCCTGCGCCCACGCCAGAGTGAAGCCGCGCGGCTCCTTGCCGAAGGTGAACAGCACCGTGTTGTCGGCGACGATGCCGAGCGCGACAGTGGCCATCAGCCAGGCGCTCGAGCCGCGGCGCGCGAAGGGGCGCACCGCGAGGAGCTCGACGATCACGCCGTACAGCGCGCACAGCGCGAGCGCCAGGAACGCCGCCGGCGCCAGCGGCCAGCCGAGGGTGACAGCAAAGGTATAGGCGAACACCGCGCCGAGCATCATCGAGCTGCCCTGCGCGAAGTTCACCGTGCTCGACACCGCGTAGGTGACGTGGAAGCCGAGCGCGAGCAGCCCGTACATGCTGCCCAGGGCGAGGCCGGTGATGAGGGCGGAAGTGACGAGCATAAAAAAGGCCGCTCGCGGCGGCCCTTTTTCACCTCCCGGTGAGCTAGTTCTTCATGCCGACGGGCAGGATCTGATTATCGATGAACTGCGTCCACACGTAGTCGTTCTCGTTCACCGCATCGTGGTTGCCGGGCGTGAACGGCTTGTCGTAGGTCTTGATCAGTCCCTCGTAGCGCCCGATCCTGTAGAAGCCCTCGCGGATCTTCGGGCCGTCGATGGAGCCCGCGTTCTGGATCGCCATCGCGGTGAGCATCATGCCGTCGTAGGCGTTCGCCACGCCCACGGCCGGGGTGACGTCGCCCGCGCCCTTGACGTCGGGGTACTTGGCCATCAGCGCTTTCAGCACCTTTTCGCCCACCGGCGATTGCTTGCCGAAGAAGCTGTAGGTCTGGATGAAGTGCACGTCCTTGGCGCTCGGCCCGGCGAGCTCTGTGAAGCGGCCGCCTGCGGGACCCCAGTGCGACACGATCGGCGGCTTCCAGCCCATGCGGTCGAGCGATTTCACCACCTGCGCCGAGGGGCCGACGTTGCCTACCAGGAACAGGCAGTCGGCGCCCGCCGCCTTCAGGCGCGTGAGCTGCGGCACCACGTCGACGTCGTTGCCATCGAACTTCTCGACGCCGGCGGGCTTCATGCCCTTGGCTGCGAGCGCCGCCGTGAGGCCTTTCTCGTTCGACTCGCCCCAGGGATTGTTGACCAGAATCATGCCGCAGTTTTTCGCGTTGAAGGTCTTCTGCGAGTACTGCAGCATCGCCCGGTTGACGATCTCGTCCACCGCCGAGACGCGGAACACGAAATTGGGATCGGCGCCGTTCCTGGTGATCGGCGTGCCGGCCGCCCATGGCCCCATGAACGGCACTTTCTCCTGGTTCATGATCGGCACGATGGCGAGCGACACCGGGGTGTCGAGGCCGCCGAACAGCACCGCGACCTTCTCCTTGAACAGCAGCTCGCGCGCCGCGATCACACCTTTGGCCGGCGTCGCCTCGTCGTCGCGCCGCACCAGCTCGAGCTGGCGGCCGAGCACCCCGCCCTTGGCGTTGATCTCGTCGATGGCGATGGCGAGGCCGCGGGTGATGGCCTCGCCGGCGCGCGCCGACTGGCCCGAAAGCGCCGTGACCAGGCCGATCTTGATCGTCTGCGCGCTTGCGTTCGAAATGCCCAGCAGGAATGCAAGCGCGGCTAGCAGTATTCTCATGTCGACCTCCCAGAAGAACCGGGTAAAGCTTAGCAGGACCCATGCCATGCTACGCTTTCGCGCATGCACGACCCGGTGAAAGTCGTCGAGGAATACCTGCGCCTGCACATGATCCCGGACCCGGATTCGGCCCGGCAGTACTGCGCCCCCGACTTCGAGATCCGCTTTACCGGCAACCGGCTGATGCGCGACCCGGCCGAGGCCACGGCCTTCAACAGGGCGCGCTACAAGTGGGTGAAGAAGAAGTTCGGCCCGACCCACGTGGTAGCCGGCGGCTCGCCCGAGGAAACCACGGTCTACCAGACCGGCCACCTCTACGGCGAATGGCTCGACGGCACCCCGTTCGAAGGCAACCGGTACGTTGACCGCTACGTGGTGCGGCACGGCAACTGATCCGGTGCATCGGCCCCTGAAAACGCACGGCCGCTACGGCTACTCGGCCATCACGCGGCGGGCGGACTACAGCTGGCCGGAAGGCCGGCGGCTGGCCGTGTACATCGGATTCAACATCGAGCACTTCGATTTCGGCGCGGGCCTCGGCGCCGCGCTCGGGCCGAAAACCCCCGAGCCCGACGTCCTCAACTTCTCTTGGCGCGACTACGGCAACCGCGTCGGCGTATGGCGCTGCCTCGAACTTTTCGAAGCGCTGAAACTTCCGGTCGGCGCGCTCATCAACACCGCGCTCTACGACTACTGCCCCGAAGTGATCGAGGCATTCGTGAAACGCGGCGACGAGCTGATCGGCCACGGCCATACGAATTCCGAGCGCCAGGGAGAGATGAACGAGGAAGATGAACGCAAGCTGCTGCAGCATTGCTTTTCAACGATAAAAACCCATTGGGGAAAACCGCCCGCAGGCTGGCTCAGCCCATGGATCTCCGAGAGCTTCGTAACGCCTGACCTGCTGAAGGAAACGGGCTACAAATACACCCTCAACTGGTGCCACGACGACCAGCCGGTCGAGCTCACGACGCGCAAGGGCAAGCTCTGGGCGATCCCCTACCCTCAGGAGCTGAACGACATCCCCATGATCGTCGCGCGGCAGATGGACGGCCGCGACTTCGCGGACATGATCGTTGACAACCTCGACGAGATGCTCGCGCAGTCGAAGGCGCAGCCGCTGGTGATGGGCATCGCGCTGCACCCCTATCTCGTCGGCCAGCCTTATCGGCTAAGGTATCTGCGCAAGGCGCTTCAGCACGTCGTGAAGCAGAAAATCTGGCTCACCACCCCGGGCCGGATCTGCGACTTCGTCTCTAAAACCTAGCCGACCCAGCGGCGCGCGTTCCTGAAGAGCTGCATCCACGGCGAATCCTCGCCCCGGCCGGGCGGCGCCCAGGACATCTGCACGGTGCGGAACACGCGCTCGGGATGCGGCATGACGATGGTGAAGCGCCCGTCGGCGGTGGTGAGCCCGGTGATTCCCTGCGGCGAGCCGCTCGGGTTCAAGGGGTAGCGCTCGGTCACCGCGCCACGGTTGTCGACGTAACGCAGGGCAACCATCGCTTCATCAATTGAATTACCTGAAAATTCGGCGCGGCCTTCGCCATGCGCCGTGACGATCGGGATGCGGCTGCCCGCCATGCCCTGGAACAGGAGCGACGGGCTGGCCGCGACTTCGACCATCACCAGGCGCGCCTCGAACTGCTCGGAGCGGTTGCGCACGAATTCCGGCCAGTGCGCCGCCCCGGGGATCAGCTCCTTCAGGGCGGCCATCATCTGGCAGCCGTTGCAGGCGCCGAGCGCGAACGTATCGGAGCGGGCGAAGAAGCGTTCGAATTGCCTGCGAAGTTTCTCATTGAACAGTATGGTCTTCGCCCAGCCCTGCCCGGCGCCGAGCACGTCGCCGTACGAGAAGCCGCCGCCCGCGGCGAAGCCCTTGCAGCCCTCGAGCGAGGCGCGCCCCGCGATGAGATCGGTCATGTGCACGTCGAGCGCCTCGAAGCCGGCGCGGTCGAAGGCCGCCGCCATCTCGACCTGCCCGTTGACGCCCTGCTCGCGCAGGATGGCGATGCGCGGGCGTGCCCCAGTTGCCACAAAAACATCCTTTTCCTGGTAGGTGAGGTGAAACGACAGACCCGGATCGTCGGGCTCGATCAGGCGGTCGTATTCCTCGCGCGCCGATTCCGGGTGGTCGCGCAGCGCCTGCATGCGATAGGTGGTCTCGCCCCAGGTGCGCTGCAAGTGGTCGCGCTTGTTCGAGTAGATCGCCTTGCCGTTGCGCGTGACGCGGATCTCGTCCCGCGAGTTGAGCTGGCCGACGACGTGCGAGCACTCCGCAAGCCCTGCCTCGCGCAGCCGCTGCATGACGCGCGCGCGCTCGGCAACGCGGATCTGCAGCAGCGCGCCGAGCTCCTCGCTGAACAGCGCCGCGAGCGCGAGGTCCTTGGCGCGGCCGGCGAGCTGCTCGTCGGTGCTGCGCCTGAATGCGTCGACGTCGTCCGACGCGGCTTCGAAGGCGATGGCGTCGAGGCTGAGCGTCATGCCGCAATGCCCGGCGAACGCCATCTCGCACGCGGTGGCGAAGAGGCCGCCGTCCGAGCGGTCGTGGTAAGCAAGAATCAGGTTCTCGGCGGCAAGCTTCCTGATGGCGGAAAAAAAGCCCCGCAACAGGGCGGGATCGTCGAGGTCTGGGCAGCTGCCGCCGAGGCTCGAATGCACCTGCGCGAGGATCGATCCGCCGAGGCGGTTCCTGCCGCGACCGAGGTCGACCAGCACCAGCTCGGTATCGCCCGCGTCGGCGCGAAGCTGCGGCGTGAGCGTCGAGCGCGCATCGCCCACCGGCGCGAACGCCGAAACCACGAGCGAAAGCGGCGCGACGACCTCCTTTCCGTCCCAGGAGGTGCGCATCGAGAGCGAATCCTTGCCGACCGGGATCGAGACGCCCAGCGCCGGGCAGAGCTCAAGCGCGACCGCCTTCACCGTGTCGTAGAGCGCCGCGTCCTCGCCGGGATAGCCGGCCGCCGCCATCCAGTTGGCGGAGAGCTTCACCGCTTCGAGCGCGGCGACGTCCGCCGCGGCGAGGTTGGTGATCGCCTCGCCTACCGCCATGCGGCCCGAGGCTGCGGGGTGGAGCAGCGCGAGCGGCGCGCGCTCGCCCATGGCGAAGGCCTCGCCGGCATAGCCTTCGTAGTCGAGCAGCGTAACGGCGCAGTCGGCGACCGGCACTTGCCAGGGCCCGACGCACGGGTCGCGCGCGCACAGGCCACCGACGCTGCGGTCGCCGATGGC
>Ga0099830_10001687_pt1 | contig 11343 bp, 9 predicted proteins | sample CZO8metaG_4_FD_79337 | JGI IMG/M metagenome (GOLD analysis project Ga0099830, IMG submission 79337) | Vadose zone soil microbial communities from the Eel River Critical Zone Observatory, Northern California, USA - CZOApr15con2H3.8 metaG | ecosystem: Environmental > Terrestrial > Soil > Vadose...
CGCGCGATCCTCGCCGATCCGCGCATCCTCATTCTGGACGAGGCGACCTCCAGCCTAGACTCCGAATCGGAAGCGCTGATTCAGGAAGGGCTGCGTTAACTGATGCGCGGGCGGACGACATTCGTGATCGCGCACCGGCTTTCGACGATTCGGCGCGCGGATCAAATCCTCGTTGTGGAAGGCGGCAAAATCATCGAACGCGGAAATCACCAAACGCTTTATGCGCTGAACCGGCGCTACTACGACCTCTACACCAAGCAGCACGCCGTGGAAACCAATCTGTTTCTTGCTCCCGGTGAAAGTACTCTCGAGAGCGACGATCCCGCCGGGCGCGAAGCCTCCGCAGGCAACGGGCGCGGCGGAGCGGACTTGCCGGATGCGATTCGCCTCATCCGCGGCCAGGGCAACTGAATCCGGGTTCATCCCCAAAAAGAAAAAGCGCGGTAGTAAGCCCCGCCTTTTCGTTCCATTGTGAATTTATTAAACTAGGCCGTTGGGCGGCGAACCAGCAGCTTCTTCGCCGCCGCGACGGGCAGCAAAGTGGCCATCTTTCGAATCATGGCCAGCACGAGCCGCTTGTCGCCATCGGAAAGAGTCGTGCTGTACTTCTTGATCTCCGCCAGGAAGCGAATCTCGTCCTGCGAAAGTTCGCCGAGGGCCTTCTGCGTTTCGCGGTCGCGCGGCGTCTCGGTCCCGGGAAAAAAGTCCGCGAGCGAAATGTCCATGGCTTCCGCAATTTTGGCGAGCGTTTCGAGCGACGGCACGGTGTGGCCGTTCTCGACACGCGAAAGATAGCAACGCAAGAGGCCGGTGCGGCGCTCGATGTCGCCCTGCGACAAGCCGCGCTGGCTGCGATAGCTCTTGATGACTTCACCGATGTTTACACGAGGTTTTTCTTTTGGCATGGTCTCCCACCAGAGGGGGTATCTTAGTCACTAACAGTAGGAGTGGCAAGAGGGAATTTTGAGCGGGTGCTGCCAACTTGATACGGGGTATTTGCTCGGCGAGAGACAGGTCCAGCCGTAATGAAAAGGGCGAGCCGGAGCCTGCCCTTGCGAATCCCACCGAATATGTACGTTTCGCAGGTGGCGCAATCGGCCTAACGCTGCGTAGGGGCAACCGTCACGGGCTGCTGCAGGCGAAATTCCAGCAACGTCTCGCTGGGCACCTTCACCTGCTGACCGCGCGTGAAGACCTGGACGCCCGCCCCTGCCGCGGAGCCGACGCCCGCGCCGATGGCTGCACCCTTGCCGCCGCCGGCAATCGCGCCGATGATCGCGCCGGCCACGGCGCCGCCGCCGACTTTCTTCGCCGTGTCGGAGCCGCGCCCTTTACCCTTCAAACTGTAATCGCTGCTGACAACGGGGTAGTCCTTCCCGTCTATCACGATGCGCGTCAACTCGAGCTGCAGCTCGGAGCTGCCGGATATGTGTCCCGCTTCCTTGGCTTCCGCCAGGCGTCCGTACACGTCGGTGCCCTTGCGAGCGATGACGGTGTTGTTCACCATGAGATCCGTCTCGAGGCTCGCATGGAACACATCGCCCACATGATTTTTCGAGGAATCGACACCGTCAATCATGCGCACCAGCAGAGACTGACCGGCAGAAACAGTCACACTGTCCCCGTACCCAGCGGCCGGGGCGGCCGCCATCGGAGGAGCGGCAGTGGGAGCCATAGCTGAAGGAGCAGGCGCCGGAGGCCCACCCACAGACCGGCCGGTGAAGGTCAGCGCAACAATATCAACCGTGTTGAACGCCTGGACTTCGCCGTTCACCTCGAAGCGCAGAACCGCTTGCGTCCCGCCAAGATATTTTCCGCGCAGCACGCGGCCATCTTTCAATTCCAAGGTATCCGCGGCCGCCATTCCGACAAGAAACAGGGCCAGAACTGCTGCGGTCAAAAAACGCTTCCATTTGCTCATTGCTCCCTCACTTTGGTGGAAGACCAGGCAATCCACGCAATTTTCGCGCGTTCTCCACGCGCCCCAAGGCACTAGGCTATTCTACCGCATTGGATGAGGGGCGTGCGGGGATGGTTGCGCCAGGAGGGACCCGCCGGCTCAAACAAGAGAACTTCCTGGCGATACTGGATAGCAACGCAACGTTTTTCTTAGGCGTATCCAGGCAAAGCTGCGTGCCATTGCAACACCATCTTGAATGATAAGGAAAAGGCCCAAGCGGAAAAGGCCTGGGCCCGGATGCTTCGACCGCACGGTTAGGATGAGTGAGGTTGCTGCTGCGTGCCCTGCTGCCTAGAGTTGGCGGCGGGCCTCATCGGCTTCTTCAGCCAGGCGCATGAGCACCGGCACGATCCCGGTGTCGCTTTTATCGGTCTTGGGATTAATGAAAAGACCGTCCGTCACAAATGACTGGACAGAAGCGACCGCGCCACCAAAAGCTGTCGAGGTCGGGCGGATGATGGCCACTGGGCCGAACTTCTGGTCCAGGAAATGGGTCGGCTCGGGCATGATCAAGTTGGACTGCAAAGTGTCCCCGTTCAAGGATTCGGGGCTTGTCTCCCCTTGAGCCGCACTCAATGTTGTAAACGTCACCGTCGAGTTGTTCACCGGATCCACATCCGTGAGAGGAGTGGCATTGCCGGCTTTGTCCTGCCAGGTCTGGAAGTGCATGGTCTCGCTGGGGCCGATGCTCAGCAGGATTCTCAAGACTTCCAAGTTGGTGACGTGCTGCGCCAACGTCGGATAAAGGCTAGTGCCACCCTGCTCGATGAAGGCGAAGTGGAACCCTGCTGTGAAGGCGATCGCTTTGAGGTGGTCAGTAAAGGTTGACTGTGTGGGATCGCCGAGATTGATGACGCTTCCCTGAGTGTCAGCGTTGCTTCTTGGGATAGCGGTGTGTTGATTGACGTTTAGACTGGGAACCGCCTGAGCAAATTTTGCCATGGGATCAAAATCCGGATTGGTGATGCTGCGGTAGCGCGACCAAAAACTCGTGTCGATGGTGAGCTGGGTCAGGTTGGTGAGCCGCCCAATTTGCTGTGCCCCATCGGCCGTACTGCTCGGCAACACCTTGAAGTGGGTGAGGTCAGCGGACCCCGCGCCCTTCGATTCCAGATAATTCTTAAGGAAGCTAGCATGACTGATCTCGTCGTCGGTATTGTCGTGGATGTATTGTGGCATGTCCCCGTCGAGGAGTTGCAGCGCCTGTGTATAGGCCGCATTCCCACCGGTGAGTCCGGTGAATTCGCTATCCTGGGTACCTCCGAGTTCCGCATACTGCCGCCAAAGGTCTTCTTCTACCTGCTCGAGGGCCTGCAAGAACCTTAGAATGGCGATGTCCCCCCTGGTGATTGGTGCGCGGTCGCCGTCATCCTCCCGCTCGAAGGCAAACGTTTTGCCTGCCGGCACTCCGGCACCCAAAGTCGCAGCGCCCGCTGCTACTGTTCCCTTCGTCAAGAATGAACGTCGATTTGTACGACCTGGGAACAGTTTTTCTATTTCTTTCATCGGATATTCTCCATTTCGAATTGAGAGTTAGGTGTTTTGGTTCGAATAGCCCACGTATGATCCACGCGCATACCTCTCTTAGATGGCAAAAGTCCGCCGGGAATAAATCACCGGGAGGACAAGTCTTTATCAGCGTCGAGGCGCTTCGCAGGAAGAGACTTACGACAGAAAATCAAGGCAAGCGGAAAGGACTATCGGGCAACCTGGGGGATGGGGCCGGGCAAACCGTTGAAATGAAACCATGAAAGACGCCCAATCTTCAGACGCCGTAGATTGTTTTGGCGCCTTCGAAGTTGATTTCCAATCGCGCAAACTTCGCAAGCACGGCATGCGCAGCCGGCTCGAAGAGCAACCCTTCCAGATCTTGGAAATGCTGCTCGATCGCGCCGGCCAGGTTGCCACTCGCAAATCTCTTCGTGAGAAACTCTGGCCGAATACGCTCGTTGGTTACGAACATAGTTTGAACACCGCCGTCAACAAACTGCGCGAGTTACTCGGAGACTCGGCGCAGAGCCCACGCTTCATCGAAACCGTGCCGCGCGTTGGCTACCGCTTCATCGCTCCCGTCACAAGACTGCGGCGTGCGAGTTCGCCTGCCGAAAAGAAGATGCTGATGGCGCTGCCATTCGAAAATCTGAGCGACAGCCGTGAACGGGACTACTTCGCCGATGGTCTCACCGAAGAGATGATCTCGCAGCTCGGCAAGCTCGATCCGAAGCGGCTGGGAGTCATCGCGCGGACGTCCGCCATTCAGTACAAGGCCGCAAAGAAAACTATTGGAGAGATTGCACAGGAACTGAACGTGGATTACATTTTGGAGGGCAGCGTCCGCCGCGATGGCAAACGTGTCCGCATCACCACCCAATTGATCGAAACGCGGGCACAGACTCACCTGTGGTCCGGCAGCTACGACCGCGAGCTGCGCGATGTTCTCAATGTGCAATCCGAAGTGGCGCGTCAGGTTGGCAGGGCGCTGGCCCTGGAGTTGCTTCCCGAAGATTCGTCGAAATCTCTTGCCTTTGAGGCCTCTCGCACGCGCGCAGTCTAACGGCAAACTGCATCTCTGCTGTGCCTGGCTGATGAATTAGTCCATCGCTAGTTCGCGGCGGCCCCACTGGAAGCAGGCTGCACGGTGTTCGAGACGACGTTGTACCCGTCCACGACAAGGACTGCCGCTTTTCCATCGAGCCCGGACGAATCGTAGCTAGCGCTAACCATGCGCTCTTCGCCGGGAAGCAGGGAAAAATAGTTATCGCTCCAGAAAATGGGCACGACATCTTCGCCGTCCGGTCCGCGTGTAAGCCGCAGATGCGCCATGAAGGCGATGCTGCCGCTGGGATTTTTCGCCGTAACGGTGATCGTGTCTCTGCCGCCCGCAGTGGTCTTCGACGCATGCACAGATAGCGTGACCAGCGGCAAAGAGTTCAGTCCGCTGAGATCCGCAAAGTCCTTTTGGGGCGTATAGACCGTATCTTTTCGCTTGGCCCAGTCCAGCGTATCGGCCTTGGTCGAAAGCCAATAAAAGTTATCGCTCAACAGCTTTCCCAGCGCATCGTGCAACTTCAGCTTCAGGAAGTAGGTGGTCGAGATTTTATCGGGCAGCGGCAAATCGAGGACTTTGGTGCTGCTGTCAGGTGCGAGGTCCAGCGTCCCGCCGTGCGTTGCAGCTTGCGTTGCATCCAGATTGTAGAGAGTCGCGCTGACCTTCACTCCTGGCACCGCGTTCCGCGTGTCGTTCACCACTGCAACGGAATGATCGTCGTAGCCGTACTGCACGTGAACCGGCTCCATGGCCTTCTTGGTGCCGAAATACCCGCCCGCGGGCACCAGGTAGTAGTCGTAGAGATGCCAGATCAACGACGGCCAGGAATTGTTGAGCATCCACTGAATCACGCCCGTGGAAGTGTACTTGTTCCGCCCATAAGCCTCGAACATCGCGCGTTGACCGTCATACGTCATAGCCTGGGCCTTGCGCTCGTAGTCGTCGAGCGAAGTCGCCGGACCATACCGCCGCGTCAGCCCGTCGGTAAATACGTTCACCGTGGTAAAGCGTTCTTTGCCGGCGTGATAATTCCACACGTCATCGATGGGCCAGAGATGTTCCTTCGGGATGAATTTCTTGAGCGACTCGCGCGTTGGTATCGCCGGCCCCGGGCTCGTCTCCGTGTTGTAGCCGTACGCGCCGCCCGCTTTCGTGTCGGCGAGCCAGTAGACAGGCGGGACGTACTCGTAGGGGCCCGTCATTTTTACGCCGGAATTGCCAGTCAGCTTTGTTGGTGTATCGCTGGCGGAAGATAGCGCGGGGTTCGGCCATTCGGCCTCCTTCAGAACGTCGAGATACATTTGCTCGACATCGGCCGGCGGCGGTCCGTCGCTGCCGTACAGCCAGACAAAGACGCTCGCATGATTGCGAAGCCGTCGCGCCTGATCGGCCATCGAAGCTTTAGCGATGGCATGCGTCTCCGGCGTCCAGCGCTTCCAGCGCTCCCACGCGTCGCAGCAGGTCCAGCCGGGCATCACGAGAATGCCGAGCTTGTCGGTCTTCTCGAAAAATTCGTCACGGTCGATGCGGCCTTCGAGCCGAATCGTATTCAGGCCCATGTCGCGGACATACGCCAGGTCCGCGTCCAGCTTCTTGGACATAGGGCGCAGAAACATGTCCGGAGCCCAGGCCGCGCCACGAATCAGAATATTCCGGCCGTTGAGTTTGAATAGGCGATGGCCCTTTTCGGTGAGTTCGGAAGTAAATTCGCGAATGCCAAAGGTCACTTGCGTGCGGTCCGAAAGGTTTTCCGCCCCGTCCACGTGAAAGTGCAATTCCGCGGTATACAGGTTCGGAGCCCCCAGCGTGTAAGGCATCCAGAGTCGCGGATGTTCGAGCTTCAACTGAGGGAACTGCGCGGGCGCGAAACGCACTGTCTTGGTTTCGCCCGCGGGCAGCTCGACATCCTGTTTCAGCGTCTGCCCGTCCACTTTCGCCACCAGCGTGCCCTTGACACTCTTATCGGTTTGATTTCGCAAATCCGCACTCAGTGTGAGGTCCGCGGTCTTGTATTCCGCGCCGAGCTTCGATTTGACGAAAGCATTCCGCACCGCCACGGGCCCGTTCGAACTCAGCGTGACCTCCTTCCAGATCCCCATGTCTTTGTCCGCAGGCGTCGGGTTCCAGTCCACCCATGTGATTCCTAAATCATTTTTCTCGGGCGCGAAGATTTCCAGCGCCACGGCGTTCTGCCCGTCCGTCTTCAGCGCGGAGGTCACATCGAACTCAAAAATCCTGTACGTGCCAGCCACGTCCTTGGCATCTGCGATCTTCTTTCCGTTCACCCAGACGTTGGCTCGGTAGTTGATCCCGGGAAAATGCAGCCAGAAATGCTCGCCCGAGAACGGTGGCTTCACAAACTCCGTCCGCCACCACCACGAACAGCGGAACGGGCTGCCCTCCGGCATGTCCTGGAGAGCAAAGAACGACTTATCGGAGTAATTCATCCCGGGGAGTTTCTTCATGTTCATCCCATACATCGGGTCAGGGTAGGTCTTGTCGTCCACCAGCGTGCCAACCACCGTGTTCGGCACTGTCGTCTTGTGCCAACCGGTTGCTTCAAACCCCAGCGTCGAAACCTGCTGGCCGGTTGCCTTGGCTTCGCAGGACGACTGAATCTGCCAGCCCTCGCTCAAGCTGATTGCGGGAGACACCAACTTCTCCGCGTCCTCCGCCCGGCTCATTTGAGTCGAAAAAAGAGTCGCGGCAAGAACCCCGAACGCGTATGCGGATTTGAATCGCAGCATTTTCCCTCACCGTGATGAGATCAATCGCTCTTCCCGAGGCCAATCTTAAACCGTTTCAATAACGACCCTGAACATTTATTTTAGAGATCAAGAGAACAGTCGAGGGATCTTTGCAGAGGAACAACAGAAGGATCAGCGCTGCGTGGGAATCCGAGCCGCGGTGAGGTCGCTCCAAGGCCCAGCACGGCCTCACCACTGGCTCCTCCGCTCAAGAACAACCGGCGAAATCCGTGCGCGCGACGTTGGTTAGCGTTGCCGCCGTCACTTTCAACGGCTGATTGTTGATGTCCGTCGAAGTCATCTTCTCGGAAGGTGTACAGTCAGGAGCTCCGCCGCTCAGGGGCACCGCCGCTTGCGCGTCCACGGTGAAGAGAACATCCCCGCTCGCCGGCGGCGAATAACTGAATCCTCCCGCCAGGAATGTGCCAACACTCGGGTTACTGGCGGGAACCACCAGCTTATATTGGGCGCAGTTTGCCCCAGTGGGGCTGCCCGTTGGGCAATTCGTGCTATCGGAAATGAAAATCAATCCCGTCGACGTCACGGCAGGTGTCAACGCGGTCGCTGGGGCATTTTGCAGCGGGATGTTCAGTTGCCGCGTTCCGCCGCCAGACAAAGCGATGCTCTGAAGGGCCGCGAGGCTGACGTCCGCGGTCGCTACGCCGGTAGCCGTCTTCGCGGTGACGAAGCCCTGCAAAACTGCCGGGCCCGTCGCGCCAACCTCCGCGACCAGGGGGATCGTGCCCAGGTTTGAACCATTCGGCACGTTCAATGCCGCGGTCGCGTTGTAAGGTATGTTTCCGGTGCCGAGCGCAACCACAACGACGTCAAAAGTTCCCGTGGGCAGCGGGCAGAAGCGGAAATTCCCTTGCGAGTCCGCGGTTGTCTGCATGAGGATGCGATCAACACCGGTGCTGTCGGTCTGCTCGATGGCCACGATGACGTTGCCCGCAATCGGCGCTTTCGTGAGCGAGTCGACCACTTGGCCGCCAATCCCCGAGTTGTTCGTGCTCACCTGCTGCGCGGTCAGCGTAGGCTTCAGTCGATACGCGCCATTCCCTTGCCGCACAATCGACGCGCAGGCGTTGAAATCGATGTTCAAGTCCACGCTCTGCCCGGCGGCCACCTGGATTGGGCCGCCCACAATTTGACCAGGAGGAATTTTCAATCCTGTATTGTCCTGGCTGCTCAAAAGAAGTTCGTGAATGGTGCCATCATCCAGAAGCACACAATTGAAACCATTTCCCGCGCAAGCATTTGGAGATGGAACTGGCGCTCCCGCGGCAGGACTATTCGAAACGAGGAGCAAGCGAATCTGTTGGTAAGTTCCGACAGGCAGGCTTGCGGAACCCAGTTTCGCCAGCACGCAGTTAGTGTTGGGTTTCGAAAACAAATCGATCTGCATCGGTGCCGACGCCAGTTGCGGAGCGAGCTCCTGCCAGCCACCAGTGTCGTCGCCCGCGGTGGCGCTGATGTGTGCCTGCACCGACCGCACTGTTACGTAAACATGTTCGAAGTGTCCGTTGGGCGGCATGCAGCTCGGCGGATCGCTCACTGAAACATTCACGATGCCCATGCTCGGGGTTTGCATCGTGGATGTTCCCCCGCTACAACTGATAATGATGACCGCCACGATCGCGGCCGCAAGAGTCACTACAACCGGAATCGTCCGTTGTCTCAACTGCAGAAGCACAATCGACTTCACGGCCGCCTCCTGAATTACAAGGAGTCTCTATTTTTGTAAACGGCCCGACGGGGGACGTAACGCAACTTGATGGGGGCAGCTCTTCGGGGGAATCGAAGGTGTGGTACTAAACCTCATCGTAGTCTGTCGCCCGTTGCATCCTTCTGGGCAGCACAACTCCGAAAAGCATCGTGCAATCCTCCGGCCGAATCACGTTTCTCCTAATTCATGGAGTCTCCGTGATTTAGCGACCGCGAGGAGACTTGCATCCGCGTGGGTATGGGTCAAAACTACGATGCCGCATGTAAATATGGGTAATCGCCACGCAATTCCACCGAGGAACCGGCGCAGTGCGACCGCACCGCGCTGCTTTGGCCCGGCAGCGGGATTCCAGAATCTGACGGCGGGATAAAGATTGATCCCCGAGAGGAGGGGCGAACTCACAAGGACAGCAAACTTTGGGGGACGAGCTTTCGCATTTGACAGCCGCCCAGGGACGCCTCCCTTCATTATTGGTTCCATGCGGATGGCCGTTTTTTGAACTGGCACCCGGTGTCAACTCAAGACTGATGAACATGGGCTTTAGCAATACTCAACGCTCGGAGATCGCGTCTCGCATTACAATTGGATCCGGCACTTCGCTTGGTGTTGCACGCAATTGCGATTCTGAGGAGCGCTTCATGGGTCATTCGCTTCTTGACCTGACAAACAAAACGGCAGTGGTGATCGGCGGAACCAGCGGCATCGGGCTTGCGATCGCTCGAGGACTGGCGCAGGCGGGAGCCAATGTTGTACCGACGGGCCGCCGCGAAGAACAGGTACGAGCCGCAGTTGCGGAAGTTGTCGCGCTCGGTCTGCGCTCGCTTGCGCTGACTTGCGACGTGACAGACAACGCCAGCATCGAGCGGCTCCTGCAAGCGGTACTCTCCGAATTCGGCAGCGTCCAGATTCTTGTGAATTGCGCCGGCCGCACGAAGCGAACGCCCACGCTCGACGTTCCGGAGGCCGATTGGAATGCGATCATGGAAACGAACCTGAACGGGACTCTGCGTGCCTGCCGCATATTCGGCCGGCACATGATCGAGAATCGCTACGGCCGCATTATTAATATCGCCTCGCTTTCCTCCTTTGTGGCTCTTTTTGAGGTTGCCGCCTACAGTGCCAGCAAGGCGGCCGTCGCTTCCCTCACGAAATCTCTTGCCATCGAATGGGCGGCATCCGGGGTTTGCGTCAATGCCATCGCGCCGGGGGTATTTCGCACGGACTTGAATGCAGCTCTGCTCGATGGGACCGAGCGTGGCCGGGAATTCCTGCTGCGCACACCGATGCGCAGGTTTGGCAAGATCGAAGAGCTGGCAGGCGCGGCGGTGTTTCTCGCCTCCGATGCCGCGAGTTTCGTGACCGGCCACTTGTTAGTGGTGGACGGAGGGTTTCTGGCCAGTGGCGTCAATCAATAGCGCCGCATCCTTTCCACGCAACCTGACTGGAATCCTTCATCAGTGGCTGCTCTTGGCAGCGATACCGGAGGATGCCAGTTGAGCTCGTGCTTGTTTTACGATCGCAAGGAATTTCCGCGCATTCTCAGCAATGATCTCCGGCTTGTTGGACTTCAGGGCGTCGGCCTGGACCAATTCTCCGCCTATCCCCAACGCCGCTGCGCCCGCTTCGATGAATTCTGCCGCCGTGTTCAGATTGACGCCACCGGTCGGAACAAGTGGAATTTGCGGGAGGGGGCCCTTTAGCGCTTTGATGTATTTCGCTCCGCCTACCTGGCCACACGGGAAAATCTTGACGAAGTCCGCGCCGGCATCCCAGGCGGTGATCACTTCCGTAGGCGTCAACGCCCCCGCCATGATCAGCTTCCCTTCCCGGACCGCAAGCTCTACGGTTTTCAGGTTCAATCCCGGGCTTACCAGGAATTGTGCCCCGGCATCCAGGCACCGGCGCGCCGCCTCAGGATTGAGCACGGTTCCGGCACCGATGAGGACATCGGACGCGCAGTTCTTCACCAGTTCACGGATGACATCCACGGCGCCGGGCACAGTCATGGTGATTTCCACGATAGGAATGCCGCCTTGGCAAACGGCATCGGCCGCGACACATGCTTCGCCCGGCGACGACGCTCGAACGACCGGCACGATTCCAATCTCGATGATCCGATCGCGAACCTTTTGTTTATCCATTGGCGGTCACCTTCCTCCGGCAATTTTCGTCAACGCGCGATGCGCGCCCCGACTCCCTTCATCACCTGCAGAACTTCCTGCGTGGTAGCCATCGAAGTGTCGCCCGGCGTGGTCATGGCGAGCGCACCGTGCGCGGCGCCACATTCCACCGACCACTGCGGATCTTGTCCCGCCAGGAATCCATAAATCAGGCCGGAAGCAAAAGAATCGCCTCCTCCGAC
>Ga0099830_10001693_pt1 | contig 11333 bp, 8 predicted proteins | sample CZO8metaG_4_FD_79337 | JGI IMG/M metagenome (GOLD analysis project Ga0099830, IMG submission 79337) | Vadose zone soil microbial communities from the Eel River Critical Zone Observatory, Northern California, USA - CZOApr15con2H3.8 metaG | ecosystem: Environmental > Terrestrial > Soil > Vadose...
CCGTTCCAGGCAGACTCGGTCGCGTCGCCGGTCAGCGGGCCATGCCAGCGATGATCACGAACGAACTCTTCAATGTCGACGAGGAGAGTCATCGGATTACTTCGTCCGCCCGCAACAGCACCGACGACGGGATCGTCAGCCTGAGCGCCTTGGCCGTCTTGAGATTAATCAAGTCTGCGATCCGCGTTCGGTGAAGAAGAAACATCCCATCGGCCACAACCAGCAGAGCGCTCGCACGCTCCCGGGTCATCGCTGCAAATGCGCTCGCGAAGTTGTCCGGTCCGCGTGCTTCTAGCGCTTGGAGTCGTACCCCTAACGAATGCGCCGCGACCTTCGCCTCTGCCAATACGAATTCGTGGCCCGGATTTGACAACGCGGGGACTCGTCGCCAGCCTTGCGCGGCCCGGCGGGAACGTCACAGGGCTATCCATCCTTGCTCCCGAGATCGTGGGAAAACAGCTCGCGTTGCTCAAGGAGGTCGTCGCGCCGCTCGCTCGCGAACCAGGGTCAGGGCATTGTCGAGCGCCGTGGGAGGTCGAAGTCCGACAGCTCCAGCTCCATCCGCCCCGCCTCGATCTTGGATAGGTCGAGGATGTCGTTGATCAGCGAGAAGATGCGTGCCCGACGCGTAAATATCCTTCAGATACTCCGCCTGCTTCTCGTTCAGCTCGCCAAACATGCGTTCGGTTAATACCTCGGAGAAGCCGATGATCGCGTTGAGGGGTGTCCGTAGCTCGTGGGACATGTTCGCTAAGAACTCGGACTTGTGCTGGCTGGCGACCTCGAGCTGACGGCTCTTGTCCGCGATCTCGCGGAAGAGGGGCGCGAACGTTCGGAGCAGCTTCATGATCGCGGGCGGGAAGTCGCCTGGCGCGTTTCGGGTCACGGCGAGGCAGCCGATCAGGTGGCCCTCGCGCAGCCGGCCCTCGTAGGCGCCCGCCACGGTGATGTCGGGCACCTGCGCGGGCCCGAGCGTCACGGCCGTCCGTCCGACCACGCCCTCTCCCTTGCCGATCCGCGCGGTACGCCGGGCCTCGGCGAGGGCCGCGCCGGGCGCCGCGCAACAGGAGTTGGCCGGAGGCGAGTGCCTTCCTGGCGGCGAATCCGTGATGACGTAGTGGAATGGCGGCTCCACGGTGAGGTCCCGGGGGAGACGGACATGGTCTGCGTGAGCCCTACGGTCGAGGTTTCGGCGCGCCCCCAAGGTAGGCGGCCTGGATCTCGTCACTCTTGAGCAACGCTTCTCCCGAACCGGTCAATACGATGGCACCGGTTTCTATCACGTACCCACGGTCGGCGCACTGCAGCGCCTTGCGGGCATTCTGCTCCACGAGCAAGAGCGTGCGCTTCTCACGCTTCAACTCCATGATGATCCGAAAGATCTCGCGCACGAGCAGGGGCGCCAGACCGAGCGACGGCTCATCAAGCATCAGGAGTTTCGGGCGGGCCATCAGGGCCCGGCCGATGGCCAGCATCTGCTGCTCGCCACCGCTGAGCGTCGCACCGAATTGCTTGCGGCGTTCGCGCAGGACGGGAAACTTGTCGAAGACCATCTCCATGTCGTGTCGAATGTCGGCCTTGTCAGAGCGCCCGTACGCGCCCATTTCGAGGTTCTCCTGCACCGTCATGCGGGTCAGTATTCCCCGGCCCTCCTGCACCTGCAAGATCCCGAGCCGCACGATCTTGTCCTCGGCCATGCCCCGCAGGCTCCTCCCCTCGAAAATCACGTCGCCGCGGCTCGGCGTCAGGATGCCGGAGATGGTCCGCAACAGGGTCGATTTGCCCGCGCCATTTCCGCCGATGAGCGCAACCACCTCGCCCTCCTTGACCTCCAGGCTGGCGCCGCGTAAGGCCGCGATGGCCCCATAGCCGACGTGTAGATCGCTCACGTGCAGCATCGGCCCTAGTCCTCCGTGCCGAGATAGGCTTCAATGACGCGCGGGTCTTTCTGCACGATCCTCGGCGGCCCCTCGGCGATCTTCATTCCGAAGTTCAGGACCGTGACGACGTCTGAGATCTTCATGACCACGGACATGTCGTGCTCGATGAGCAGGATCGTCTTGCCCATGGCTCGGATCTTCTTGATGACCTCATCGATCTCCTCGGTCTCGCGCGGATTCATACCCGACGTAGGCTCATCGAGCAGCAGCAGATCAGGATCCGTGGACAAGGCCCGCGCGATCTCGAGGCGGCGTTGCTCGCCGAAAGGAATTGTGGCGGCGAGGGCGTCGCGTCGGTGGCTCAGGCCGATGAACTCGAGGATCTCGTCGGCGTGCGCGCGGATCGCACGCTCCTCCGGCAAGGGCCCGAGCCGAAAGAACATCCGCAGCAGGCCGGCGCGCGTGCGGCAATGGCGGCCGATCATGACGTTCTCGAGCACGGTCATCTGAGAGAACAGCCTGATGTTCTGGAAGGTGCGGCTCATCCCGAGCATCACACGCTCGTGGGACTTCAGCCGCTCGAGCGGCCGCCCCTTGAACAGGATGGAGCCTTCGTCGTGGGTGTGGAGCCCTGTCACGCAGTTGAACAGCGTGGTCTTTCCGGCGCCGTTGGGCCCGATGATCGCGTGAATGGTTCCGGGCTCGATGCAGACGTCCACCCGGCTCACCGCCACCAGGCTGCCGAATCGCTTTGTCACCCCTGTCGCCGCGAGGATCGTCATGTCAGACACCTGGGGAGCAGGGGCGCACGGTCGTGCGCCCCTCTCATCCGGTTCGACGTCGCGCTTACCGCATCTTCAACGCCGCCGCCTTCCCCTCACCGACGGGGACGAACCTCCCGTTCTGGACCTGGATCAGCGTCCCCTTCTTGATCGCATCGCCGGCGTGCTTGCCGTCGAGGATGTCGACGATGGTAATCTTGCCGTCCGCGCTGGTCAGAGCGGGGAAATCCTTGACGGTGGCCAGCGCATCGCGCACTTTCTTGCGATCCGTCTCGAGCGTCTTCGGCGTGTTGGTGACGTTGGCCTGCTTGATGGCTTGCGCCAACATCTTCATGGCGTCATAACAGTTCGCCGCCGGCCAGTGGGGCGTTTCATTGGGGACCTTGGCCAGCAAGCGCCTCACGTAGCTCTGGTTCATCTCCGTCGTGGCGTCTTTGTCGTACGTCGCATTGTGGACAGCCCCTTCCGACGCGAGACCGGCGTTCTCGACGATGCGCGCATTTCCCATTCCGACGCCGCCGACCCACAACACCCGGAGGTCTTGTTTCTGCGCTTCCTTCATCATGTTGGCCGTTTCGACCCAGGTGCCGCCGACGGCGATCACGTCGGGGTTCTTGGCCTTGATCTTGGTGATGTGGGCGCTGAAGTCCGTGTCCCCGGTGAGGTAGTCCACCTCCTCCACCACCTCGATCCCGGACTGCTTGAGTCGCGGACGGAACGTGTCGTGCCCCAGGCTCTTCGAGTAGGCGTCCTTGACGTCGGTGAGGATGGCCGCCTTCTTCACCCAGGGATAATGCTCCTTGACCCACTTGAGGGTTTGCGGGACCAGGACGTTCTCGTCGACCGTGTTGCGGAAGGCCCACGAGTACGGCGCGGACACGCCCGGCTTGGTCGAGGTCGGCGAGAAACAGAGAATTTTCGAGCGCTCACAGATCGGAAATACCGCTTCGGCCTCCGCGCTCCACTGCGGGCCGTGCGCGGCGAGGACCTGGTCCTTGTCGATCAGACCTCGTGCCAGCTGAATGGCCAGGGCGTTGTCGCCCTCGGTGTCCTTCGTGATCATCCTGAGCTTCCGGCCACCGATCCCGCCGGCGGTATTGATCTCTTCCACCGCGACTTCGGTGGCGGCCCGGCTCTGGACGCCGTAGCTGGCCCCCTTCTTGGTCAGCGGCACCATGAACCCGACGACGATCTCATCGCCGAAGGCGTGGGCCAGCGCCGGCAACGCCAGCATGGCGACGAGAGCACAACTGAGGAAGACGAGCGCTCTCTTCATCGTGTCTCCTCTCTCCGTGAGAGAATCCTTAGGGAACTGAGCGCTGGGGCGTCATGTCCTGGTCACCACCTCCTTCCGTGCGCCGGCACGAAGCCACCGTCGAATGCTGAGCGTGTCTCGCCCGAGAATGCCTTGCGGTCGAAAGATCATCACCAGGATGACGATGCTGCCCCAGACCTCCCAGCGCCAGTCCGCCAAGAACTGGAGCGCGGTGGAGAGGTACGTGATGACGAACGCGCCGAGCAGGGGACCGTACAACACGTCCATACCTCCGAGCACCATGTACATCGCGATGTCGACGCTGCGCTTGAAGTCGAAGTTGTCGTACTGGATGAACACGGCATGGTGGGCGTACAGGCCGCCGCCGACGCCAGCGACGAACGCGCCCGCCGCGAAGGCCGTGAGCTTCGCACGCGTGACGTCGATGCCCATGGCTTCGGCCGCGGTCTCGTCCAGCTTGACCGCGTCAAAGGCCCGGCCCATCCGTGACCGGCGCAGGCGCGCCAGAAACAGCACGAGGAGCCCCAGGAAGCCGTACACGTACCACGGATTGGTATAGGGAAAGATGCCCCGGATCCCTTCGGCGGCGCCCGTGGGCTTGAAATTGAGGAAGAAGACCTCGACCACCTGGGCAAAGGCAAAGGTCACGAGCGCCAGGAGCAAGCCGCGCAAGCGCAACACCGGGACACCGACGAGGAAGCCGGCGAGTCCGCTCCCCAGCCCCGCCACGAGAAGGGCGATCGGGAACGAGACGCCGGCGTAGAGCGTCAGCACCACGGCGATGTGCGCGCCGATGGACATGAAGCCCGCCTGGCCGAAGGACAGCTGCCCGACCGTCATGGGCAGGAACATGCTGAGCCCCATGATCATGTTGATTCCGATCGTGATCAGATCTGCCTCACCGAGAGTGAACACGCCAGTGACGACGCCTACGAGAGAATCGATCACCGCTTGCATGGACGCACCTCCCTACCGGCCCGCTTCGATCTGCAGGCGACTGCCGAACAGCCCTGTCGGTTTGTAGAGGAGGATCAGGATGAGAATGCCGAAGGCGAAGCCGTCCTTCCACGCAGGGACCAGATACGCGACGCTCATGGTCTCGATCATGCCGAGGATGAGCGCGGCCACCATGGCTCCGACAATGTTCCCGGATCCGCCGAAGAGCATGATCGTCAGGCCCTTGAGCCCCAGGGCCCCTCCCATCAGCGGCGTGATGTTGTAGGCGAGGCCGATCAGCACGCCGGCCGCGCCCGCCAGAGCCGAGGCGATGCCGAAGGTCCAGATCGTGATCCAGTGCACGTTCACGCCGAGCAGCCGGGCGGTCTGCGTATTTTCCGCACAGGCGCGCATCGCCCGCCCCATCGTGGTCTTCTCGACGAAGAAGTAGAGCCCCACCATCAGCACGAGCGACGCGGCGACGATAAACATCTGCACGTACGTGATCCGGAAGGCCCCGAGATGCAGATCGTACTTCTTGAGCTCGTCGAACATCGCGACCGGAAAGCTGCGCTGCTCGGAGCCGAAGAGCTTCACCGCGGCCTCTTGCAACACGAAGGCCACGGCGATGGTGGTGATCAGCGGCGTGATATGGAGCTGCCGGCGCCCGAGCGGGCGAAAGGCGACGAGCTCGACGACGATGCCGACGACCCCGGCGCCGATCATCGCCACGATGAGGACCAGCCACAGCGGTAGGACCCCGACCTGCGACATGGCGATGATCACGAGGGTGAGCCCGACGTACGAACCGATCATCGCGACTTCCCCGTGCGCGAGGTGCAGGAGATTGAGCACCCCGAAGATCAGCGTGTAGCCGATGGCGACGAGGGCATAGCCCCCTCCCAGCATCAGCCCATTGATGACCTGTTGGATGAACGTCGCGAGCGCGGCCATCGTCTACCTCCCCACTCGCTTGCCCAGTCTGTCGATCTTCTCCTGCACCGCCACCAGATTTGCATCGTGCTGGAGCGCCTGGCGATAGGCCGCGAGTGCCGCGTCGGTCTGCCCCAGCGCTTCGTGGCTGGCTGCGAGATTGACGTAGGCAACGGCGTATCCGGGCGCCTGCGCGATCGCCTGGCGGTAGGCGCTGAGGGCCTGACGGTAGCGCTCTTGCTGGTGGTACACAAGGCCGAGATAGTTGTAGGCCTCGGGATTCGTGGGGTGGAGCGCGATGGCGCGACGGTACTCGACTTCGGCGTTGGCGTAGGTGCCCAGGGAGGTGTAGGCAAGACCGAGAAAGAGATGAGCAGCGTCATTGCCCGGTTGCAACGTGATGGCCCGGCGCAAGGCCCTCACGGCCGCGTCGGCTTCGTCGCTGCGCAGGTATCGCAAACCGAGCTGGTAGTAGCTGGTGGCGCTGTCGGGATCGATCGTCAGGAGGCCTTCCGAGCCCAGGGCCAGCGCGACGGGCTTGCCCAGCTCGAGCGCGCGCTTGATCAAGAGCTTCTCGCGGTTGTTACGCGCCTGCGGGTGGGTCGGGTCGAGCGCCAGGCCCCGATCGTACGCACGCAGGGCTTCAACATCGCGTTCTTCCGCCTCGTAGTAGCGAGCCAGGGTGAAAAACCCCTGCGATGAATGCGGGGCGAGTGCCGTCACCTTCTCGAAACACTCGATCGCGCTGTCGAAGCGCCCGTCGCTGGCGTATAACTCGCCTAGGCGGGCTTGGACCGTCGGGTCCTTGGGATGCTCTTTGGCGCGCCGCAGGCGCTCGACGAGATCGATGCTCTGTCCGACGACGCCGGCCAGGTCGGGCCGCAGATCCTTCGCCTCCTGATAGGCCGCAATCGACGCCTCGAAATTCCCCTGCGCCGCGTAGCTGACGCCCAGGTGGATGTAGGCAGGCGCGTGGCGGGCGTCGACCGCTAGAACCCCCCGAAAGCGTCGAATCGCCTCGTCGTAGTCCTGCTCGTTCCAGGCGATGTAGCCGAGCTTGCTCAGGCTCTTGATGTCGTCCGGGCGGCGTTCCAGCGCCGCGAGCGCGTGGCGTTTGTGAACCGCGGCAATGCCGAGCGCGAACTTGATCCCGTCGTCTTGCGGGTCCAGCTTGAGGGCCTTGCGATACGCGCGGGTCCCGTCCTGCAGCTGACGGCGCCAGTTGGCCAGGTAGCCGCGCACGATGTAGTGGGAGATGCGCCGCTGGAGGGCCACGCGCCCTCGGATGCTCTCGCGCTCTGACAGAGAGCTGTCCCGAAACGCCAGGAGGGGCGTGACGTCATCGGCAAAGTCAGCAAGCTCGGCGAGGTTCTCCTCGACTGGGTCGCGCCAGGAGAGGCCGTAGAACTCCACGTACGGACGGTCATAGGTGTTGAGGCGTGTATTCCCCGCCGCGTACCGGCGCACCGTGTCCGCCCGCATGGCGAAGCTTTCAAGGAACTGCCACGGGGTGGCCACGTGGACTTCGGCAAGGTCACGTTGAATGGACGGGGTGTGGAAGTGGGCTTCGAGCTGCGCGACATCGATCTGTAGAGGCTCGAGCGTGCCGAGGAGCAACGTGTAGCCTTTGAAACGGTTCAGCCACATCGTGGCGTGCGGGTAGACGTCCTGAAAGGTGCGCGCGATCATCTTCAGGCTCGCGTTGTCGACCTGGTGATAGGGCAGCCACTGAACAAAGATCCCGCCCGGCTTCAGGACCCGCTTGCTCAGCTCGTAGAACTCCCGCGTGTACAGGTTGCCGTTGCCAGCGTGCTTGGGGTCGAGGGTATCGACCGACAGCACGTCGTAAGTCTCGGGTGAGACCAGGAGGTAGTTGCGCCCGTCGTCGATGATGACCCGCACGCGCGGGTCGGTCAGGACGTCGTGATTGACCTCGGGAAAGAAGCGCGCTGCGCGGATCACGCCGGGAACGAACTCGACGATGTCGAGCCGTTGCAGCGCCGCGTAGCGACTCAGCGACCAGGCCGTCCCGCCCGCGCCGAAGCCGATCACCAAAACCCGTCGCGGCGCCGGGTGCAGCAGCATCGGCAGATGCGCGAGCATTTTCTGGACTTCGGGATAGTCGTTCACCAGCGCCACGTCCGGATTCGGACTGCCGGTCCCCGCGACCGACCAGCCGTTGATGCTCAACAGCCTGCGGTCGTAGATGTCGGTGGCCACTTTCACGACGCCAGCGACGTCCTCCTCGTAGTGCAGAACCTCTTTCTCCGGCTCGCCCGCGATATCGGCGAAACGGAACGTCGGCGTCGTGACCATCACGGCGATGAGGCAGCTCAGCGCGCCGGCATAGAGCGCCCCCTGGCGGAGGGGCGATGTGGAACTGGACGCCAGCAGGACGCCCCCGATTCCCACGCTGAGCAGTGCCGTGAGCGCCAGGCTGTGATGGATTCCGAGGAGTGGAATGGCCACGAAACCGCTGACCCAGGCGCCCGCGATGGCGCCGAGCGTATTGCAGGCATAGGCGGTGCCGACGCCTCGGCCGACCACCTGGGGGCCGTGCGTCACGATCTTGCTGACCAACGGAAAGGTCGCGCCCATGCAGAGCGTCGGGGGAAGGATCACGACGAACGTCTTCAGAAAGGTGAGCCCGAGCGGAGCGCCCCAGTAGGCGTTACTGAATCCTTCCCACCACCCGTCGAGGCCATAGAACAGCCGCCCGAGGATCGCGATGGTCAGAATCCCATAGATGCCGATCCCCACCTGTAGCGCGCCGAGCAGCGCCAGCACGTTCCCCGAGCGGTCGCTGATGCGTGCAACCAGCACGCTCCCGAGGGCCAGCCCGCACAGGAAGGTCGTCAGCATCGCGCTGAAGGCATAGGTCGAGTTCCCGACGAAAAAGGTCAGCGCGCGGGTCCAGATCACTTCATAGGACAGCGCCGCACACCCGGCCAGGGCGAACGACCACAGGACCCGGCGTACGGTCCTGTCGTCGTAGAGAGCGACCGCGGGAGCCGTATCTCGTGGCGAGCTCGACGACGCCTCCCGAGCGTCTGGCGCCTCGATCCACCGCTGTCCGACCCACACCACGAGGGCAATTGCGAAATTCAACGCGGCCCCGATCCACACGGTCCGGGACAAGCCGAGGGAACCAATCAACATGTAGCCGGCCATGAAACAGCCGAGCACGGCGCCGCCGGTGTTGAGCGCGTAGAGGGCGCCGACATTCCATCCCAGCGTGGCGGAACTCTGCACCAAGTATCGGCTCAGCACCGGCAAGGTCGCGCCCATCAAAGCCGTGGGCACGCATAGAAGACAGAAGGCGAGGAGAAAGCGCACGAGGCTGAAGAGCCAGAACGAAGAAGACAGCGATTGGTGCAACAAGACGTAGAGAGGCGTCAGGGCCTGGAGGACTACCGGGAAGAGGAGGGCGCTCAGACCAATCCCAGCCTCGAGACCCGCGTAAACGGCGAGAACACGCCGCCGGCGATCGATATACCTCCCGATCCAGAAACTGCCCATCGCGAGTCCGGCCATGAACGACGCGAGGACCGTGCTCACGGCAAGGACCGTATCGCCGAACAACAGATGGAGCATACGGGCCCACGCCACTTCGTAGAGCAGGCCGCTGATGCCGGACAGGAAACAGAGGGCCAAGACGACGCGACGCCAGATCCGGACGAGGAGAGCGGATGCGACAATCGCCATGGCTCCATCCAAGTGACTGCTTCCCCAGGACACGTCATCGTCGCGGAGCCCCAACGCACGCGCCGCGCCCTGAGCTGGTCGCACAACTATAGCCGAAGTCGCGGCGGGACGATCCTTCGTCCCCTGCTCATCGACGACCCAGACCGCATGCGTCTGATCCGCCCAGTCGACTCCCAGGTAGTAGCGCGGCAAAAACCGCGACAGGATATAAGGCGACGAATAAACCTCTGCGTGTCAACAGCTTCGATCCCAGCATCCGAATCTGCATCCATATGCTAGGCACCAACAGAAGCACGGCCACCAGCAACAAAACGACATCTCGTGTTCCTATGAGTCCTCCGTTTATCCATACCGACCCATTCGGCCTGCTCAAGTTTTCGAGCTTTGGGAGTTTTCAACTTAGGGCAGTTGCAACCCCGGCGGTCCTATGCTGCGGCGTGCAAGGGAACCTTGGGTATAGACTAGGCACGACGCAAACCTCGCCATCAGCGGTGCAGCTACAGAGCTACGCTAACGTCCACATGCTCAGAGGATTCGGACTGTCGGCAGGACGAGGAGCACAACTCGGTTTCGCCTTTGCCGATGTCGAGGAACTTCCCCAGCTGAGGGAGTTGGCACTGGACACGCCGTGGTTCGGTGTTTCGTTTCTCTTCCGCAAGGGAGGGTTCCCCATTCCTGTAGGTGGAGCCATTGGCGGTTCGTCTTGGGGCGGGTCCGCGACAGCTTCACACCCCGACTGGCCTGGTAAGGAATGGACCCTCCTTTGGGGGGTGCCTGGCGCCGGAAACGCAATCCTCTTGGGTCGACGGAAATGAAAGGCTGGTGGATCCTGGGTCGTGAGCCGGCCAAGCTCGTTATAGAAGCTCCCGGGTCGGGCACGAGTGCGCTACCGCAAGTCATGCGGACGTTCGAGAAGTTCGGGACCGCTACTCAGGAATTGAAGAGCCAGGCACTCTCGGCCGCGCTCCCTGCACGAAAGCTACTGGGGTGGGAGTACAGCAAGAAGCACTGCATTCCGTGCACGATCGAGCTTGTCCCGTCGCGCGCGGCTCAGGGCGAGAGACTGGTGGTGACTTGAGACGTTTCCCTCGTCCGAGGGCGAAAACGCCCCTTCGGATACGTGTGGTCGTCAGTCACCTTGGTTATTGGCATCATCGCTTTGATCATCGGACGAGGAATGACGCTTGACGGTCTGGCGAATTTTTCTGGTGGCCTTCCTTGGACCGTGGGTGATTCTTCAGCTCGCCTTCTTTCTGGACTGCTTGAGGTCCTGTCAAGAAGTGTGTAAATGAGATCAGGCGGCGGCCTTCTCATCGCGCCGGTTTACTGCACGTACTCCGTTGACGTACTCGACACCGTGCGCGACATCGGGGAGCAACTCGGGCGCATCGAGGCGCCGGAAGGTGTGCTCGGCCACGAGCAGCGTCTTCCAGATCACCGCGGTCGCGTTCTCCACCTTCTTGAACCGCTTGGCCGCCGCCGTCCGCAGCCGCACCGCCGCGAACGGCGACTCCACCGGGTTCGTGGTCCGCAGGTGCTTCCAGTGCTCTTGCGGGAACTGGTAGAAGGTCATCATCCGCTCCCAGTCGCGGTCGAGTCGGCGGCCGACCTCGGCCAGCCCACGCTTGGTGCACCAGGCCTGGAACGCCTGCTTCTGGCGCTCGGCCTCCTCCCGCGTCGTGGCATACGGGATCTTCGTCAGCAGACTGCGGGCCTCGGCCTGCCGCGTACGCGGCAGCTTGTCGAGCACGTTCATGATCCGGTGATTCCAACACCGTTGCTCGGCCGCCTCGGGGAAAATGGGGGTCAGGGCCCCCCAGA
>Ga0099830_10001694_pt1 | contig 11332 bp, 7 predicted proteins | sample CZO8metaG_4_FD_79337 | JGI IMG/M metagenome (GOLD analysis project Ga0099830, IMG submission 79337) | Vadose zone soil microbial communities from the Eel River Critical Zone Observatory, Northern California, USA - CZOApr15con2H3.8 metaG | ecosystem: Environmental > Terrestrial > Soil > Vadose...
AAGCTTGTAGAATGGAGCTACCACTGCGGGAGTGGCGGAACTGGCAGACGCGCAAGACTTAGGATCTTGTGGCCGAAAGGCCGTGGGGGTTCAAATCCCTCCTTCCGCACCAACCTTTCCGTTCCAACCTTTCGATAGTGCTGGATTCGAGAGTGGGGCGGGGGGCATAATACGTCGTTCTAGTGGGAAATTGCCTGGCGAGTCCCCACTGCCGGGCTGGCGCGCCTCACCCAAGAGGGCGCGCGCACGATGCGGCTGCGAAAGAGGGCAGCGCAATGATCATCCAGGACCTGGGAGATCAATTTGTCATTATCCGCCAGACGGACCACGCGGTCCTGTCTGGATTTTTCGCCCGCGAATTGGGAAACGAGCTTTTTTCCCAGCCCGCGCCCATGGAATCGTTTCGCCTGGCCGCCACGGAACATGACAACGGATGGGAAGAGTGGGAACGGCAGCCGAGCATCGACCCGGTTTCCTTTTCGCCGTATACGTTCATGTCGATTCCGACGGAGGAGCACATCGCGCTCTACCAAAGGGGAATCGAACGCGTGGTGAAAGTGGATCGCTACGCGGGGCTGCTGGTGAGCATGCATTGCGCGAATCTTTACGACCGCACGCGGGCGACGATGCCGGGATTTTCCGCCAAGTACGTCAAATCGCAGGAAGCACCGCTCGTCCAGGATGTTCTGCACAGGCTTCGGCTGCAGCAGTTGCGCTTGAAAGTGGATCTACGCGCGGACCCCGCGATGAAAAACTTCGCGGATGAAAAATGGCTGCAAGCGAACGCGCAGCGGCTCGAGGCAGTGGACCGGCTGTCGCTTTATATTTGTCTCGTGCCGCGCGAGCCGGCCACGATCGACGCTGTACCGGTGGACTACCGGGGCCTGGAAGCGGACTGGGATCTCCAGCCAGAAGAGAACGGTACGGTGACGCTGGAGCCGTACCCGTTCCGGCGCGACCCGCTGGAAATCAGCATCCTGGCGCGGCGGATTCCGAAGCGGCGGTATGCGGATGACGGCGAATTTCAGAAAATGCTGGCGCAAGCGCCGTTTTTCGGTTTGAAGTTCACGCTGCGGGCGGGCCGTGCACGGTCGCGGTCGCGGGTGGCGATCGCTTGATCAGGTAAGCCGGCGCCCCCGCGTTTCCGGCAGCAGCAGCGCCAACAAAGCGGCCACCAGGAAAGTTGCAGCGAGCAGCAAAAATGCCGGACCAAATCCAAATCGCGCCGCAATTGTGCCCACAGCGAACGGAGCGATGGCCGAGAGGCCGCGCCCGATGTTGTAGCTGAGGCCCATTGCTGCGGCGCGAATTTCTCCCGGGAAAATCTCGCTGGCGATGGCCGCGTAGCCCGAAAAAAATCCGGTGCCGAAGAAAGCGACAAAGGGCCCGAGCAGCAGGAGCCACAACGGGCTTCGAATGATCCCGTACAGCGGCACAAGAATCGCGGCGATGAGCAGGTAAGTGAAATATGGCTTTCGCCGGCCGAAGGCGTCCGCGAAAAATCCGAAGGATACGTAACCCAGCCATTTTCCGGGAGCAAGCACGAGATAGAATGTTGTTCCAACGACAAGGCTGAGGCCGCGTCCGCCGCGTGAAACGGGAAGGGACAAGTATCCCGGAATCCACGTGAATAGCCCCCAATAACCAAACATGCTGCTGGCATTCATGGCGGTGGCGAGAAGGCCGTTGCGCAGGATTGTTTTTTCGCGCAGCAGATTGAGCCAGTTTCCTTTTCGCGTTGCCCCGCGATTTTTCCAAATGTCGGATTCGGGCACGCCACGGCGAATCCAGAGAACCAGAAGAGCCGGCAGCACGCCGACGAAAAAAACGGCGCGCCATCCGAGACGCGGGAATACGATGAGCACAATCAGCGCGGCGATGGCTTCGCCGATGGCGTAGGCCGATTGCATCAGGCCGAGCGCCTTTCCGCGATGCTCCGCGTGCCAGGTTTCCGCGATCAAGGCTGCGCCGGTGGTCCACTCGCCGCCCATGCCGAGTCCGAGGACAAAGCGAAACGTGGCGAGCTGCGGAACGGTGTGAGAAAAACCGCAGGCGGCGCTCGCGAAAGAGTAGACGAGGATGGAGGCCATCAGCGCGCGAATGCGCCCGATGCGATCCGCGAGAATGCCGAAAAGAAATCCGCCGATGGCGGAAGCGACAAGCGTCAGCGAATTCAGAAAACCAGCGGTGCGCGTATCCATGCCGAATTCGCGGACCAGATAGGTGAGAACGAGCGAGTAAAGCATGACGTCCATGGCGTCGAGCATCCAGCCGAGGCCGCCGGCAATGAGCGATTTGCGCTCGGCGGGAGTGACGTCACGCGGCCATCCAAATCCCCGCGAGGAGCGGGCACCCGGAAGGCCGGGTGAAGAAGGGACGCCAGTGTTCATGTGGTCTGGTCGTTAGTTTCCAGGGTGCGTAGCGCGATCGATTCCTTCCCAATTTTTAAGATGACGAGAGCCAGCTCCGACAGAACACGCACGACGAGGACACCAACAAACAAAGCCACGATTCCCACAACGAGATTGATGAGTCCCTCCGCGGGGGAATGCTGCATGCCGAGCACGACGCAGGCCACGACCGCGATTCCGCCACCGAGGATGGAAATGATATAGAGCAGCTTCACGATCCGACGCGTGAGCAGGGAATTGAATGAGAAATCAAAAAGTCCCGCAAAGAAATTCTTTTCATCCTGCATGTAGCCTCCTGGCAAAAGTTTCGAGAAACCGACTGGGGCCGAGATGTAGGTAAGGCTATTCGGTGATATAAGTCAAGGCACTTTGGCTGGCCGAGGAGCGCGCACCTCCGCGACGCGGAAACGAAACGCACGCGGTCTTCTGGGAGTCTAAAGGTGTTGCTGAGTGGAAGAAGCCGGTTGTGGGCTCAAATTCTTCAGGGAGAAAAGCGATGCGTGGTCTAAAAAGGTCGGTGGTTAGCGTTGTGTGCTTGCTGGTCGTGGGCCTCGGTGCCATTTGTTGCACGTCGCTTCGCGCGCAGATTCTTGATGAAAACGCACTCAAAGGAATCAAGTGGAGGCTAGTCGGCCCATTCCGCGGCGGGCGGGCTCTCGCGGTGGAGGGAATTGCCGGAGATCCGGAAACGTATTATTTGGGAGCGGTGGCCGGAGGGGTGTGGAAGACGACGAATGGCGGACTCACGTGGACGCCGATGACGGACAAAACGGGAATCATGTCCGTCGGTGCGATTGCAGTGGCGCCTTCGGATTCGAATGTGATTTACGTGGGGACGGGCGAATCGTGCATTCGGGGGAATATTTCTTACGGCGATGGAATGTATAAGTCTGTGGATGGCGGGAAGACTTGGACGCACATCGGGCTGGAGGATTCGCAGCACATCGCGCGAATCGCCGTGCATCCGCAGAATCCGGACATCGTGTACGTGGCGGCACTCGGGCACGCCTATGGTTCGAACGAGACGCGAGGGGTGTTCAAATCGAGCGATGGCGGCAAGACGTGGCAGAAGATTCTATTCAAAGACAACAAGACGGGCGCGATTGATCTCGTTTTCGATCCGAATAATCCGCACATTTTGTTCGCGGCGCTATGGGAGGCGCACCGCACGCCGTGGAGTTTGACGAGCGGCGGCCCGGGGAGCGGGCTCTATCGATCCGGTGACGACGGCGCCACCTGGAAACGGCTTGAAGGGCACGGGTTGCCGAGCGGAGTCCTGGGACGCATCGGCGTTTCCGCTTCCGGCGCGGATGGAAATCGAATTTACGCGATCATCGAGGCGGAAAAGGGCGGCATCTACCGAAGCGAGGATGCGGGCGAGAGCTGGCAACTTATCAATCCCGATCACCGGTTTACGCAGCGAGCCTGGTATTTTCATCACATTTTTGCTGACCCAAAGAGTGCGGACACCGTGTACGTGCTGAACACGGGAGTCTCGCGCTCGACGGACGGCGGCAAGAGCTTCGAGTTCATCCGTGCGCCACACGGCGACAACCACGGATTGTGGATCGACCCGACGCGTCCGCAATGGATGATCGTGGCGAACGACGGCGGCGCCAGCGTTTCGCACGACACGGGAAAGAGCTGGACGACGGAAAACAATCAGCCGACAGCGCAGTTTTATCACGTGGCGGCGGACAACGCGGTTCCGTACCGGGTGTACGGGGCGCAGCAAGACAATTCGACTGTGGCGATCGCAAGCCGTAGCGACAATTTCGCGATCGACCGGCCGGACTGGTACGACGTGGGCGGAGGCGAGGCCGGGTATGTAGTACCCGATCCGCGGAATCCGGACATTGTGTACGCCGGGTCGTACGACGGACTCATCACGCGCTTCGACAAGAAAAGCGAGCAGGTGCAGGACATTACCTCCTGGCCGCTGAATCCCATGGGCGCGGGCGCGGCGGAGCTGAAGCACCGGTTTCAGTGGACGGCGCCGATCCTGATTTCGCCGAACGATCCGAGCGTGCTGTATCACGGCGGAGAAGCGGTGTTCAAGACAACCGATGGTGGAATGACCTGGACGGCGATCAGCGGAGATCTGACGCGCAACGACAAGAGCAAACAACAATCGTCCGGCGGGCCGCTGACGCAAGACAACACCAGCGTCGAATACTACGACACCGTGTTTGCGCTGGCGGAATCACCCGTAGAAAAGGGAACGATCTGGGCAGGTACGGACGACGGGCTGGTGCACGTGACACGGGACAGCGGGCAGCAGTGGGCGAACGTCACATCGAAGGAATTTGGCGAATGGAGCCTGGTGAGCATTATCGAAGCTTCGCCGCATGCGGCGGGCACCGCGTACGTGGCCATCGACCGTCATAAGTTGGATGACTACCGGCCTTATATTTTCCGGACCACGGATTTCGGCAAGAGCTGGACGAAGATCACCGGCGCGCTGCCGGAGAACAGCTACGTGCATGCCGTGCGCGAAGATCCCAAGCGGAAGGGCTTGCTCTTCGCCGGCACGGAGAACGGCATCTTCATTTCGTTTGATGACGGAGCGCACTGGCAGTCGTTGAGACTGAACTTGCCGACGACGCCGATTCATGACCTGACCGTGAAGAACGACGATCTCATCGTGGCGACACACGGACGGGCGTTCTGGATTCTGGATGGCATTTCGGCGCTGCGGCAAATGAGTGCTTCGACGGCGGGCGAGGAGGCGCATCTCTACCAGCCGTCTACGGCGATCCGCTATCGGGGCGCGGGCTTTGCGTTGCCGCCGACGGTGCCGGTAGGCGCCAACCCGCCGACCGGAGTGGTTCTTGACTACTACTTGAAGAGCGCGCCGAAGGACGGAATCACGCTAGAAATTCTCGATGCCAAGGGAGCGGTGATCCGGAAGTATTCGAGCAAAAAGGCAAGCGAGGGCGCTTCGCCGGATGAAGAAGAGTTCGGAATCTCGCGGCCCGGGGAAGCGCTGCCTGCGGAAGCGGGATTGAACCGGTTTGTCTGGGATATGCGCAGCGAAGCTCCAGCGCGGGTACCGGGTGCGGTGAGCTGGGGCGGGCGCCCGAGTGGGCCGCTCGTGGTGCCAGGGACATATCAAGTCAAATTGACAGCCGGGGGGAAGAGTTTTACGGCTCACGCGGAGATCCGGAAGGATCCGCGCGTGGCGGCGACGCAGGCCGATCTTGAAAAACAGAATGAATTCGCGCAGCGCATCCGGGATCGCGTGAACGCCGCGCACGAAGCCGTGAACCAAATCCGGAGCGTGCGCGGACAGCTCGATGCATTGAAGAAACGGCTCGGTGCAGGTGCGAATGCCAAGTCGGTGGTGGAGCGTTCGGACGCGCTGAAAAAGAAGATGGATGCCGTGGAGGAAAAGATCATTCAGCCGAAATCCAAGAGCGGAGAAGATCCCCTGAATTATCCGATTCAGGCGGCGGATCAGTTGATGGCGCTTCAAGGAACGGTGGAGAGCGCGGACACACCGCCAATTGCCGCCAGTTACACCGTTTTCGAGGAGGTCAATCGAAGGCTGGAATCACAGCTTGCCGAATGGCAAGAGATGCAGTCCAAGGACTTGATTTCCTTGAACGCCTTGATGCAGAAGAACAACATTCCCGCGATCGCGCCCGCGGCGGAAAAGCAGAAAGAGGGAACGGAGTAAGGGTGGTGGCAGCCGAATATTTCTTCAAACGGTGACGAGAGGGAAGCGGCCTGCCCGTTCTGCTTGGCGAAAAATGCAGGTCGGAACAGGGGGTTTCCTCTTGACATTCGTTGCGCGGGCGTACACCCTGATTGGCTTTGTCCCCGCCTCCGCGGAAGATTGCGGAGGGGCAGGAGCGAACGCGCTCGCCCATGACCAAGGTCCGGCTCTGTTTCCACGATCGCTGCTTTGATGGCACGGCCTCCGCGGCACTCTTTTACCGCTTTTATCGCGAGCGTTTTGATGCGGGCGCGGAATTTGGCTTCACGGGAATGACGCACCGCGCGGCGCAGCCCTGGGAGCCGGGCATTTTCGATGGTGACGAAAACGCGATCGTGGATTTCAAGTTTTCGAATTCGCCGAAAGTGACGTGGTGGTTCGACCATCATCAAAGCGCGTTCCTTACGCCCGCGGATGCGGAGCAATTCCGCAAGAATCCCGGCCCGCACATGTTTTACGAGCCGGACTACAAGTCGTGCACGAAGCTGATCGCCACGGTGGCGAAAGGGAAATTTGGTTTTGACAGCAAGCCGCTGGAAGATTTGGTTCACTGGGGCGACATCATTGACGGGGCGCAGTATCCGACGGCCGAGTTCGCAGTGGGAATGGCGGAGCCTGCGATGCAACTGGCGCTAGTGATCGAGGCGGCGCCGGAAAGCGGACTACCGGCGCGCCTCATTCCGCAATTGGCCTACCTGCCGCTCGGCGAAATGGTGAAGCTGCCGCTAGTGGCGAGGCATCTGGAGCCGCTGCTGGAGCGGCACCGGAAATCGATCGAGATCTTGCGGGAACGGAGCGAGTCGCGTGATGGTGTGATTTTTTTCGATGTCGGCGATCTGGACCTGGAAGGCTACAACAAATTCATACCGTACCTGCTGCATCCGGAAAGCGTTTATTCCGTGAGCGTGAGCGCTTCGGCGGTGCGCGCCAAAGTATCGCTGGGGACGAATCCGTGGAACCAGGCGACCGCGGGCAAGAATTTGGCGTCGCTGGCGGAAAAATTCGGCGGCGGGGGCCACCCAAGAGTGTCGGCAATATCGTTTGAACCTGGCGATCTGCCGCGAGCGCGGGAAGTGGCGCGCGAACTGGTGGCGACTCTTCGCAAAAAGTAGGGCGCGTTGCGGGACCGGTGATCATTTTCGGTGGTTCGACAAAACTGCTTGCGCCATGTAAAATTCTAAAATATTCCCGTGGACCGGTAGCTCAATGGTAGAGCAGTTGACTCTTAATCAACGGGTTGGAGGTTCGAGTCCTCCCCGGTTCACCACTCTAATTCTTTCAGCCTCATGTAGTTAGCGGCCTATACGCATCACTCGTGCAATCGCTATTACAGGCACCGCGGCTGCAGGTGTGTAACAGTTCGGCCCGACCGCGAGGGCTCCGGTGACTTGATTATTGCACCGTTACCTGGACCGTTGAGCTGTGGGTGAGGCTGCCAGAAGTTCCCGTGATTGTGAGCGTGTAAGTACCCGCAGGAGTTCCTGAAGGAGGGTTTACAGTGAGCGAGGCCGTTTTGGTCGCGCCAGCGTAGGACGCGGAGATGGTGACCGGAGTGGAGGTGGCCACGGCGCTGGTGCTTACCGTGAACGTTGCGCTGGCATCTCCGTAGGCAACCGTTACGCTGGCTGGGACCGTTGCCGCAGAAGCACTACTGGAGAGAGAGACAAGAGCCCCGCTGCCGGGAGCTGGTCCACTAAGAGTTACCGTGCCGGTCGAGGAAGACCCGCCATTCACGCTGGTTGGGTTGACCGCTAACGAGGAGAGCGTTAGGGACACTGGTCCTGGTGCAGTTCCGTAACCACTGCCGCAGGAATAGCTGCATAGCAAAGCCGCCAGAAGTCCGGCTGCCGTAGCAAGGCCGGGTCGCCGATGATGCGTGCGGCTCAAATTCCAGCACATCATGGCGAGCAGAAGCAACATGCACAGCGCCACCAACACTTCACGCGGAAACACCGGAGGCGCCATTCGCGGCAAGGCTAGCGGCGGCGAGAACGAGCGTGCCGTCGTTGTTAACGTAACCGTCGCAGTCGCCGCGTTTTTCCCATCGAGCGTCACCGGTGATGGCGAAACCGTGCACGTGGCCTGGGCTGGAGCACCAGTGCAACTCCAGGTCACGGTCTGATTGAATCCATCCACTGGCGCAGCGGAGACTGTGAAGTTTGCTGGTTGTCCCGCTGTGATCGTCGCGCTGGACGGCGCTGCAGAGACCTTGAAATCGGGTGAACCGCCTCCGGGTTGCAGAGCCGCGAGAGCCATGAGCAGGTCCAGGCGCCCGTTACCCATATCGGCGCCCACAAATTGCGCATGGGCAACAGCGGCCGCGGCCACAGGCTCATTGATATCGGTCCGCCGGTTCCGTAACAAGGCGGCACCACCCGATACAAACGGCGCGCTGAATGACGTTCCCCATCCTGCCGAATACGTGCTGAAAGGATAGGTCGTGACGATCGCTTCGCCCGGGGCCGCCACCCACACGATTGCGTTCCCGTAGTTTGAGAACGAGGATCGCGCGTCCGTGTTGCTCGTCGACGCTACACCCATCACATCGCTTTGCAGTGCCGCAGGATAAACCAGAAGCGGCGGGCCCTGGCCATCGTTCCCTGCCGACGCCGCGGAGATCAGGTTGAGACTCTTCGCGTAGTCGAGGGCGTTTTGCAACTCCGGTGAGGGCGTCTTGAAATCGAAACTCATGTTGATGACGCTGGCATTGTTTTGCACGGCGTAATAAATTGCACGCAAGATATCCGAGAGGTTGCCGGTACCGTCTGCATGAAAGGCCTTCAGCGGCAGGAGCTGCGCCGTGGGAGCTACGAGGTGGATTACGCCCATCACCATGGTGCCGTGTCCGAAGGCCGCATACTGAACCTTTCCATCGAGCACGGCCGCCGTGGACTGATCCAGCACGGCCGCAGTGGATTGATTCACTTTGGCCGGCGAGGGACAGGTAGCAGAGCTGCAGGCGGGAGGCGGGTACACAAGGAAATCCGACGGGGTCAAGTCGTCGAGCTCGGAAGCTCCCGCCTTATTCCGCGTGAAGTCGTAGCCCGGCAGCAAGACGCCCTGCAGCGCCGGATGAGCGGGATCCACGCCCGTGTCAATGTCCGCGACGATGCCTTTGCCGGTCACCCCGAACTGACTTTGGGCCTGCGAAACCTTAACGATCCCCGCTGCGGGTTGGTTCGCATAGGAATTCCACACATTTATCGTTGAACTGGGAAATAGGGGTACCAGACCACGATCCTGCAGTAGTCCGGCAGGAAGTGGAGTGGGAAGCTGGTTTAGCGCACCAACCGGAACCAGGTTGAGCACCTGGTCCACCTCGGCGCTCACGAATCCCGTCAAGCCGGCAGGTAGGAGACCCAGAAAGGTCTGCAGTGGGAGCGGCGTGGTCACGAGGAAGACTTGGCCTAACTTGCCGTCCAGCGCGCCAACCACAGTGTCCACAGTGCAAGTTGCCGGAAGGGCACAGAGGAGCTGAAGCGCGGGGAGCCCCGCAGTCGTTCGAACGATGACTCGCGTGTCTGCCCTTGCCGGTGTGGCCCACAGCAGGGCCGCCAATGCGCCAGCCAGCCACATTTTACGGCTCATCTCTTGGCGCCCCTTTCCACTCGGCATTTGCGGTTCCGCGTAACACATCCTCGCGCAATCCATCCGCCTGCCAAATACGGCTAGCATGTGCTAGCCGTAAGAATGCAAAATCTTCCGGAAAGACCGACCCCAGCCCTGCCTCTGAGGGAGGCACGCCCTACGAAAGCCAGTCCGGTCTTTCCTACCCATAAAGGGGAAGAACCGAGCGCAAAAATAGAGGGGAAAGCCCGGAAAGTTCTCTAAGGTGAATACCTGATTCCAGACCGACTTGCCCGCGGCAGCTTGGCAGTGGGCCTACAAGGCCGAGGAAACCGAAGTGCCAGCGGCGGCGAAAACAGTGGACATTTCCGCCTGCGCGAAGGAGAGGAAAGTCCGGACGACGACGGGGTCAAACTGAGTTCCGCTCGCTTCAGTGAGCCGGCGCACGGCTTCTTCGTAGGGCAAGCCCTTGCGATACGGGCGGGAGGAAACCATGGCGTCGAATGCATCGATCACGCAGACGATACGGGAGACTACGGGTATTTCCGTGTCCTTGAGCCCCGCGGGATAACCCTTGCCATCGAAGGACTCGTGGTGATGAAGAATATCAAGAGCCGCACGCTCGAAGCCGGGGAGCATACGCAACACCGCCCAGCCATATTCCGAATGCCTTTTCATCAGTGCGTATTCCTCTGGATCGAGACGCGTCGGCTTTCGGAGAATGGCATCCGGAATTCCCACTTTGCCGATGTCGTGCAGAAGCGCTGCAACTTCGAGGTTTTGAAGCTCGGCTTCTTCCAGACCTAATTCCTGTCCGACGCGCATGCCCCATTCCGCAAGCCGCGTGCTATGCACGCCGGTGTTGAGGTCTTTCAGATCGAGGAGCTGGTTGAAGGCGCAAATGACGGAATTGCGGAGGGCGGAAGCCTGCTCTTCGAGTCGCTTAATCCGGAGAGGATCCAGCGCCCCCAAGGACAGGGAAGCCTCCGTGAGCGCTGGAATCTGGTGGTTCGACATTGCAGCTACCAGCAGAGCAAGGAACAGGAGCCGGAACCTGAAGTTGAGCCGGAACCGTTCACCCAAGCCGAAACCGCCTGGTACACGTCGAGGCGTCCGCGATTGAGATCAGGTGTGAGAGTCCGCCCATGAGATAGGGCGCTGGCAGCTTGCGATTGATTGACGGTCTGCTGCTTTGCACTGAGTATCAGAGATACCGTGCCAGCAACAATAGGCGAGCTGAACGAGGTGCCGGATGCGCTGGCGTAGGTGCCTCCCGGGAAAGTGCTGACGATGTTTTCGCCGGGTGCCCCGATCCAGACGTCCCGTGAACCGTAGTTGGAGAAAGAGGACCGGCTGTCCCAGTTTGTTGTCGAGGCGATGCCAACGACATAGCTGTTCAGTGCAGCGGGATAAACTGGAGCGCTGGTGCTTCCATTTCCCGCAGCCGCCACAAGAACGACGCCCGCTTTGTTGGCATAGGCCGCTGCCTGATTCAGTGCAGGCGAAAAAGCAGGGACGTCGAAGCTCATGTTCACGACATTCGCGTGCTGCTGAACGGCGTAATAGATAGCGGCGATGATATTTGAATGATTGCCGGTACCATCCGATGAAAATGCTTTCAGCGGGAGTATATTGG
>Ga0099830_10001695_pt1 | contig 11331 bp, 24 predicted proteins | sample CZO8metaG_4_FD_79337 | JGI IMG/M metagenome (GOLD analysis project Ga0099830, IMG submission 79337) | Vadose zone soil microbial communities from the Eel River Critical Zone Observatory, Northern California, USA - CZOApr15con2H3.8 metaG | ecosystem: Environmental > Terrestrial > Soil > Vadose...
GTGCGTTCGAGCGCGCCGGCAACTTCCGCATCGGCTTCGAGCTGCTTTCCACAGAGCCCGCAGTACGTTCCTGCCTGGCCTTCGTGCTTGCAATCTTCCTGTGCCATGCTGCGAGCCTCCTGAATTAGAAAAAACATCGCCATCCGGCGAAGGAAAAAGCGTTGCAGCCACATCAGGCTTTGCTCGCGTCCGCAGTGATGCGCCGGCGGATCCAGTCAGCCTTACTGCGGCCGTCTTTGCGCGCCAGGCGTTGCAGTTTCGCGTGAAAACCATCCGTCACTCGCACGGAAACCACTTTGTTTTTCTTCGCCATCCGTCACGACCCTAGGGCGAGCTACATCGAGAAGCAAGGTAATCAATGAATGACATTGTTTTCGTGGACGGCGCACGTGTCGATGGGCGAAAAGTACTGCGATGAGACGGTACCCCACAATCAGAGGTGGCCCCATGCATCTAGTAGCACTGGCCGTCCTGGCACTGGTGCTGGGCTGGGTTCATTCCTTCCTCCAGCCCAAACTTGCCAACGTCCTTCCCGCCAGCTTCTCCCAAAACACTTTCGGCCGTGCGTTTTTCACCGGCGCCTTCATCCTGGTCAGCTTCTTCATTGCCACGCTGGTCGTGGGCACCGTCTTCAAAGGAAAATCGATATGATCCGCGAACGCAGAGAAGAACTCACCACGCCGATCGCGTACAGCGCTTCGAATCCCACTTTGCTGACCAACGGGATCCCGCGCGATCTCCCGCTCTCCCGTGCCGGCATCATGGTCGAAGGGCGCTTGACGGTTTCCGGGCAGACGGTCGCCGGCAACATCACCGAGGAAGCCCCACAGAATTTAATTCGGCGCGTGCGCGTGAAGGGCACCAAGGTAACCGGCGGCGGCTCGCTGACCCTGATCGATTGCCGCGCAGAAGAGCTGCACATGCTCACCGGGCTCTACAATCAGTACCGCCCCGTGGGTTCACTCGTCGCGGAGCTCGCCGGATCCGGCGGATCCTCTTTCCCGGCGCCACTGGCCGCCACAGCCAACGGCAGCTACGATTTTCGTTTCTACATGGAAGCGCCTTTCGCTCCGCGCTTCGCAACGCACAAGGATGAGATCGAGGGCATTCTCGATCCTTCCATTTTCTCGCTGCTCGACCTGGAGCTCACCTGGGGCGCGGGCACCAACGCGATCCAGGGCGGAACGCTGACGCAAGCGCTCAGCGCCTTCGGATCCGCAACGGGAAACCCGCAAGCGCGCGTCATTCGCTTCGCTCCGCTCGCAGCTCCGATCCGCGACTCGATCATGAAGTACCACTATCAATACGTCTCGCGGTACCTCACGGTCGGAACCACGCTCGGCGCGACGTTCGCGGACACCAAGATCGCGGACGTGAACGCGGGAAACCGCATCCGCTTCCTGATGCTGCGGCAGTACCTCGAAAATGCCGGCGTCACCGGGCAGTTCGACTCCGCGGCCGGCGCGGCCGGCTCGCGCGTGGGCGACAACTCCAACATCGGGATCTATCGTTGGCGCGTGAAGATCAACGGCAGCGAGAAGCACCGCATGCACAACCGCGACCAGGTGGAAGAGAACCGCCAGCAATTCACCTTCGGCTACGCCACTCTGCCGCGCGGCTATACGTACATCGACTGGGCGCAGCGCGGTTTCCTCGAAGATATTTTCGACGCGAAGGGTTTCGGCGCCGCGGCCGTGCGCTTCGAACTTTTCGGCGACGCGCTGAACCTTGTCGGCGGCGACAAACTCGACCTGCTGACTTGCGAACAAATCCCGGTGGAGGTCTAAACGTGCCCCAGGTTACTCACCAGATCAACGGCAAGGAAACCAGCAAAGAGCATTTCGAGCAGGTGACCAAAGACGCCGACGAACCGAAAGGGCTCTCGCCGATCGAACGCCTCACGCGGCTGGAGCACACCGTTTTCCCTCACTTGAAGCCAGGTGAAACGCCCGACGAGGACTAAATGGCCGAGAGCCACTTCATCGGCGGCAAGCAGGTAGATCGGCGCGAGTGGCGAGAGTATTCCAGCTCGCAGCGCGCCAAGGATGACCTGGCGAAGTCGCAGAAACAAAACCAATCGCCGATCGTGATCCGCGGAGAGAAAAAGTGAAAGGCCAATTCGCAGCGATCGCCGGATACGGAACAGTTTTCCTCCCTCTGCCAGGGGGAGGCGCATCGATCTCCTGGGGATCCGGAACTCCCGCGCGAGATCCCGCAACCGGCGCGACGAAGCCAACCGCGGGCGGCAGCGCCGGCCAGGCGAATCGATCGCCGGGCACCGGAGCATTCTCCGTCAGTTTGCCGAGCTGGGTGCCGGCCGTGGGCATCGTCGCCGCGGTATTCATCGTTTTCGGAGGTTTGAAATTCCTGAGGAACAGGTGAACCCGTGTTGCTCGCAATTTCGTTCTCAGGGATCTTCAAACCGATCGGCAACATTTTCAAGGGACTCTCTTCCGAAAAGTTCGCGTCGATCATCGACAAAGTCGTGATGCCGCTCGCCGGCATAGGCCTGGCTATCAAAGGCGCCAAATCTCCGCAAAGTTTGCCGGGAACTTCTCCCGTGCAGCCATCGAGCGCAGCTCCGAACACGCCGGCCGCGGATTCCGCAACCGGCAGTGCCGGCACCGGAGCAAGTTCCGGAAAGCCCTGGTACACAAATCCCGTCGTTTATCTCGGCGGCGCCGGCTTCGCGTTGGTTCTCGCACTCGTGCTGACGCGGGGGAGGGGTCGCTGATGGCTTACGTCGATCCCAAAGAAGTCATGGCACGAAACCAGCAGTACACGTTCCTGTTTCAGAACGTGGGCTCGAAAGCAGTCACCATCAGCGCGGAGGGCGGCAAAGAGCGGATTCTGCCACTCGGACTCATCGCCCTGGACGTTTCCAATCCGACGATCGGGAGCTATGACGAGCTGGTGACCTTCACGAATCCTTTCACCGGAAAAACCGTGCAAGAGGTCGCGAACCTGATTTCAGAAAAACTCAACGCCGCACACTGGTACCAGGTAGGGAAGTTCGCATTTCGAGAAGCCAACACCGGCGCACCGGAAACAACGGCCTCGAGTCAGTTCAAAAAGTACGCGCTCTGGGGCGCCCTGGGCGTGGCCGCGATCGCGATCGGCTTTGGTTTCGTACAGGGATTCGCGCGCGGCGCCGGCAGCGCGGCGGTAGGTGGCGCGTGAAGTTCATTCTGCCGATTCTCGTGGTTGTGGGCATCGTCGTTCTTTTTTGGGCTGTGGCGCAGCAAACGTAGCCATGTGGTGGATCGTCGCAATCGTCGCCTTAGGAGTAGCAGCCGTGGCTGGAAAGAAAGCCGTGCAAACGCCGTTGGTAGTGAGCGACGGAATCAAGGCCGTGGCCGAAGCCTTTGCGCGAGCTGGCGAGGGCTTCTACGTGGCCGGATCCGTCCCCGCGCGGGCAAACAATCCGGGCGATTTGAAAATTGGCGATCGAGGCTACGGAACGATCGCCGGAAAAACTATTTTCGCAACGCCCCAGGACGGCTGGAATGCTCTCTATCGACAGCTTTTGCTCATCCGCAACGGCAAGTCACACAATTTCAAACCTACAGACACGTGGCGCGAAGTCGCGCGCACGTGGGTGGGCACAGCGGATTTTGAAAACTGGCTCGTGAACGTCACGGATCGTTTGGGCGTCAAGAGCACCGACAGAATAGGGGACTCCCTTGCTTGACATCGTGCCGTACGGCAACTACCGGGAGATCGTCTCGCTGAAGGGCCAGGTGGGCCTTTCCGTCGAGATCCGCGTGCTCGACGCCGGCAAGCAAATCAATCTCTCCACACATAAGGAAGAGCTCAACGAGGCCGATTCGCTCGGCAATCTGACTTCCGGACAGCCTTGGAAAGATACCGACGGCGTCAAAACCTACTCACCATTCGCGGACGTGCTCTACGCGCGCGGTGTGGGCGTCGGCAACAATCAGGGAGTGAAGATCGACGTTTTGGTTTACCGGAGGACACCGTGAAGTTCTTAGCGCTAGCTGTCTTTCTTGGTTTGCTGGTCCACCGAGCACTTGAGTCCGCCCTGTGGCAACAGGCTAACTGGCTCTTCTACGGAGGGAGTTCTAGTGGCTTCGAGGTGAGCGGCCCCATTCCCGCGCGACTCCTGAAAAGCATTATTCCGATCGTGGTATACGCACTTGGGGGCACGCTGCTCGTGGCAATTTTTCTGTTGATTTTCAGACGCAGGGGATTGGTGAGGGCTTAAATGCCGCCATCACGACAAACCGTTTCAACGATTGCACGGCCGGGAATGCGCACGCGCTCGGCGATCGGCTGGGACGATTCCGGTATCGGCAGCCGGCACACCAAGAGCGGACCGGAACTCCCCGACAACGTGCCTGGAAAGAAGCGCCTTCTCGAAATGGAGATCGCCAGACTCGACCTGGTGATTGCCGAGAGCGTCGATCCGGGCTACGCGTACCAGTTCAAAGTGGCGCGCGAGCGCATGCTTCGCCAGCTCTCGCGCATCAACAACGTTTCCTTTACGCCAGCAACAAATCTCGGGCAGTTCACCGGCTCCGAGCCGGACAGCGCGGCAAACACGGCGCCGGCTTCTCTGTGGACGCGGATCCGCGCCACTTTTCAGTTTCGTTTCAATCCCGGCGACGGCGTGCCGGCACGCTCGCCCTGGGGCATGGCCGATGACACGGTGGACACGCCGGCGAATCCGAACTTGGGTCCGAACGCGAATCGCAAAGTTTTTCCTGGCCACGGCACCAACACGCGTATGGCCAGCGCAGCGCATCCGGCTTCCACGCCAACAAAGCCGGCCGCCTGGTGGGGAAAGCGAGAAAGCAAAACCACGTGATCGAACGAAACGGAATTCGCCTGCAGATCGTCTCGATGCTCCTGGGCATCCTGCAGGTGATCATCATGGCCCTGGGTGCCTACGTCCTGAACGACATCCATGACCGTGTCGTGCGGCTCGAAAATTTATATCTAGGAGAAAAACATGAAAAGACTGGCCCTGTTGTCTCTGGTGTTGATCCTGATTCTTCCGCTCGCGCTGCCGAACGTCGCTAACGCGGCTCCGGAGCACGCACGCAATTTGAAAACGGTGGGACACCAAACGGGGTTCCCCTTCCGTCACCCACTGGCCACGATCAAGGGAACTATTTTCGAGGTTGTGACCTATGTCGGCGCCGCGGTGGATCTCGTTGAACGCGGCACCGCAGTGGTACACGCCGGCGTCAGCAAAGTGGATGAAGCGGTCGACAAAGTCGAGGACGTCGTGAAGCCCCAAGCGCCGCAGGCATCGCAGGCGCCCCCCGGCACCAAAGGTCAGTGATGAGAGTGCCGGCTAGCATTTTCGCGACCGTTTTTTTGTTAGCCGGCACGCTCTCAGGTTGCAGCGCCAGGCGCATCCCGCGCTCCGATCGGATCCCGGAAACGCAGCAGCGGTTCTGGGAACACTGCGAAGAAAACGTGCCGGCGAACCCGGACGGTTTCCAGCACTTCACCTGTACCGATGTGAAGAAGAGGCAATGGGAAGTGCTAATCAGGAAAGGAGCTTGATGGCCCGCAAAGGCAGTCAGGACGGAAGTATTCTGCTGGTGTTGCTGCTGCTCGGCGGCGGCGGGGCCGCGGCGTATTTGGTTTTTCGAAAGAAAGACCAGGCCACACCGGCCGGCACCGTAGATGTGCGAGTCGCCGGCCAGGAGGTTCCGATCTCAGCGACAGTGGCCACTCCGGACAACGTCAAAGCTCGCGCGTTCGGCCCCGCGATCGCATCGGTCTACGTGGACGGCCCTCGCTACACGTGCCCAGTGGGATCTCACGTCGAAACCGCGAGGGACGGATCCGCCTGGTGCGTTCTGAACGTCCCAGCCTCTCAGCAGCGCCACACAATCAGCGTGGGTACAGCTACCGTCACGGTTCCCACGTTCCTGAATCCTCTCGCAGATCTATGGAACCTTTTCAGCGGAAAGCAAACGCCGGCCATGCCGCCGATCGAAAAGAGATCCGCATGATCGGCGACGCCTTCGATAAACAGGCTATGAAGGCCTACAAAATCTTAGGGGTGGGATGGCTGCTCGTTGTAGGGCTTTTCCTCTTTTTGATTTTCAAACCGAAAGGAACTACCGCGTCGTGATCCACCCTTTCGACGAAGGACTAGATCGGCAAATCGTTCCGCGCAGTGGCGCACGCGGCGCCGCGGGAGATCCCGCGACGATCGTAAACCCGCCTCCGCGTTCGATCATCGATGAATGCGCGGACCTGGCCATCAAGAGCGTCAACTACAACCCGAAAGACTACGCACGCATGTTCGCCCAGGTGAAAGCGTGGACCGGACCTTGGCTGCTCCCCACGGCCGGCGAGTGCAATTCGAAAGCCGGCAGCACCGCGGCGACGGTGACCGACTACGCGAGCAACGCCGCGAGTTTTGTTCCCGTGGTCGGATGGATTGCGTCAGGAGCCCTTTCGATTTTCTCAGCGTTTCGCGCGAAACACGCGCAAGCCGTCGCGCGCGAGAATTCCGTTTTGTGCCAGGCAGCCACGGAGTCAAATAAAGTGCTCGCGGACCTCGACAATCTCTATCGCGCCGGCCAGGTGACCAACGCCCAGGCAGTCGGAGTTCTCGACGTTTTGGTGAGCGAATATAAAAAGGCCGTCGCGCCGATCGCGAAACTGGGAAACGCCTCGCAGTGGAAGCTGGCCCAGTGCATCTCTCTCTCCGAGCACAGAAAACGATTCGAGTATCGCACCGAGCAACCGCTCGGCAGTCCTGCGAATCCTCTCCCCGCGGCGAAAGCGGCCGCCGCGCAAAAGAATGCCCCCCCGGCATCCGCGCCTGGCGCGCCCAGCGGCAAAGCCACACTTGCCGTCGTGGGCGCCGGCGCGGCACTCATTTGGGGAGTGTTAGCCCTTGCGTGAAAACGGCGGACGCGCTTTAAAAATCGGAGCGATCGCCGGCGTGGTCAGCGCCGTGGTCTCCATGATGCTGCCCAGCCCCACCACGATCGCGACCTTCAAACCCTGGGCCGCAACGGACAAAACCGTGCGCTACACGTTCTGGATTTCAACCGGAATCGTCAGCTCGGTTTTACTGTGGGCCTTCGTCGTGGCCAACGGGGATGACTGATGCATCTCACAGCGCTGTTCCTGGTCGGATGGATCCTAACCTCGCTCGGGGATCTCACAGAGCGCGAATCGCCTAAAACATTCACTCTCGGCGGCCGCACGTGGAAATTCTCCTCGTTGCTGACGGCTGTCGGCGTGATGTTCTTTCTGATTGCACTCTTCAAGAGCTTCGCCGAGGACTGACGTGCGCGGCCCGCAGACTTCCGGGAGCTACCAGCTCACCAAGCGCGCGTCGCCTTACGCCGGCCGCGGATTCCGCGGGGTCCTGAATTGGATCCGCGACAACATCATCGAAGAGCTCGCGCCCGTTTGCGACGAAGGTCCAGACTCGCTTTCCGGCGATGAATTCCGCACGCCGTTCGACGTCACATTTGCCGGCAACAGCACGATTCTCAACCCGCAGATCTACAACATCGAAGTGCGCGAGATCTTCCTCTACGTGCAAACCTCGAACACGCTGCGCGTTTTCGTGGATGCTGTGCCGCAGGGCGCTTCCTTCACCCTTCCGGATACCTCCGGGCAGAATCTTCCGCCGTTCACGGTGCAGAGCGGAAAAGCCGTGATTCTAAACTCCACCAACGCACTGCGCGTCACCGGCTGGGTTCGGTGGAGGTTCGTTCAGCCGATCGGCCGGGGCACGGTATGAAGTGCAAAGGGCGCAAGCAGTTCGTTCCGACGCAGTTCACGCAAATGTCGATCCGCGCGGCCGGCGCCGCGCTGGGCGATCACTTCATTCTCTACCAGGCCGACGCGGAACTCGCAAACGCGAAAATTTTGGGCCCAGACATCATCATGCGCGGCACCTTAGCCGCGCGGCCAGCGGCAAGCATCGCAGGCCGATTATATTTCGCCACTGACAACGGGCTTCTATATAGGGACAACGGGGCGAGCTGGGACCAGTATTGCTCACTCGGCTTCGGTGGCAATCCCGGCGACATGATTTTTGCAGCGAACCCTACGACAGGCGGCTACTCCCTTCTTGGCATCGGCGCAAACAAAACCGTGCTGCGTTCGAACGGCGCAGCGCCAGGCTGGTCAAACAAAATTGTGCTCACCGATCCCGACGGAGAACAGACTCTCTTCCAAGCAGCAAATGACCTCGCACTTTTGCGCTTGGTCCCAGCCGGCACGGCACCCACGAACGGGTTGCTCGCTTGCACGAATTCAGCAAACAACGCCTTCACTTTCTACATACGAGAGGATGGTCGCGTTTTTTTCAACGTTGGCATAGTGAACGATGGCGGGGGAGTGAAGCACGCGAGAGCGGCTTACGGCGCGATCGCTGCGAATTCAGATGTGCTGCTGACGGTGAACTGGACGACCGCGTTTGCCGACGCAAACTACACCGTGGTCGCAACCGCCCAGGATGGGAGCACGATCCACGTGGTTTGCACGATCACGAGCAAAACCGCAGCTCAAGTGCAGATCGAAGTGAAGTGTCCACAGACCGGCAGCACCGGCGGAACGGTTCACCTAATCGCTTTCCACGACTAGAAGGGAATATCCCCATCGGAGATTTCTGAATTGGCCACGGTTTCCGAATCGGCCGCGGTAGTGGCGCCGGCGCCAGCGGCCGCGGCACGCGTCCCACCGCCGAGCATCCGAAAATTCGTGCCAACGATCTCAAACGCGGTGTGCTTCTCTTTTCCCTTGTCTTCCCACTCACGCGATTGGATGCGGCCCTCGACAAAAACCAGCGCGCCCTTCGTCAGATACTTCTGCGCGATCTCGGCCTGTTTCCCCCACAAGACGATCCGGTGCCACTCGGTGCGCTTCTGCTTCTCACCGTTCTTGTTTTTGTAGGACTCATCCGTGGCGATCGAGAAATTCGCCACAGCCTGGCCGGAGCCGGTGTAGCGCGTTTCAGGATCGCGACCGAGACGGCCGACAAGAATCACTTTGTTGACGGACATGCATTTTCCCCTTTCACAAACTGAGTTCGTGCTGGTGGAAAAAGAGATCGAAATTTTTTGTCGGCGGCGCCGGTGCTTCCGGCTCTGGAGGTGGATTCGGAGGACTGCTGTCAAAAGCAAAAAGTTTCAGTTGCCGCTCGCCGTTCAGGTCGAGCTGCGTTTGCGAAATGTGGAACAGACCGGAGGGGAAGCCGTCGCTCCAGCGGCACTCGCCACACGCGCAGCCGGCAAACTCTTTCGACTCTTCGATTTTTTCCTCTTCCGGCTCACCGAGAAAACCGAGGAAACTTCCAAAGGCCTGCGCGCGCCGCACATTTTTGAAGGCGCGATAGAACTCTAGAACGAGATCTGACCGGTGTGAAAAACTCGCCGCCTTCGTCGCGTACTTAACCAACTCACGTAGAGAACGAGCATCGATCCTTCGAACCTTCCGGCGTTTTTCATCGATTCCATGCATTTTTTTAAGGTTGAGCACATGACTGTCTCCAGTGATCGAGAGCCAGAGTTTCTTAAATCGCGCAAGGAAATCGAGTGAAAGGGCTCCCTTCCGAACCTCGAGGAGTACGTGTAGATGCGGATGCCAGCCCGCGCGTGTGTAGGGCGACTCGACTGAATAGACTCCACCAGTGATTCCAGCATCCCTCCAGTCATCAGACTCTCGAAATTCCCGGAACATTGCAATGAGCCGATCAATTGCTTCACGTGTTAACACCATCCAATTCTTAAGGGTGAGCGTCAGGAAAAAATAATCGTACTTTTTTTGGTCGATCTTCGCGAGGATCCGGTCCTGCAGGACTTTCGAGCGCCGGCCCGCGCAATGCGGGCAAAACATAGAATCACAGTGGAAGGAAACTAGCTTCGAAGTGCCACAGGGCAAAGTGATACGCCGGAACCAGCGATCGCAGGCCAAAAGGCGCAGGCCGGCCTCTTTTTCCTTGCCATCGCCGCTCCGCTGCAAAGCCCAGGAGACCGCGCCCAACGTCTTGTAGCGCAAGCGGTTGCGGTCGTAATCCCTTTGATCGACCGTTCTCCCATCGAACTGATACGGGGAGATGTTCCTATTGGTATGAACATACGCCCCACTCCCCCCCGCCCCTCGCCCCGCGGGAACCCCATCCGCGGGGTCGAGGGGAGCGGATTTACTCCCGACCGCTTGCAAGGGACGCGCCAAACCACCCCTGGGCGCATTGGCAAGCGTATCGGTCGCCGGTCGCATCCCTGCGTTGCCGGCACTGGCGTCCACCTTTGCGCCCAGGGAACTCATTGGAGATCTCTCTCCGGAATCCAAGGTTTTAGGAAGTGGACACTCACCAGGTGACAACTGAGAGCACGGCACGCTCTTTGATGAGCTGTCCCTGTTTTCCTTTTGTGATTGTGGAAAAAGCGTGCCCAGTGGCATCGATTGCAACAGGCGAGCGCCCCACCACGCGAAGTGGGAATGCGAGTCACCATGCCGAAGGCTCGCTTCATTCGCCCAGCTCCGCGTATGTCCGGTGCCGGCAGTGGTCACGGCAGCACTCTGCACAGCGTCCGTTCGCGCAGCGGTACCTTGCTGACCAGAATTTTCTCCCACAGAAATTGCAAGAGGCGGGCACGGGATTGTCCCCACAACCGGGCGTGTCCGCCTCCTTGGCCCCCGGCGGTGCCGGGGAACTCGTATCGAGGAGCCGTGTTTCGGCAGATCCTCGCTTCATTTTTGTACCCCCGCGAGATCTCCTGCAGCTCCACCAGGTGCCGGCGCCGCGGCCGGCTCAGCTCGAGGAGAGCGAGGGGTAAGAATTTTAATTTTCCCGAGGTAGAATTCCCGCTTGACCAGGCCATCTCTCCAAACGAGATAGCGATAGCAGCCATTGCGGATGCGGATTTTCGCAGGCGCGTAGCGATGCCCGTTCCAAGAGTGGTCCTGAACCTTAACTCCGATCTCCGGGGGTTCTACCGCACACTTTTTGAGATCTCGCGGGGATCGCCGCTTGGACCTGGTGGACGGCTTTCGCGATCGCCGGCGTTTGTGGGGTAAGTGCTTCATTCAAATTCTCCAGCGAATGCAAAATAAAGGAGGGAACCGAAAATCAACGCAAGAAGAAGCTCCGGAGGCAAATGCTCGAGCACCTGGGCGATGGTGAAGATGACCAGGCCGGCCAGGATGCCCACCAGATTCGCCTTTTGGGGGTTCCGGAGACACCAGTTGTCGAAGTTGCGCAGTTCGCAGTAGCGCTCCCAGCGCGTCTTCACGAGTGCGTCCTATAAGTTATATTCAGACTCGTCAACCCCAGCAGGGAAGGGAAGTGCACGTCCAGAGGCTAAACCTAAACGTTTA
>Ga0099830_10001703_pt1 | contig 11316 bp, 10 predicted proteins | sample CZO8metaG_4_FD_79337 | JGI IMG/M metagenome (GOLD analysis project Ga0099830, IMG submission 79337) | Vadose zone soil microbial communities from the Eel River Critical Zone Observatory, Northern California, USA - CZOApr15con2H3.8 metaG | ecosystem: Environmental > Terrestrial > Soil > Vadose...
AAACGTCCGGACGTCTCAAGCCGGCGCTTGGATTCGGCGGCGAGGCGGTGCTGTGTCGGACTGTGGTAGAAGATCGCGGTGCGGTACTGCGAGCCAAAATCGCACACCTGCCCGTCCGGCGTGAGCGGATCGATGTTATGCCAAAACACGTCAAGGAGCTGCTCATACCCGATCTTCGTGGAGTCGTACACGATCTGGACCGACTCCGCGTGGCCGGTCCGGCCGGCCGCAACGTCCTCATACGTCGGATGCTTTGTGTGGCCGCCCAGGTACCCGACGGTCACTGCGATGACCCCATCGAGCTGGTCGAAGGGGTGCTCCATGGACCAGAAACAGCCGCCTGCGAAGGTGGCGGTAGCAACTCCCCTACCTGCTGAGGCGCGTTCCCGAGTCTCGGGCAGCACGCCGCCAGGGCGCTGCATCACCAGGGCCGCAGCGAGCGGCACGATAAGGATCTGTGGGCTGAAAGCCATGATCATATCTCCTTTGCCGCACCGATACGGTGCAGGCTCTTAGAACCGCACCGCCACGGCGAAGGTCCTACAGAGCTGCTCGCCTGCGGAGCACACACTTGCCCGCACGATGCCGGTGTGAGGGGTGTCCCCGAGTGGGGCGTCGACCGTGGGGGCGTCGAAGAAATACGCCGAATCTGGGGTCAGGTGCGGCGAGTCGAACCGCAGCACCGTGCCGTCCTCCAGCTCGAGCGCCGGCTTGAGCCGCGCATTGATGCGCGCGCCCGGCGCACCCACAAGCCGCAACCGACTGACCCTGCCGTGCTCCACGGCGAGATGGAACGGGGCCGCCGGGCCGCACGCAGCGACGGCGATCAACAGAACGGCCACGAGCGTGCGGCTCATTCGGCGAGGAGCTCCCGAATCCGCCCGTCCCAGGTGCGGAACTCGGCGTCGTTCAGGTGGAACTCGCCGTACCCGGTGTAACGGATCTTCCCGCGCTTGTCGATCAGCACAAAGCTCGGCCAATACTGGATGCCGTAGGTGTCCCAGGTATGTCGATCGTTGTCCTGGGCGTTGGGATAGGTGATGCCGAGCTTCGCCAACGCTCGAGCCACGTTGCCCTTGTCGTGCTCGCCCGCGTAGGGCGGGAACTCGGGCGTGTGGATCCCGATCAGCGTGAGCCCGCGATCGCGGTAGCGGCGATCAAACTCGACCAGGGACGGCACGGTGTTCGTGCAGTTGTAGCAGGTAAACACCCAGAAATTGAGGAGCACGGCGCGGCGGCGTAGCCCGGCGAGGCGCAACGGATGGTCCGCGTTGAGCCAACTCGTGTTGCTCAGCTCGGGGGCGCTCGTGTCGACCGACGGCGTGGACGCCGCCATGACTGCGGGCCGTCGCAGGCGGCCATTCGAGGCGGCCGCGAGACTGGTCACGACGACACTGGCGGTGACGAACGAGCCAGGGAAACGCATAGGGTTGACCCTTTCTGAGCCGGCCGGACCCGGCAGGTCCGATCCAGCCGGCCCCGTCTGCACGTGTTAGTGCTTCATTGCGTCGTGTTGCATCGAGCCTTCGCCGGCCGCGAGCGGCGCGTCGGCCAGCACAGCTTTCAGCTTGTTCGACCAGATCACCACGTGGCTGAAGCTCGCGAGATCGGTGCCCGCGGGGATCGCGAAGGTCGCACCGCTGGAGACGGTCTCCACCCGGTCAAGATTGACCGACTGCTGATCCACGCTGGCCGTGCGGCTCAACACCACGGAGGCATCCCGCGCCTTGCCGAGCGAGAAGTCCTGGGTCAGGCGCAACACTTGCTTCCCGCCCTCCGTGACGACTTCGAACCCGCCCGATACCGTGCGATTACCAACGGCGGTGAAACTGCCGTGCGGGCCCCGGGCCATCGCCATTGCGTCGGGTCCCATCGCTTCGTAGCTCATGGCGTCGTGTGCCATCCCTTTGGCGCTGTCGGCTTGCGCCTGCAGCGGCTGCGTTACGCACCAGACCGCAACGAACGGAAGCGCGGCTGCCGCAAGGCGTGTGATCGTGAGGCGCATTGTTGTGACTCCTTTTCCTTCGTGTTGGTGCGACGCTTGGGCCGCCTCCGACCGATGCGGCCGGACGGGACGCACAAGCGCGCAATGGGTTACGTGCCCCGTGGACGCGCCGGGGGTGCTGCGACCTGCGCGAGCGCTTACCGCGCGGCGAGGCCCGCGACGCCGGCGGGCAGGCCACCAAAGACGCCGATGGTCTCGAGCGCGCCGTCGTCCTGCACGCGCAACGCGGTGATCGTCCCGCTGCCGTTCAGCTGGTACAGGTACTGGCCGTTCGTGGGGAGCGCGAGGTCAATGTTCCCGGCGCCGACCTTTGCGGTCTGTCCGCTCACGTCGAGCAGACTGAGGCTCGCGTCCGGGCCCACGCGGAACCCGGAAATGGTGCCGCTGTGAGCGTTGGCTGTGTATGCGAAGCGGCCGTCGGTGGTCACGACGAGCCAGCAGGGAGCGCCCTGATGCGTGGCCACTGCGCCGCTGACGACCGTCAGACGCCCGTTCTCGCCGACTTGGTAGGAGGACGCCGTGCCAGCAGCCTCGGACACGAAGAGCCCGTCCCGCTGGCCGAAGGCGAATCCGAATGGCCTGACGCCGGCGGATGCGACCGACGTCGGGCCGGTGGCCACGCCGTCGGGCCCTACCGTGTACACGGCGATCCGGTTGACGGTCTTCTCGGTGACGACCAACAGCCGACCATCGGGGCTGAACGCGACCTGCGCGGGACCGACGGCGGTGCCCGTGAGCGGACGCGTCGATCCTGGGATCGGGCTGAGGGCTCCGTCTGCGCCGATCGTGAAGCCGTTGATGTTTCCGCTGCCGCCCGCGTTCAGGACGTAGAGCAGGTGCCCGTGGGCGCTGAGGCTGATCGGCTGCGTCCCGCCAGACGCGACGCGCGCGGCGAGCGCGAGCCGCCCCTCGGGGTTCACGAGGAATGCCGAGATCTCGTTGCTGCCCGCGTTGACGGCGAACAGCAGCTGCCCTGCGTCATTCAGCGCGAGCGCGCCTTGGGATCCGAGACCGCCCCCCGTTCCCGTGCCGCCGGTGCTGACCGTGCCCGCCGCCGTCAACCGGCCGTCAGCAGCACGGGTGAAGATCGCGACCGCATTGCCTGATGTCTGATTGGTGAGGGTGTACACCGCCCGCTCACCGCTGCCACCGACCGCGCTCACGTCGACCCGGGCCGCCCGCAGTGCAGCCGGGCCGGTGAGGCCGGTGCCCCCGCGGTTCGGGGAGTAGGCGGCGATGGCCGCGGTCGCGAGTGCGAGAACGGCAAACTGCGTCTTCATTGGTTGCTACCTCCCGTGTTAGGTGAGAGCGATCCCTCCCGTCTCGGAAAGAGCGCTGCGGGGCGGCGCCGCGGATCCCCCCGCGGGCGATATGAGAGAGTTCTCACACTGTTCTCATCGTCGGATTGCGGCGCGGCTTCGAGCCGCGCCCCGCTGCGTCTCGCCCGATGGCCGACACCCCGGCACACTCGGCTCGGTGCCCCCGTCGTGATCTGATCCGGCCTGCAGTGCATTGCCCGGGCGAACCGGCGGGGCGTAGTTTTGGGCGTGCAGATACTCGTCGTGGAGGACGACCGTGATTTGCGGCGCTTCCTGAGCAAGGCGTTCCGTGAAGAGGGCTACGGTGTTGCCGAAGCAGAGTCCGGTGACCGCGCGCTTGAGCGCGCGCTCGACGGCACCTACCACTGCATCGTCCTCGACGTCATGCTCCCCGGTCGCGACGGATTCAGCGTGGTCGCAGAGCTCCGGCAGCGCCGCGTGCACACCCCCGTGCTCATGCTCACCGCGAAGGACGAACTCGAGTCGCGCGTGCGCGGGCTCGAAGGTGGGGCCGACGACTACCTCACGAAACCGTTCGATCTGTCCGAGTTGATCGCCCGGGTCCACGCGCTGATCCGTCGGGCCAAACTGCGGCACACCGACGCAACGCTTACCGTCGGGGGCCTCGTGCTCGACCCGCTGACTCGGCGGGTTACACACGATGGGCGGGTGGTGGACTTGAGCCCACGCGAATTCGCCCTGCTTGAGTTCCTGATGCGCAACGCGGGTCGCACCGTGTCCCGGTCGCGCATCGCCGAGGCGGTGTGGAACTACAAGTTCGATCCCGAGACCAACGTGGTCGATGTGTACGTCAATTACTTGCGAAGGAAGCTGACCTTTGCCGGGCGGAGTGCACCGATCCGCACGGCGCGTGGCATCGGCTATCGGCTCGACACCCAGTGAGTGAGCGACGTCTCAGCACGGTCCTCGTCAAGCGGTTCAGCCGGGTGGCGTGGACGGCGCTCGCCGGGTACGCGCTGCTCGTGGTCGGCGCGTTCGCGGTGGCCGCCGAGGCGGTGCTGCGTCGCTCTCTCGAACATTCCGCCGACGTCGTCCAGTCCCTGCTCGGCGCCTATACCGATTCCACTGGGGGACCGGGCAGCGTCATGCCCACCACGCTCGCGGATCAGCTCATCGGCATGGGGGCGCAGGTGGTCATCACGCGTACGACTCGCAACGCCGGGGGCATGCAGCAGGTGTACTTCCTGTCGCCCGACATGCCCGCCCAGCGACTGGAAGGGCTGCCGGCGTCCGCGAGCCCGGACGACGTGCGTCAGGTCCTCTTGGCGGCGATCGCCCAACGGGCGCGCTGGCGGTACCGGACCCTCCACCGGTCCGCCGGATCCTTCGACATCTACATCGTGGGGAGCCGCCAGCCCTATCTGGTCGCTCTCGCCGGCCTGACCATCGTCGCCGCGCTCCTGCTGCCCGTCGTGGCGCTCAGCGCGCGCGGCGCAGCGCGCCGCGCGGTGGCCGACGCCCTCGGACCGCTCGGGCTCGTGACCGCGGCCACGAGCGCCATTGGGCCGGCGGAGCTCGGTCGCCGGATCGCGAGCCCCACGGGCCAGGCCGAGATCACCGAGCTCGCGGAGAGCATCAATCGCATGCTCGAGCGGGTGGATCGCGCCCACCGGGCGCTCGAGTCCTTCACGGCGGACGCGAGCCACGAGCTGCGCACGCCGCTGACGCACTTGCGCGCCCAGGTGCAGTGGGCGCTGGGTGAGGGCCGCGCTGCACCGGACGTCGGAGAGGCGCTCGTGGCCATGGAGCGTGAGCTCGAGCGCACCACGAAGATGATAGATGAGCTCCTGTTGATTGCCCGCGGCGAAAACCAACAGCTCGCGCTTGCCCGTGCCCCATTCGACCTGACGGCGCTTGTGGCCGAGGTCAAGGAGATCGCCGAGGCGATGGCGATGGGCCGAGACCTCGCCGTCCAGATCGGGCCGTCGGATCCCGTGTGGGCGTGGGGAGACGCGGATCGGACGCGCCACGTCCTCTTGAACCTCGCTTCCAACGCGGTTCGCTATACCGGCCGCGGAACCGTCACGTTCGCCGTCCGCTCCGACGGCACGATGGCGGGGGTGAGCGTCGCAGATACCGGGCCGGGCATCGCGCCCGAGCACGTGGAGCGCATCTTCGACCGCTTCTACCGCATCGATCAATCCCGCAGTCGCGCGCTTGGCGGCGTGGGCCTCGGCCTCGCGATCGCGCGCCTGTTGGCCGAGCTCCAGGGAGGCACGATCGCGGTCGAGAGCTCCCCGGACCGGGGCAGCACGTTTACGCTGTGGCTCCCACGGGCCGATGCGCCGGCGCAAGCGAGCGGTCCAGTCCCGCAGGGCCCGTAGCCATTGTGTCGCCCAGCGCGGTTCAGATGCCCGCACCGAACCCCGGATGAGGGGACCGTGAGAGTCCTCTAAGAGAAGGTCCCGAGCGCCGCACTCCCTTTGCGCGCGGTCAGGCGCGGCGCTAGCGTCAAGGCCAACGGGAGTCATCTCATGACCGAACCTGCAGCAGTCGCTGCCACCGAACGCCGTCCGCATCCGGCCGTTCGCCGCCATCACTGGATCGTCCGCCTCACCCATTGGGCAACCGCGGTGCTGCTGGCGGGAATGATCGCGAGCGGGCTCCAGATCTTCGAAGCCTACGCGCGCTTCGGAAACCGCGGTGGCCCGTTTTTCCCGAGCCCCTTCACCGACGGGGAATTCCCGGCGTGGAGCCGACTCGGTGGCTGGCTCGCCGGCGCGCTCAACTGGCACTTTGCGCTGATGTGGCCGCTCGTCGCCGTGGGCCTCCTCTACCTCGGCTACCTCGTGGGCAGCGGCGAATGGCGCGCGCTGCTGTTCCGCCCGCGCGACGTGCGGGGCGCGCTGGCGATGATGCAGTACTACTTGCGGCTGCGGCGCGAGCACCCACCCCAGGGCAAGCACAACCCGCTCCAGAAGCTGGCCTACACGAGCATCTACGTGTTCGGCGTGCTCGCCGTGCTCACCGGGCTCGCGATTTATAAGCCGGTCCAGCTAGGCTGGCTCACCGCGCTGTTCGGTGGGTTCCAGGCGGCGCGCTACTGGCACTTCTGGATCGTGTGGATCTTCGTCGCGTTCACCATCGTGCACGTCGTCCTCGTGTTCGTCGTCGACCCTGCGTCCCTGCGGGCGATGCTCACCGGCGAGTATCGCGGGAGGTTCCCGAGCCATGACTAGATCGACCGATCGGCGCAGCTTCCTGCGGCTCGCGACCGCGGGCGGCGCGGCATCGCTCGCCGCGGCGTGCGGCTGGGACGGCGGCAACGCCCTGCGCCCGCGGCTGCTCGACATCAGCCGGGTGAACGACTGGGTGGGCGAGCACATCCTGTTTTCGCCAACCCGCCTCGCCCGCACCTACAGCCCGGCCGAACGCAGCCGCGAGCTGCCGAGCTACTTCATCTCCGAGATGACGCCGATGCTGCGAGACTCCCGCGCCTGGCGCCTGCGCGTGGATGGGCTGGTGCGGCAGCCCCTCGAGCTCGCGCTCGATGACCTGATGCGCCTGCCGCGCGTGTCGTACACGGTGAAGCACCACTGCGTGGAGGGCTGGTCGGCGATCGCCAGCTGGCACGGCGTGCCGGTCGCGGCGGTCGTGGAGCGGTGCCAGCCGCTCCCCACCGCGCAGTACATCGCGTTCCGCTCATTCGACGCCGACTACTCGAATGGCTGGGACATGGCGAGCGCCATGCACCCGCAAACCATCCTCGCCTTCGGTTTGAACGACCAGCCGTTGCCGCCGGACCATGGGGCTCCGCTGCGGTTGTACTCGCCCATTAAGCTGGGCTACAAACTGACGAAGTACCTGTTGTCGATGACGTTCACCGACCAGCGACCGGGCGGGTACTGGGAGGATCAAGGGTATCCGTGGTTCGGAGGAGTGTGAGCGCGGGAAGGGCTCTGCCCCATCGCCGGCCTCCGGCGAGCGCCGCGTGAAGAATTCGCGCCGCCGCGACACGACCTAATGCGGATCGTGGTGCTGGGCGCCGGGGCGGTGGGGGCCTACTACGGCGGCCAGCTGGCCCGCACCGGACACGACGTCACGTGCTTCGCCCGCGGTGCCACCCTCGCCGCGATCCGCGAGCGTGGCTTGGAGATTCGGACGCCGGAGGGCGCGTTTCGGCCACACCTTGCCGCCACCGACCGGATCGAGGAGCTCGGCCCCGCTGAGTACGCGATCCTCGCCGTCAAGAGCTACTCGCTCAGCGCCATCGCACCCGTCGTCCGACGGGTGGCCGAACAGGGTGCGGCGATTGTGCCCTTCCTCAACGGAGTGGAGACTGCCGAGCAGCTGTGGGGGCAGGGTGTGCCGCGGCCGGCGGTCATCGGCGGCGTGACAACGATTAGCGTTGCTCGCGTCCAACCGGGCGTAGTCGAACGGCGCAGTCCGTTTCAGATCATGGTTCTGGGGGAGTTCGATGGGCGGCCGAGCGAGCGGGTCGGCTCCATCGCCGCGGCGTTCCGGGACGCTGGGGTAGAGGTGCGCACTTCGGATCGCATCGTCGTGGAGCTGTGGCAGAAGTTCGTGTTCATCACGGCGCTCGCCGCGGCCTGCGGACTGGCGCGTTCGCCGGTCGGGCCGCTGCGCACGTCTGCACTCGGTCGACGACTGCTCGAGCGCGCCGTGACGGAAGTGGTCCAAGTGGCTCAGGCGCGAGGCATCCCGCTGCCCCCAAACGAGGCAGCCCGAGTGTTGGCGCTGATCGACGGTCTGCCGCCTGGGATGCGGCCGAGCTTCCTGCTCGACCTGGAGGCGGGGGGCCCGACCGAGCTCGATATCCTCAGCGGAGCGGTATCACGGTTCGCCGAGCAAGCCGGCGTGGCGACGCCGGTGCACGATACGGCAACCGCTGCGCTGGCGCCCCGCGCGGAACCGACATCTGGCTAGGTGGATATTCGATCGGCCGTCCGCCACCGCTGCCTCGGCCTAGTGGCTCGGACTGCACCGCGGCGCGCCCGCCGGAGTGAGGTGCTGTCCCGCCGACATCGCGTACTCTTACGGCCGCGTCAGGTCCCGAGCCCAGGCCCGCGAATCCGGAGACAGTGAAGCCCGGCTGCGTCACCCTCTAGTCGCGGGTGGGCGGCTTCTTCTCCTTCGTCGTATCCCGCTCGGCTGGGCGCTCTCTCGCTGGGCGCTGCGCTGGTGCGCGCTCCTCGGGCGGCGCGGCGCGTTGTGGCTCGGCGCGCTCGGGCGGCGCACCGGCCCCGGGCCGCCCGGGCGATGTGGGCGGCGCGCCTTGCGGTTCAACGCGCGCGGGCGGAGCACCGGGCGCGGGCCGCTCGGGCGCCGGAGTCGGCTCGCGCGTGGGCCTCGCCGGCGCGGCGCGCGGGCGGCCACTTGGTCGCTCAGCCGGCGCTCGTCCCTCGGGAGGCGCGGACTTCGCTGCTCCGGCTTGCCCGGGACGCTCGGACGGTGGGGGTCGCGCCGTCGCTCGCCCCGGTCGCTCGGGTGGTGCGGGTTGCGCCGCGGCCCGCCCCGGACGCTCGGACGGTGGGGGTCGCGCCGTCGCTCGCCCCGGTCGCTCGGGTGGTGCGGGTTGCGCCGCGGCCCGCCCCGGTCGCTCGGATGGTGCGGGCTGCGCCGCGGCCCGCCCCGGACGCTCAGACGCTGGGGGTTGCGCCACCGCTCTGCCGGGGCGCTCCGACGGCGCAGGCCGCTCCACTGCTCGCGCTGCCGGGGGAGCTCGATTGGGCGTCGGGACTTGAACGGTCGGCGGGAGTGGCCGCGGGGCAGGCAGCCCCTCGCGTGCCGGGCGCAGGACCGGCGCGGGACCGTGCGCCGTGGCCGGCGGGAGTGTGGGCCGGACGAGCGGCTGCGCGCGCCCGACGGGCATGTTCGCGCGCAACGTTCCGAGCGTGGTCTCGTCGACCGGCCGGCCGGGGTGAGCGCGCAGTGCCGCTTGGCGCGCGGTGAACGGCACGGGTGGCGGCGGCGGCTCTTGCCGCACCACAACCGCGCGCGTGACCAGCACCTCCGGCGGGCGGCGCACGACGACGCCCTCGGGCTGCGCCAGCACACTCTGCCGGCCGGGGGCGACGGCGGCCGCTCCCACGACCGTCCCCTCCGCCAGCCGCTCGCGTGGCACCGCGATCACGCCCGTGCCCACCGGGCGCGCGTGCACGAAGGTCTCCTGCGACACCACGGTCGTGGCGCCGGGCTCGTCGCGGTTGCGGTAGGTGATGTTCGTGACGTTCACGTTCGTCACGTTGACGTTGGTGATGTTGACGTTCGTCACGTTCACGTTGCGGACGTAGGTCTGGCTCACGCGATAGGCCGGCACGTAGGGCTCCTCGGGCGCGAGCGGGAACCAGGCGACCCCGCCCCCGCCGCCCACCCCGATGGCGACGCTCCAGTTCCGTCCCCCGACGAACGCCACCAGCGCCGGGGCATACACCGGCCGCGCCACGACGCGGCCCGGCACCCACGCCCAGCTGCCGTCCCAATACACCCAGCGGCCGTAGTGAAACGGCGCGAACCCCCACGGGGCGTCGTCAATCCACGTCCAACCCCAGGGCTCGACCCACCCCCAGTGGCCGTACCGGTACGGGGCCCAGCCGACGATCGCGGTCCGCGGCACCCACACCGAACCGTATTGCGGCACATCGCGCCACTCGCCCGCGTCGTCGAGGTCCTCATACCCAATCAGCTCATGCGACACGTAGCGCGCCGAGCGGGCCTCGTCCCGGCGGCGATCGCGGGTCGCGCACCAGTCCTCCCAGTCGTCCGGGCGCCGGGCGTCGTGAATGTCGTAGCTCGGCGCGTCTCTGCCGGCGACGAGAGCCGCCTGCTCGGCGTGCACCGAGAACGCCGATCCGGCGACCGTGACCTCGGCCTCGCCGTGGCGGACCGTGACGCTGGTCGTATCCCCGGTCGAGTCCACGTCGACGCGATAGGTGCCGGGGCGCAAGAGGGACACTGCGCCGGTCGGTGTGTCGATCTCGAAGTTCTCGTCTTCGCGCAGGTTGCGTAGTCGCACGTTGAGCGATCCCTGCGACACCCGCAGCTGGGTCGTGTGGTCGTCGAGCGCCAACACGCCAAACGCGGTTCCCGAGGCAAGCCGAATCGCGCTCGAGCCGACCGTCACTTCGGCGCGGGCGTCCGCGTCGGTCCAGAGATGGTCGCCCGTGTGCAGGGGGTAGTTGATCGTGGCGGCGGTCCAGTCGTCCAGTGTACTCGGTCGGAACGAGACGCTGCCCATAAGGAAGCTCAGCCGACCCACCCGACTCGGGGGATCGTCCTCGGCGGGGCCCGCACGGCCGAAGTTGGGGGCCAGGGCGAGCACGAGAGCAGGTATGACGAAGCGAGCGAAGCGCATGGTCGGCTCCTGTCGAGCGGGGGCGGCCCCGGGGGGGCACGCCGCCCAAGGATAAGGCGTCCCCGGCAAGAAACCAAATGGTCGCTCATCTCGGGGACGAGCGCGGGCAGCCGGTGTTAAGGCTTGATGCCAGCGGTGAGCCGATCTAATGAATAGGGGGTTAGCTAGGACAGGGCGGCGAGGCGGTCGTCATAGCTGCGAATCCACCGACGTGCTCCGGCGTCAACCGGACGGGCGCTGGCTCATCGCGCTGGACAATCCGTGGGGCGTCCAGATTCTCTCGTCGCCCTAGGTCAGATCCTCACGGCCTTCGCGTATGCCAGCTGCACGACCTCGTCGGTGTTCCTCTGGGACGCGAGCACGCAGACTACGGCGCCCTCTTGCCAGAAGACGAGGGTAATCCCGCCCACGCGGTAGATGCGGAAGGTGATGCCGTCGCGGACGCGCTGTTGAGCGGCGCGTGGAAGCTGGGCGAGGGGTCCACCGTACATCTCGCAGATGAGCGGAGCAGCATCGGGCCCGGTGTACGCGAACAACGCGCTCGGGCGCCCAGCCACGCGATGCACGCGACCGCCTGCCAGCCGGTACTGCATCATTGCGAGGTCGAAGACGCGGGTGGGGAAGGCGATCCCGCGTTCCGCGAAGAAGCGTTCGAG
>Ga0099830_10001705_pt1 | contig 11315 bp, 10 predicted proteins | sample CZO8metaG_4_FD_79337 | JGI IMG/M metagenome (GOLD analysis project Ga0099830, IMG submission 79337) | Vadose zone soil microbial communities from the Eel River Critical Zone Observatory, Northern California, USA - CZOApr15con2H3.8 metaG | ecosystem: Environmental > Terrestrial > Soil > Vadose...
CTGCGGTCCGGTGCCCACGGCCGGGAACACGCCGCTGTCGGCTGCGCCGGCCTCCAGGTCGCGGAGCTGGCCTTCCAGGTACGCCTTCAGCCTGCTGCGGTACTCACGCTCGAACGCCCGCAGGTCGTCTACGCGGCGCTCCAGCTCCTCGCGGGACTGCACGAGCGAGCCCATCGCCTGGCGGTGCCGCTCCTGGGCGTCCCGCTCCAGGGCCTCGGCCCTGGCCCTGGCGTCACTGGTGATCTGCTCGGCCTGGCGGCGGGCCTTGCCCAGGATGTCATCGGCCTCACGGCGGGCCCGGCCGAGCGTCTCGTCGGCCTCGCGCCGGGCATCGGCGATCGCCTGATCTGCCGTCTGCTGCGCGAGCGCCAGGACGCGGGCGGCCGTGTCCATGTTGTCCTCGACCGGCGGCATGCCCATCATCTGGGGCTCCGGCCGACGGTCAAGCTCTTGACGTGGTGGCTCGGGAGCCATCAGCTCAGGAGCCGGTTCGGCGAGGGGAGAGCTGAGCGCGGACATCGGTACCTTGCCCCCGCGCAGGCTCTCAGCCAGCTTCGCCCGGAGTTCCTCGTTCTCCTGGATCAGCCGGTCTAGCTCGACCTCTACCTCGTCGAGGAAGGCGTCTACCTCTTCCTCGTCGTAGCCGGGCCTGAGTCTGGTGGTACTGAACTGCTTGTTCCGCACATCCGCGGGCGTCAGCGGCATCTCGTCTCCTCGGCACGCCTGGACTGTGTTCCTGTCGGACGTTACCCGATCACAGCAGCGTCACGGCCTGCATCGCGAAAATGACCACGAAGAAGAGCACCATGAAGCTGAGGTCCAAGGCCACAGTACCGAGCCTGACCGCAGGAATGTACCGCCTTAGGAATCTCAGCGGAGGGTCAGTCGCGGTAAAGACCACCTCAGCGACGATCAGCAAGGGCCCGCTGGGCGTCCATGACCGGGAGAAGGTCTGTATCCAGCTGAAGATCAACCTGCCCAGGAGAATCACAAGGTAGATCGAGAGCACGTAAAACAAAACTATCTTTACAATCCCCAACATCCCTGCCTGCCTTCACGGACGCCGGGATGACCACCGCGGGTGCCGTTGCTGTCAGCTCGTCACCGAGCGTCTAACTCTGGTTGAAGAAGCCTCTCTCCGCCATTCGCGCCTTGTCCTCGGCCGTCACCTCGACGTTCGCCGGAGACAGCAAGAACACCCGGTTGGTCACACGGTCGATGCTCCCGTGCAGCCCGAAGATCAGCCCTGCGGCGAAGTCGACGAGCCGCTTGGCATCGCTGTCGACCATCTCAGTCAGGTTCATGATCACCGGAGTGCCCTCGCGAAAGTGCTCTCCAATCGTACGGGCTTCATTGTATGTGCGCGGGTGCAACGTGGTGATACGCGCAAGGTCAGCAACCTGGGCCGTCGCGGTGCTGCCGCGGCCGGACAGCGGCTGGCCTGCTTCTGCGGTGAAGTCGCCACGCATGGCGCGGGCAGGCGTCCCGTCGCCGCCGACCTCCGGCTCGACCGGTTCCTCGTACTCCTGGTACTCCTCCTCATAGGAGTCGTAGCCATCCTCGTACCGGTGGTCGTCCTCGACAAGGCCGAGGTAGACCGCCATCTTGTGCATCGCGCTGGCCATCCTTCAGCCCTCCGTCATCACCGTCTCGGAGCCCCGATGCGTGGGACATTACCCGACGAAGGCCGGACGGCCGCCAAGCAACGCCGTACCGACCCGCACGTGTGTCGCGCCGGCCGCGATCGCCTCTTCGAGGTCACCGCTCATTCCAGCAGAAATCATGACCGCTTCATGGTGCGCCGCGCGGACGACGGCAGCGATTTCGGCGAGTCTGCTGAACGCGGCTGATGGCGGGGTAGCCAGCGGAGCGACGGCCATCACCCCGCCCAGCACAAGGCCGCCTTCCGCCGCGATGGCGTCAGCGATCTGCGGTACCTGCCCGGCCACGACCCCCCCGCGAGTGACGTCTCCGTCGAGGCTGACCTGAACCAGACAGCGGACAGTACGGTCAGCCCGGCGCGCCTGCGTGCCTAGTGCCCGGACCAACCGCAACCGGTCGACCGAGTGCACGACGTCGGCGTAGGACACAACGCTGACGGCCTTGTTGGTCTGCAGCTGACCAACGAAGTGCCAGGTGAGCGTGGGCCGCAGGTCGCTGCATTGGGCCGCCTTCGGCGCTGCTTCCTGATCCCTGTTCTCCCCGACATCGTGCACACCCAGGGCGCTGAGCAGGCGGATATCGGAGGCGGGGAACGTCTTGGTAATGGCGATGAGGGTGACCTCACGGGGGCTACGGCCCGCGGCCTCGCAGGCCGCCGCGATCCGGCCGCGCACCACGTCAAGCCGCCCGGCCAGCTCGGCACTCCGGCTGTCCGGCGCGACCAGCGGGCCGTCCGTCACCGGCCCATCATGCCGCCAGCCAGATGAGGCCCGCGAACCGCCCGGTGCGCCCATCGCGGCGGAATGAGTACAGATCTGGCGTCTCGGCGGTGCATCGCGGATCGTCGTCCACCTGCCTGATCCCCGCCCGGGCCAGCTGCGCCGTGATGCCTGCCCTAATGTCAAGCCCGGGGCTGCCCCGCCGGGTGCGGCAGGCCGCCTCAGGGACAGCCGCCGCCACCCGGTCCCGCACCTGGGCAGACACTTCGTAGCAGCGGCCGCAGATCGCCGGGCCGATCAGCGCGCGCATCCGGGCCGGAACGGCGCCCGCGCCGGCCATCGCCGCCACGAGAGCGGTCACCACTCCCGCAGCCGTTCCCTCGCGGCCCGAATGGGCGGCGCCAACGATCCGGGCCCGCGGGTCGGCGAGCAGGACGCCGGCGCAGTCGGCCGCCAGCACCCCGAGAGCCAGCCCGGGCACGTCGGTGAAGATCGCGTCGCCCTCCCGGCCTGACGAGCCGTGATCCGCGTAGCTGACATGCGATCCGTGCACCTGCCGCATCCAGGTCAGTCCGGACTCCGCAACCTCGCAGGCCTGCGCCACGCTGAGCCTGTTGCGGGCCACGGAGGCGGGGTCGTCACCTACCGCGCCGCTCATGTTCAGCGTGTCGTAGGGCGGCAGGCTGACTCCCCCGGACCGGCCGGTGAACACAGCGCGTACCCCGGGTGCGAAGTCGAACGCAGCGCCCGCGGTGGCGGCAGCACGGGATTCCTCAACCACGGGCTCCTCAGCCACCGGGTTCCTCAATCACCGGCCGCTCAACCACCGGGTCCCTCAGCCGGCATGCTCACTTGAGGAAGTCGGGAACGTCGAGTTCGTCGTCCTCCTCGAACACCACGGACCGCCGCCGCGTCGTCGCCGCGTCGAACACCCGTGCCGCGGCCGCGGCATCCGGGCGCGGCCGGGGGGTGGCGGCAGGCGCGGCACCTGACTCGGGGCGTGGCGGCGGGACACCATCCGTCCCGGCGTCGTGCTCGGCGGACAGGCCTGCCCCCGGCGAGGCCGCCGACTGCTCAGATATCGAGGGCCAGACGTCCTCCCCCGACGCTGGCATGGCGGTCGTCCCCGCCCCTGCCGTCACCGGCGCCCCGGAAGAGGTGGCATCAGCCAGCGCCGACCGGTACCCGTCGTCGGCCGATGCGCCGGCCGAGCCCGGGGCCGCGGCCTCGGCGCTGGTCCCGTAGCCGACGGACACCCGCTGCGGGCGCACCCGCCTGCTGCCCCCCTCGTCGAACCCGGCAGCGATAACCGTGACCCGGACCTCATCGCCCAGGGCGTCATCGATGACCGCGCCGAAAATGATGTTGGCCTCCGGTGCCGCCGAGTTGGATACGAGTTGAGCGGCCTCGTTGATCTCGAAGAGGCCGAGGTCGGAGCCACCCTGGATGGACAGCAGGACACCATGGGCGCCGTCGATGCTGGCCTCGAGCAGCGGGCTGGAGATCGCCATCTCGGCGGCCGCAACGGAACGATCATCCCCGCGCGACGACCCGATTCCCATGAGGGCGGAACCTGCTCCAGACATCACCGATTTCACGTCGGCGAAGTCCAGGTTGATCAGCCCGGGTGTCGTGATTAGGTCGGTAATTCCCTGCACACCTGAGAGCAGAACCTGGTCGGCGGCCTTGAACGCGTCAAGCACGCTCACGTGGCGATCGGAGATCGACAGCAGACGATCGTTCGGGATAACAATGAGCGTATCCACCTCGGCGCGCAAACGCTCGATGCCCAGTTCAGCCTGGGATGCCCGGCGTTTTCCCTCGAAACCGAACGGCCTGGTGACCACGCCAATCGTGAGTGCGCCGAGCGACCTGGCCACGTTGGCGACGATGGGCGCACCACCCGTGCCGGTGCCGCCGCCTTCCCCGGCCGTGACGAAGACCATGTCGGCCCCCTTGAGGACCTCCTCGATCTCCTCACGGTGGTCTTCCGCGGCCCGGGAGCCGACTTCAGGGTTGGCGCCCGCGCCAAGCCCGCGGGTCAGTTCCCGCCCGACATCAAGCTTCACGTCGGCATCGCTCATGAGAAGCGCCTGCGCGTCCGTATTGATCGCGATGAACTCAACGCCTTTGAGTCCCTCTTCGATCATCCGGTTCACGGCATTGACGCCACCCCCGCCGATACCGACCACCTTGATGACCGCCAAATAGTTCTGCGGTGCTGCCACGAGGAGGGCCCTTTCCGCTCGTTTTGCCTCTGTCGTGTTCCTGGCCGCCTTTTTTACGGCCGGCGAGGGTGTTAACCTCGGGAAACTACCGCGTCAGTGTTCCGCTGAAATACATCCCCCATAGCGTTGGCTGCGCATTTCCCGCGATTCCCAGTAAGTCAACCCTCACTCTCAACTTGAGATTTAGAGTTATGTCATCCTGGCGATTGATACGGACAGTAGGGTTGCGCGGCACCGGGGTCAACTAACCACGCGCGAACTGGGCCGGCGTGTCGCGATCAGCCGGATTCCGCGTGCGGACGATTACCCACCGGTCATCGCGGTCCCCGGCGCGCTGACGTCATAGCTGCGGGCGCGGATGCGCATCAGCACGCCGAGTTCCTTTGCTTTCGCGGCAGGCCGGTCCGTGCCGCCCCACACGATCGTGATCCCGCCGGAAAGCGTGAGTGTCACATCGGACGGGCTTGACGCCGCCACCTCGGTGACCTTGCTGGCCAGGCTCGCGGGCAGTTCGCGCAGAACGGCCGCCGCCGCGTACACCGCCGGGCTGCCCCGCAGCGACGCCAGGACCTGCGGCCCGGCGGGCTGGGACCCGGCGGACTGGGACCCGGCGGACTGCGATCCGGGGGGGAACACGAAGCGCGGCAGCCGCAGCGGCGGGCTGGCAGGCTCCACTGCCACGCCAAACTTATCGATCAGCTGATACCCGCGGCCACTGGCCACCGCGAGCACGGGCGTGCGCTCGCGCACCGAGATCGTCACCCCGGTTGGCCACGCCCTGGACACCTGGGCGGATTCGATCTGCGTGATCCGCTCGATCCGGACCTCCACCGCGGCGGTGTTGACCCGGATCAGCGGAAGTCCGTCCGGTATGCCGGCCGCGGCCAGCACCTCGCTCCGCGGCACCAGGTGCGTGCCGGTGACCTGGATCGAGCGCACGACCAGGAACCGCGAGCCCACCAGTGCCCAGGCCACCCCGGCGACGATCCCGGTGATGGCGAGCGCGAAGAAGGCGGCCCGCCACGGGGTGTGCCGCTGTCCGCTCGCCTGGCGCCTGGCTGGCCCGGGCGCGTGTCCGCTCGCCTGGCCACTCGCCTGGCCGGGCGCCTGACTCACCTGCCTGCTCACCCGTCTGCCCCGGCCCGGGCACGCAGCGCCGCCACGATGAGCGGGCCAAGCGTGGTGACGTCGCCCGCTCCCATGGTGAGCACGAGATCTCCCGGTTTAGCCGTCGCGGACACCGCAGCGGGCACGGCGGCCGCGTCCGGGAGGTAGCGGGCCCGCGCCCCGGGCACCCGGGAGGACACGAGTTCGCCGGTCACCCCTGGCTCGGGATCTTCCCGGGCCGCGTACACGCCGAGCACGAACGCCTCGTCGGCGAGGCCCAGGGCGTCGCCGAGCTCAGCCGCGAAGATCCGCGTCCTGCTGAACAAGTGCGGCTGGAAGACGACGATGACCCGCCCTCCCTCGGCGATGTCCCGCGCCGCCCGCAGGTCGGCCGCCACCTCGGTCGGGTGGTGAGCGTAGCTGTCGAGGACCCGCACACCGTCGGCCTCGCCTTTGAGTTCCAGCCGCCGCAGCGCGCCACGGTAGGCGGCCAGCCCGCCGGCGATCTGCCCGGCGGGGACGCCGAGTTCGGCGGCGATCGCGAAGACCCCGGCCGCGTTCAGCGCGTTGTGCCTTCCGGGCACCCCGATGTCCAGCTGGACAACCCCCTCATTACCAAACGAACCAGCCGCCGCCGCTCCCGTCACAGACAGGCGAACCGTCATGCCGCGGGTCGTGATCCCGCTGACCCGGTAATCCGCACCGGTGGACTCGCCATAGCTGCGCACCCGGATCGGCAGGGCGCCAGCGGCGGCGGCCCGTGCGTGGGCGGCCCGTGCGTGGGCGGCCCGTGCGTGGGCGGCCAGCGCGGCCGCACCGCGGTCGTCGGCACACGCCACCAGCAGGCCGCCGGGGCGGATCCGGCGGGTGAAGGCGGCGAAGGCCGCCTCGATCTCCGCCAGGCCGGGATAGTTGTCCAGGTGATCCGCTTCGACGCAGGTGACGATCGCCGCCTCCGGCGAGAGCATGAGGAACGAGCCGTCGCTCTCGTCCGCCTCGGCGACGAAGAAGTCACCGCCGCCCTCGTCGGCGCCCAGCCCGGTCCCGGCCAGGATGCCGCCGATGACGTATGACGGGTCAGCGCCCGAGTGCCGCAGCACGGTCGTGAGCATGGAGGTGCAGGTGGTCTTGCCGTGCGTGCCGGCGACGGCGATCCCGCGCTTGCCGAGCATGACCGAGGCGAGCGCGGCCGCCCGGTGCAGCACCCGCAGCCCACGGCGGCGGGCCTCGGCCAGTTCCGGGTTGCTGTCCCGGATCGCGGTGGACACGACGAGCGTGTCAGCGTCGCCGATGTTCGCCGCGGCGTGCCCGACGTGCACCTGCGCGCCGAGTGCCGCCAACCCGGCCAGCATGTCCGAGCTGGCCGAGTCGCTGCCGGATACGGCCACTCCCCTGGCCAGCATGATCCGGGCGATCCCCGACATGCCCGCACCGCCGATGCCGGTGAAGTGCACCCGGCCCAGTTCGTCGAGGCTGACCGGATCCACCGGAGTCACCAGGCCCATGCCGTTCCCCTGCCGCGTAGCTGAGTCCCTGTCACTTATCGCCCCGCATGACCGCGATCACCTCACGGGCCAGCCAGGAGTCCGCGTCCCTGGAGCCGATCGAGGAAGCGGCCGCGGACATCGCGGCCACCAGTTCCGCATCCAGCAGGATGGGCAGCAGCATGTCCCGGATCCACTCCGGGCTCAGTTCGGCGTCGGGCACGATCAGCCCGCCCCCGGCCTCCTCGATCGGCAGCGCGTTGAGCCGCTGCTCGCCGTTGCCGTGCGGGAGTGGCACGTACGCGGCGGGCAGCCCCACCGCGGTGAGCTCCGCGCAGGTCATCGCCCCGCTCCGGCAGATCGCGAAGTCCGCGGCACCATACGCGAGATCCATCCTGTCCACGTACGGAAGCGTGATGTAGGGCGGGCCGGCGGCGGGCATCCGGACGTCGAGGTCGCTGCGCGGGCCGAGGATGTGCAGCACCTGGATGCCGGCCGCCCGGATCCAGCCCGCCGCGTCCAGCACCGCGTAGTTCAGCGAGCGGGCGCCCTGGGAGCCCCCGGTCACCAGGAGAACAGGCAGGTCGGGCCGGAGCCCGAAGTGCGCGCGGGCCTTGTCCGCGACGGCCAGCCGGTCCAAGGCGGCTATCTCATGCCGCAGCGGGATGCCGATGCAGGTGGCATTGGGCAGCCGGGTGCGTGGGCTGGCGGTGAACACGTGCCGGGTGAACCGCGCACCGAGCCTGTTGGCCAGGCCGGGCCGGGCGTTCGCCTCGTGCACCACGATCGGCACGTGGTGCTGTCGTGCGGCCAGGTAGCCGGGCGTGGCGACGTACCCGCCGAATCCGACGAGCACTGTGGCGTGCGTCCGGTCCAGGACCCGGGCAGCGGCGCCTACGGCGGTGCTGAGCTTTCCAGGCACGTGCAGCAACTGCGTGGTCATGCGGCGGGGCAACGGGACAGCGGGGATGAGCGCCAGCTCGTAGCCGCGCAGTGGCACCAGCCTGGTCTCCAGGCCGCGCTCGGTGCCCAGGCAGGTGATCTCGGTCCGGGGGTCAGCGCGCCGCAACGCGTCGGCGAGGGCCAGGGCGGGCTCGATGTGGCCCGCGGTGCCTCCGCCCGCGAGAACGACGCTCATGGCCACCTCACCTCCTTACGGACCGGTCGGCCCAGGGGGCTGGGCCCCACCCGGTGAGGGCGCTGGCCCAGCCCCGGCCCGGCTTATCCTCGCCGGGCCAGGCCAAGCCAGCTTAGGACGCGAAGCGGCACGCTGGGGCCCGCAGCGGCAAGGGCCTGGCTGGCGCCGGGCTCACGCTTGGCGAACGACATCAGCATGCCCAGCGCCACCATGGTCACCAGCAGCGACGACAGGCCCTCGGACACGAGCGGCAGCGGAACGCCGGTGATCGGCAACAATCCGAGTACGGCACCGATGTTCACGATCGCCTGGAGAACGATCCAGGCGGTAGCCCCGGCCGCGGCCAGCCGCATGAAGGTGTCCTCCACCCGCCTGGCGATCCGCAGGCCCGCGTAAGCGAGGCCGCCGTATAGGAACGACACACAGAGCGTGCCGACCAGGCCCAGCTCCTCGCCGAGGATCGCGAAGATGAAGTCGCTGTAGTCGTGCGGCACCCAGCCCCACTTTTCCCGGCTGGCGCCGAGTCCCACGCCGAACCAGCTTCCCGAGCCCACCGCGTATTTGCCCTGGATGCTCTGCATGTGCGGGCCGGTCGGGCCGCCCGCGGGGTTCAGGAAGCCGATCAGCCGCCCCCACCGGTACGGCGCGACGACGATCAGGATAAGTAGCACCAGCCCGATCATCGCGAGCATGCCGAGGTACAGGCGGCCCGGCGTGCCGATCACCCACAGCAGGGCGAGGAGGATGACCAGCATTATGAACGTGGTGCCGAGGTCGTCGCCGAGCATCACAAGCAGGCACAGGAACCCGGCGCCGGGCAGCAGGGGTATCAGAAGCTGCCGCCAGTCATCGAGCTGGCCCAGCTTCTCCTTGCGGGCCAGCAGGTCCGCGCCCCAGATGACGAAGGCGAGCTTAGCCAGCTCGGACGGCTGGAGCTGGAGCGGGCCGAGCTGGATCCAGCGCGACGCCCCGCCCGAGGTCACGCCGACACCCGGGATGAGGGTGAGCACCATGCCCAGGATGGACAGCCCGATCAGCGGGTAGGCGATGGCCCGGAAGAAGGTGGGCGAGGACCTGGCCGCGAACCACATGCAGGGCAGGCCGAGCGCCACGCCGAGCACCTGCTTTTGGAAGCCCGACCATGGCGACCCGCCTGCGATCAGCCCGGTGATCGACGATGTGGACAGCACCATGACCAGGCCAAGCGCGAGCAGCAGCGTGGTGATGCCGAGGACCAGGTAGTAGGACGTGAGCGGCCGGTCGAGCAGCCCGGCCGTGGCGGTGAACCGCGCCCACGCGTTACCCGCGCCCGGGCGGCCCCGGCCCGCGCCGTCGGCCCGCGACGGCTCGGCGGCGCTTACCACCCTGGCCCCCGCACGCGGGGGGCGCTGCGGCTCCCCCATTCCCCCTTCACTGCACCGCCTTCGCTCGTTCCTCGCTCCAGACGGCGCTGCGCCCCTTCGGCTCGCTCACTCCGTCCCCGCCAGGTCCGTCCCCGCCAGGCCGGCGACGGCGGCCGCGAACGCGTCACCGCGCGCTGGGTAGTCGCGGAAGATGTCGAACGACTGGGCGGCGGGGGCGAGCAGCACCGTGTCGCCCGGCCCGGCCAGCCTGGCCGCCTCGGCCACTACACGATCCATTACCCCAGTGTCGGTGCCCGCCGCCTCGACGACCGGGACATCCGGCGCGTGTCGCGCGAGAGCATGCCGGATCTTGGCCCGGTCGACGCCGAGCAGGACCACGCCGCGCAGCCGCGGGGCCGCGACGCCGACCAGGTCATCGACATCGCTGTCCGCTCCCTTGAAGAGGCCACCGGCGATCCAGACCACCGACGGATACGCCGCCAGCGACGCGGCTGCGGCGTGCGGGTTGGTCGCCTTGGAGTCGTCGACGTAGTCCACGCCACCGACCCGGGCGATCAGGCTGATCCGGTGCGGGTCCGGCCGGAACGCCCGCAGGCCGGCGCGGACCGCGTCCGGCGCGGCGCCGTAGGCCCTCGCCAGGGCGGCGGCGGCCAGGGCGTCGGCGACGTTGTGCGGCGCGGCGGGCCGCACGTCGTCGACGGCGGCCAGCCGGACGCCGTCGCCGAACGCCCGGTCCACCAGGAAACCGCCGGCCACACCGAGTTCGCCGGGCCCCGGGGCATCCCGGCGGAAGGCGACGATGCGTGCCGGGGCGGCCGCCGCCGCCGCGAGCTGGCGCGTCCGGGCATCGTCTGCGTTGCAGACCGCTATCGTGCCGGGCGCGTAGATGCGGCCCTTGTCCGCCGCGTAGGACTCGATGTCACCGTGCCAGTCGAGGTGGTGCCCGGCCAGGTTGAGCACAACCGCCGCGAAGGGTGCCACGGTGGTGCTCCAGTGCAGCTGGAAACTGGACAGCTCCACGGCGAGCACCGGGCTGGGGCTGGGGCTGGTGACGGCGTCCACCACCGACGTGCCCACGTTGCCCACGGCGATCGCCCGGTAGCCGGCCGCGGTGAGCATGCAGGCGAGCATCCGCACCGTCGTGGTCTTGCCGTTGGTCCCGGTGACCGCGAGCCAATCCTGCCTGCCCCCGCCAGGCAACGCCGGCCGCAGCCGCCAGGCGAACTCCACATCGCCGATCACCGGGATGCCTGCCGCGCCCACTGCGGCCAGCAGCGGCGCGTCCGGCCGCCAGCCAGGGGACGTGACAACCAGGTCGATCCCCCCGGGGGCCACTTCAGCGAGCAGCGCGCCGCCCTGAGCCGGCCGATCGCCGAGAGCCACCGCCACGCCCAGGCTTTCCAGTTCCGCCGCGAGCCGCCGCCGCTCGTCATCGTCGCGGCCATCGACCACGGTCACCCGCGCGCCGAGGCGGGCGAGCGTGCGGGCCACGGGCGGACCGGACACGCCGAGCCCCGCCACGCAGACCCGCTGCCCGGCAAATGCGTTCATGGCCTCCCTCGCGGGCGGTCGGCCCTGGGGGGCCTCCCATGGTCGTGCCGGAGGCGCGCAAA
>Ga0099830_10001707_pt1 | contig 11312 bp, 9 predicted proteins | sample CZO8metaG_4_FD_79337 | JGI IMG/M metagenome (GOLD analysis project Ga0099830, IMG submission 79337) | Vadose zone soil microbial communities from the Eel River Critical Zone Observatory, Northern California, USA - CZOApr15con2H3.8 metaG | ecosystem: Environmental > Terrestrial > Soil > Vadose...
AATCAGCAGCGGGAGGACAAACAGGATGACAGCGATCGGGATTATGCAGAGCAGAACCCCCATGGGCGGCACTAGAATCGGGCTCATACGCGACCGAACAGACCGGCAGGCCGAACCAGGAGGACGACGGCCGCCATGAAATAGAGGACGGCCAACTCGACCTCCGGGAAGAAGGCGATGCCGAACTCGCGGACGACACCGACCATGAGAGCCCCGAGTAGCGCGCCCTCGAGGCTTCCGAGCCCGCCGATGACCACGACGACGAACGCCAGGATGAGGGCGTCCACGCCCATGCCCAGCACGGCCCCCTGCTGGGGAACGATGATGGCGCCGCCCAGCCCGGCCATAAAGCTACCCAGCGTGAAGGCCTGCACGTAAACCCGGTTGACGTTCACGCCGAGCGCCGACGCCATCCGCATGTTCTGGGACGTCGCGCGGAGGATGACACCGAACTTGGTCTTGTAGATGAACGCCCAGAGGGCCGCTGCGGCGATGCCCCCCACCACGATGACGACGAGATTGTAGTTGGGATAGATGGAGTCGCCGATGGAGAAGCTCCCGAGGGCCTCGAAGAGGCTGCTGGCTGAGAGCGGGTACGGCCCCCAGATGAAGCGCAGCAAGTCCTCGAGGATCAGCAGCAGCCCGAAAGTGATCAGGAGCTGGTACTCCTCCGCGCGCTTGTAGAGCGGCCGGAGCAGTGTCGGCTCGATGATGGCGCCCAGCGCAGCGGCGGCCACGGCGCCGACGGGGAGAAGAACGTAGAGCCACAGGGATGGCTCGCCACCGCCAAGCACGCGACCCACCGTCCAGGCCGTCGCATAGGCCCCGACCGCGTAGAGGTTGCCGTGCGCCAGGTTGACGATCCTCATCACGCCGTAGATGAGGCTCAGCCCGCCGGCAATGAGAAAGAGAACCGAGGCGTAGAGCAGGGCGTTGAGGAGGTGGATCAGAAGGATGTCCACGGGCGCATAAAGTGCCCTAAAACGCCGGGCGAGTCAAGCAACTCGAATCAAGGATGATCTTCGACACGATACTGGATCGCTTTAAGATCCGGGTTGATCTCGTTTCCACCGACAAAGAGCCCCACGATGACCGTGTAGAGATCCGGATTGAGCGGACGGTTGAGATCGAGGGTAAACGCGCCAGCATCGCCGTAGGGCGCGTTGCCGAGATCCGCAATCGCACCGTTCTGGTTCACCACAACGTAGCCACATACAGGGAGATCCGCGGGATCGATTTTAGACGCCGGGCCTCGGAGCGGCTCACGCGCGATTGTGTAGGCGCGCTGGAATCGCAGGACCTTTTCCACATCGCCCCTGACTTCCAGTCGATTACCCCGCCGCTTGATCTCCGTAATGTACCCGCGTCTCGGGAGGGGATAGCCGTTGAAGAAACCTATCCCGAGAGGGTAGGTGACATCACGGAACGCCTGAAGCGTCACGGAGTTTCCCGACCACGTGTGCAGGCGATACGGGCCGTTGGTGACGAGGAAGTGGCGATGGGTCCTATGAAACTCCCGCAGCGCGGCCCAGCGCTTCCTCGCCTCGGCGGGCGTGACAAGATCTTGAAGGGCGGGTGGAACATAGCCTTCTCGCCTGAACTGCTCGACCAGCGAGGCGAGGCGCGCCTTCAGCCTCTCATTCCGGACGAGATCCAGCCACGGCAGGCGGCGGCGTATAGCCTCGTCTTGCGAGAACGCGGCGAGATGGCGCGTCACTGCCTCCTCCATGAGCGCGACCACGTGCCAAGGGAGCGTGCTCCACGGCGGGGCCACAGCAGCGACCTGCGTAAGATCGGCCAACCTCCGCGCCAAGTACACTTCGATGGGTTGCACTTGAAAGAAATATTTGGTTTCGCCACTTTCCTTTATCTCTTGCTCGGCCTTGAGCGGTCGGATTCCCACAAGCCACTCCCTGAGGAGTGTGGTCGAGGCATCTACGAGAGGATCGTAATCCGCGCCAGAACTAGGCGACTTCTCTCCCCAGCGGTACGCAAAAGCATAGGCGTACAGAATGTCGGCCGCGCTCATCGAGGTTCGGTCGTGAAATGACGAGAGCAGGACGCGATAGAGAATCTTTGTCCTCGCGGTCTTGCCTTCGCCCACCGGGCGCAGTATCCCGGTCCGGGGCTCGGCGCTGAGCGCCGCTGCCGGAACCTCCAGCGCGCCCGACGGCAGCTCCTCAAAAGTCAGCGCCGGCGTCGTGACGCGATTGGAGACCCACGTGGAGTTGTAGGGATGGGGAAGCTCAGCCGGATCGCCAACGGCGGACCAGATCAGCCGGCCAGCCGAGTCGCCGAACCCACTTATAGGATTCCACGCGGCTCCCATTTTTCCCTCGACTCCGAGCCTTAACCAGCCGTTCCAAAGAAAATCCTTCAGCTTGACCGTCCTCAGGAAGATCGGCGAGTTCAAGCCCATCTGAGAATCGTAGGTGATGTTCTCGAGTCCCTCTGAGTAATCCGAGGCATTGAAGTATTCGCGCCTCACCGTGTATCCGACGACCATCCGCTCGCAGCCACCGACGAGAGCGGAGACCAGTCTTCGCTCAAGATTGAGATGCTCAATTTCTCCCTCGTAGTCTCCCGTAACGAGACGCTTGTAGATTGCATCAGCCGCCCGTTTCTCGGCTTGATCGCGAAGCGTTCCAGCAAGGAGGAGATAGGTTGAAAACCAGCCTTCCTTGATCCATGGAGGCTCGAGCCACCCATTGACGCTCCTCCAAGAAGGAGACAGGATCTCGTCGGTGCCGATCTCCTCGATCGTGGCCCCCCAATCTTTCTCGCTTCCCCGCTCCGAGGGACGCACTAGCGTCTGCGCCAACCTCCCTTTTGCCCGGACTTTGAAGTCGAGAAGCGGCGCGCTCTGGCTGGACCCGAGCTCATACGGCTTCTTCGCCGATTCTATGAGGTCGAAGTGTTGGAGATAGTCAGGGTGATACGGAGTCACGGGGTAGGGGTGAAAAACGTAGTCGCCCTTTTCCACCGCCACCCGTCTAACCAGAGTTCTGGCGGCGGCGCATCGAGCGTTCAGGTCCCGAAATCGCCCCAATCCTGGGTTGAGGGTTACTACGAGGTATGACCGGAGAGACTCGACATGGCCGAGGGTGACGGGAGTGGCCCTCGTGGTGAAGGGGTTCCCGCCGACATAGGCCTGGATGGAATTGTTGGAAAACCGCTTCGCTGCCGAGCCCGGATCAATCGCCTCTATCCGGATCTCGTGCGGATAATAGGAGGGAAGAAACTCAACCGCGTGATCCGCCCGGGCAGGGGTAAACGGCAAGAAGGAAAGGGAGAGGAGCGCGAGAGAAGGGAGCAGGAGCCTCATGGCTCGACGGGATTGCCCTTGAACACCATTCTGCCCTCCGGGCGTCCGAAGGGCAGATTCTCTGGTTAGGTTGGAATCAAGGGAAACGTGATCCTCACCCGACCTTTGGCCAGGTCTTGTCGATCCACGTGTACGTTGATGTAGGCTCCCCCTTCGGCCACCCCGGAGGCGCCGTGATGTTTCGGATCGGGATGGTAATCATCCGTTTGGGATCGAGAATCTGAAAATCATAGTCCTTGGAGTTCATGCTGAATCCCGTGATGGCATTCTTGTACCCCTGGTGATTGTCAGGACGGAAGTAGACGTATCCAGCGGGGCCGGCCATGCCAAGGTTTTCGAGCTCGCTGACGATCGCGTCATCGTCGGGCCAGCCGCCAGTCAGCTTGTTCGCCCGCTCGATGGCGGTCTTCACCATGTGCATAGCCACATACGCTCCCTCCGACTGGAAGTTCGGGTACTCTTTCCACCGTTCGTAGTACTTCTTGACGAAAGTGTCGTTGATGGGCCATTGGCCGCTCGACGGGTAGTTAAAGTAGTAGTTTGCATGAACCCCAGCGATGACCCCCTCCGGATGGTCTTTGCCGATCGCGTGGGGCGCGACGCCGAAGGCGAGCGTGCTTGAGAACTTCATCTTCTTGAACACGTCGTAGCGGAGGGCTTGCTTGTAGAAGGCGATGTAATCGCCGCCCCATACCGACGAGAAGAGGAGATCCGGCTTCTTCGCGATTGCGTTGGTGATGTGGGAGGTAAAGTCGGTCGTGCCCAGCTTCGGCCAGCCCTCGTACACGGCTTTTGTGCCAGGGATCAGCTTATTGATGGCAATGGTGAAGTGGTCGAAAGCATTTCGCCCGTAGGCATAGTCTGGATGAATATGGGCGATTGTCCGCACCTTCGGCCAGGTCATGGCTGTGGCGAGCGCGGCGGTGGTGCCGTCCGCCGATTGTATGTTGGTGATCCTGAAAATGTAGTGGGGATTCGGGACCGCCTTGTCGAAGAGGAAATCCGTGCAGCCGTCAACGAAGACGGTCAGGAGCTTCAGCTCCTCGGCGACAGGACCTAGGGCGGGCGTGTTTCCACTCGAGGTGATGCCGGTGAACAGGTCAATATTCTCAGAGAGCTTCAGCCGCCGCATCTCTTTGACGTTGGCGTCAGTGCCAGCCGCCTCGTCGGCCTTCAGCGTCTCGATCTTTCGCTTCCCCAAGAGACCACCCTGGGTGTTGATCTCTTCAGCGGCCAGGAGATGCCCCTTGTACATGGGTTCTCCAAGCACCGCCGCCGGGCCGGTGAAGAACGTCATGTGGCCGACCTTGTACGGCTTGTCAGGAATGCTCCCCTTCGGCTGCTGCTGGGCCCGCGCCTCTTCTGGGCTTAACAGCTGCGCGCCTGACGCAGCGAGAGCTGCGCCTCCGACGGTGACTCCCAGCTTACTGAAAAACTCTCGGCGACTCACCTCTTGTGCCATATTTTTTTCCTCCCTTGCTGACGAGACGATCTCTTGATGCGTCCGGTTGGAATGAGTGACTGCTATCAAAAGGCCCCACCGCTGTCAAGGGAGAAATGACGTCGTGTTGTAGCAAAGTAATTATGTCAGGGGTTAATGGCAACGTAATTATGTCAGGGTATGAAAAAGACCATAACCCTGACGATGAAGGAGCAGAAGCGATTAAGAGTGATGCAGAGGATCTTTCAAGGAGATCCTGAGGATGTAGGGGTGCCGTCAGTCAGTCGGTTGCCAATAAAAGAAGCACGCGATAATATCGCAAACCGCGAGCGCCGATCATATGCTTCACAGAATGGGCAAGGAAGTGGCGAACTCCATCGGCGGAATCGTCGCTGCCATCCGAGCGAGGCCGAGGACCTTCGCCTCTGTCACAATACTCGTCTTCCTCCTCCATGTCTTGCTTCCGCCCCTCGTGCTCTCAGTTTTCCGCAAGCCGTTGGACTTTTTCATGTTCAACCCCTGGCTGTCGAAGCTGCCCGAGTACGTGATTTCGAAAGAGACACCGATACAGCGAAAGCTCGAGTTTCTTCCAAACCTTGCCCTCTTCTGGTTTTCGTCGGACAGCCCTTACGGCGGCATAGAGTGGGGGTTTGCCGTGGACGTCACCGACCTTGGGCGCTTCATCCTCATGTCAGTGTTGCTCGGCTCGTTTTTCGCGCTCTGGTTCTACCGTCGCGACCAATTGATTCGATACGGATGGGAGGCGAGGGCGGCCCAGCCGGCCGGCGTTGCCGGGGCCCTTGCGAGTATTCTGGGCTTCTCAACCGGGCCGTGCAGCGTGGTGGGATGCGGCGCTCCGGTCATCCCGGTCGTCGGATTAGCCTTCGTGGGTCTGTCAAGTGGCACGCTCAAGTTTCTTGCGGAGCTGTCAAGCGTCGTGACCGTTGTCGTTCTGCTCACGATGACGCTGGGCGTGGGCTACCTCGGCTGGCTGGTCAGCACCAATGCGAGAGAGGGCAACTCAAGCCACTGACGTCGAAGCCAGCGGTCACTATCGTCAATAGACTTTATTAATCACGATATCGACCTTGCTGGAGCCCACAGGCACGGGGTTACCCGGATGAGTCCCCTCGAATGTGCCGGCGAGCGGCGGACCCACCATCCCAGCGGGATCGATCCGCGCAGTTACATACATCTTCCCCTCAAACGATGAACCGACGAGAGTGATATCTTCAGCCGTGAGTTTGTAGTCATAGGGAAAGCTTGCATCGGCTACCCGTTTGACCATTAACGCAGGCCTGCTCGGTTCTGGCGAGGTCGAAGCCATGATCATCAGGAGCGGCGCGCTGCCAACTTTCTCCTTCAAGGCCGGATCTAGGGTAATAGTTCCTGAGATCGCGGCCTCAATGATTGGAGTCGATAGTGCGCCCGGTACCGACGTTTTCTGTTCCTGCTTCTTGTCACCTCCGCAGGCGTTCAGCCCGGCCACAATTGCCGCGATGGCTAACATCATCCAGAAGCTTCCGTATGGAAACGTTCGTGCTTCCACGTAGAATCTCCCATCAACCTTTAACCGCGCCGGTCATTCCCGCCACATAGTGCTCGACGAAAAACGAATAGATCAGGGCCACTGGGACTGAGCCCAACAAGGCGCCTGACATCAGCTCTCCCCAGTAAAAAACATCACCCTTGATGAGCTCGCTGACGACTCCTACCGGCACCGTCTTATTAGCGGCATCATAGATGAATATCAGCGCGTAGAGAAACTCGTTCGCCGACAGCGTGAAGGCAAACATTCCAGCCGACAGCACCCCGGGCAGCGCGAGGGGGAGGATGATCCGGACCATCGCCTGGATGCGCGTCGCCCCGTCGATCATCGCGGCCTCCTCAAGCTCCTTAGGAATAGTCCGGAAATAGCCGGTCAAAAGCCATGTGCAGAACGGCACCAGGAAGGTCGGATAGGCGACGATAAGGGCCCACGGCGAGTTGAGCAGGTTCCAATGCAGGAGCGGCAAATCGCCGATCACATCCGAGAGCGGAATGAAAAGCAATGTCGGCGGCACCAGATAGGTGATGAAGATGAGCACGCCGAATGTATCCGCCCCGCGGAACCTGAGCCGCGCGAGCGCGTAGGCCGACGTGATTCCCGCGAAGAGCGAGATTAAGGTGGAAGCGATCGCGACGAGTAGAGTGTTCTTGAGCCAACGTAGGAACAGCGTGTCGCGCAAGAGCGTTCGCCAGTGGTAGAGGCAATTCTCCATCAGCGCCGAGCCATCGAAGCGCCCCGAGCGCACCTGCTCGGCGACAGCCTCCGCGCAGGCGACCGGAACGTACGGGTTGACATCGCGATTGTAAGTTTCCCGCGTTGATTTGATCGAGGTCACGAACATCCAGTAGAAGGGAAAGATCGTGAAGACAATGAAACAAAAGAGCGGCAGATGATAGACCAACAGTCGCTTCGCGAAGGTCTCGCCGACCTGGAGTTGTGCCATGTCAAGCTTGCTCCCGCCGGAGATAGACGAGCTGGAAGATAATGACGAGGGCAAGAACCGGAAACATAAAGAGAGAAATGGCCGCGCCGAGGCCCAGGCGGGTCCCCACCATCGCCACTTGATACGCATAGGTCGCAAAGAGGTGGGTGCTGTTCGCCGGACCGCCGCGGGTGAGGACGTAGACGATTTGGAAGTCCGAGAAGGTGACGATGATCGAAAAGACGAGAACCACCACCGTGATCGGCTTGATGCCCGGCAGCGTCACGTGCCAAAAGCGCTGCCAGCCGCTCGCGCCATCGATCGCTGCCGCCTCGTAAAGGTCGGGAGTGATCGTCTGGAGGCCTGCAAGAAATGAGATCGCAAAAAACGGGGTGCCGCGCCAGATGTTGACGAAGGTGACCGAGGCCAATGCGAGAGTCGGGTCGCCCAGCCAGAGCGGCCCTTTGACGTAGCCCCATCCCATCCAAGTGTAAACGCCTCTGAGAGTCCAGTTGATGACGCTGAAGTCGGGGTCAAAGATCCAGAGAAAGGCGATCGTGCTCAGCACTGTGGGAACAATCCACGGCAGGAGCACGGCTGCGCGCACCATCCGCTGGAACCGAACCATTCGGTTGAGCAATACGGCAAGCCAGATGCCGAGGACCCACTTGATCACCGTCGCGAAGCCGGTGTAGACGAAGCTATTCCAGAACGTAGTCCAAAAGATGCCGTCCTTGGTCAACAGATCCACATAATTCATCAACCCCGTAAATCTCACCTGAGACCACGGCATCCCGATTTGTTTATTCGTCAAGCTCATCCAAACGCCCCAGGCGAATGGATAAGCAACAAAGAAGGAGATAATGAAAGCGGCCGGCGCCATGAGCAGGTAGCCGAGGACACTGGGCCGCTCTAGCAATGCAAAGGAGGTCTCAGACCCTGCGTTGGTCCTGGCTGCAGCTAGGGAGTCACCAGGCGGATTTGTTTTCATGCCGATCTATGCAGGGTCGAGATCACATCACCCACCATAGATGGATTTGAGCTGGCCCTCCGCCCACTTGAGCGACTCCTCCGGCGTCATCTTTCCCGTCGCCACGTTGGCCAGCATATCAATGAGCACATAGTTTTGGACAACTCGGGCGGCATTGGCGTCCGCGCCTCCCTTCCAGCCGACATGCCGGCCCTCGAGGAGATGGTCTCGGAAGGGCTTGAGCGCTGGGAACATGTCCCACATGGCGTCTTTCATATAAGCCTTTAGCGGCGACGCCTGATAAGCCTGCCCGCGGCGTAGATATTTCGTGTACTGTTCCTTATCCAGCAGCCAGCGAATGAACTCCTTGGCCGGCTCCGCGTTCTTGGAATATTTTGGGATCGCGAGCTGCTGGCTGTAATGGTAGTGAAAGACGCCCGCCGGGCCCGCCGGGTTCGGCACGTGCAGGATATCGTTGACGAGCGGCGCGCTTTTTTCGTCGAGGATCACTTGATTGGAAGCGGTGAGATAGATGCTGGGCGCGTTGTTGGTCGCGGTAATCGCGCCTGAGAGGAAGGCACGGTTGTTGCTCGAGTCGTCCCATCCTGCTCCGGCCGGATCCATCGCGTCATCCCACAGCGCCTTAAAAAACTTTAGCGCCTCAAGGGTCTGTTTGCTGGCTATGACAACCCGGCCCTTCTCGTCGCGTTCGGCGACACCGAAGCTCCAAAGGTAGGGATAGGTGAAGTCGACCGCATCGCCGAAGGTGTGGCCGACGGTTTGGCCGACTGGATGGCCCTTGGCCTTCCACTTTTTCCCCTCGCGTCGAAGCTCCTCCCATGTCTTGGGCCAGTGCGTGGTACCCGCGGCCTTCATGTACGAGGCGCGGACGACGTAAATATTCGGGACGATAGTGTGTGGGACGGCATTGAATCTTCCGTCGAGCATCGCGTGGGTTTTGGCATAGTCGATGTAGCCGCCGTACTTGGACTCGAGCGCCGTGCAGATATCCGTGACGTCGACGAGAGAATCCCCGTACTGGTTCTGCCAGTTGTGAAAGAACTGGATGATATCCGGCCCCTGTTTGCTCTCTATAGCCGCGGAAGCCCGGGCCGGAAGGTCATTGGCATTGATCTGTTCGATCTTGACGTTGACTTTATTTTGCTTGCCCCACTCGTCCCCCTGGCGCAGGATTTCCACGTCCGCCGGCGGCGAGAAGTTTTTCCACAGCAGAAAATGAAGCGACCTTTCCTGCGCAAAGACCGGCGCTCGACGCGAAGTTAAGACGCCCTCAATCCCGGCCCCGGCAGCCATTCCGGTGGCCACCCCGGCAAGCTTGATGAACTTGCGGCGGGTGATCGCGCGGTCATCGACAATTTTTTTAGCCATAATGTTCCTCCTCTAGGCCTTGACGGGGGCCCTTTCGTTTATTACGAAGGGATTCTTTGCGATCTCTGACGGGAACAAATGCGCCCTCCAAGCCGGTTCAAGTCCGTGGACAACTTCCCACGTGAAGGGAAATACCGGGCCGACTCTATAAAACAGGGTCGGGAAAGTCAATGGCCTATAGCACCCCCAACAAAAACGGTTCACGGGAGCGGAAAGATCAGGCGATGGCTTCCTCCGTCTGGCGATCAAAGAAGTGGATCCGGTCAGTCACGAAGGCAAGCCGAATTTTCTCGTGACGTTTGGTACGGACCGAAGAGGCTACCCGTGCCACGAGTGAGTGATGACCCATCTGCACATCCAAAAGGATCTCCGAACCGAGCGGCTCCACGACCTCGACTGAGGCTTCGAAGGATGTATTGTCGGAGCCGCCCGCAGTCGCTTCGTGTAGGTCTTCGGGACGGATTCCGAGCGTAACCTGCCGCCCCTTGTATGAGCTTAAGCGGCTTGAACGCTCACCGGGGGCGCGCATTCGGAATCCGGCTGTCTCAACATAAAGATCTCCATCGGCCTCTGAGATGGAGGCGTCGATGAAATTCATGGCCGGTGAGCCGAGAAAGCCCGCCACAAACTTGTTTTGCGGCTGTGAGTAGACCTGAAGGGGTTCGCCCATCTGTTGGATGCGTCCGTCCTTCATCACGACGATCCGATCTCCAAGCGTCATGGCTTCGACCTGATCATGGGTCACGTAGATCACCGTGGATTGGAGCCGCTCATGCAAGCGCTTAAGCTCGACCCGCATCTGAACTCTTAGTTTGGCGTCAAGGTTCGAGAGCGGTTCGTCGAAAAGAAAGACCTGAGGGTAGCGAACAATGGCGCGCCCTACGGCTACGCGCTGCCGCTGACCGCCGGAAAGTTGACGCGGCTTTCGCCCCAGCAGGTCATGAATCCCTAAAATTTCCGCCGCTTGACGGACTCGTGTATCGATCTCCGCTCTGGAAAACTTGCGCATTTTTAGGCCGAAGGCCATGTTGTCGAATACCGTCATGTGCGGATAGAGGGCATAATTTTGGAACACCATTGCGATGTCACGGTCCCTGGGGGGGAGGTGGGTCACCAGACGGTCGCCAATGAAGACCTTTCCCGAGGTGATCTCCTCCAGCCCGGCGACCATTCGAAGAGTTGTCGTTTTGCCGCATCCCGATGGCCCGACCAACACCATGAACTCCCTGTCCTGAATGGTGAGAGATACGTCCTTGACCGCGTGAACTTCACCAAATGTCTTATTCAGATTTTCCAGCGCGACCCTTGCCATTTCGGCGTTTCCTTTATGACCTTTTAGCAAAAAATGGATCTTAGCACTACAATTCTTCACAGGTCAATCTGCGTGACATGACAGTTCACCATTGGATACGCCGCTAAGAGGATTAGTGAATGATCAGAGAAAATCTTATCCGTGAGCTGAGGGAGGTTGTAGATGATCGGTACGTCCTGATCGAGAAGGAAGATGTCATCGTTTACGAGCAGGACGGCTCCATCCTACAGGCGATGCCGGAGATCGTCGTCCTGCCCGGAAACGTCGAGCAGGTCTCCGCAGTGGTCAAAGCAGCTCGTCGAGCCAACGTCCCCATCGTTCCGCGCGGCTCCGGTACGGACTTGCCGGAAGAAAGATCGCTTAGGATTAATCAGAGTTATTGCGCTCAGCCATGTCTCCACTAT
>Ga0099830_10001717_pt1 | contig 11281 bp, 10 predicted proteins | sample CZO8metaG_4_FD_79337 | JGI IMG/M metagenome (GOLD analysis project Ga0099830, IMG submission 79337) | Vadose zone soil microbial communities from the Eel River Critical Zone Observatory, Northern California, USA - CZOApr15con2H3.8 metaG | ecosystem: Environmental > Terrestrial > Soil > Vadose...
ACACATTGCCTGGTTCTTCAAAGAACCCAATGAGCACGCAGTTGTACATCGCCATCCAAACTGCGTTGCAGCAACTACATAGCGCCTGGGTTCTGGTCAAAAACTAGCGCCTCTTTTTGATGACCGAAACGGATCTCTTTGAGCGCCGACGTATCCGCACTTGTTGCTTCAGTCACGATAGCGTCCTGTGTGACTTGATCGTCATTCGTCTCCAACGTTCCTGGCACCGTGACCACAGTCTTCCCGTTCTGCTGGAAACTCACCTGTACTGCAGGGCCGGCTCCTTGCCACTCCACCTTGTAGTTGCCAGGTTTTCAGTTTTGTATTACCGATTTGCACGACAACAGAAATCTCGACCGAGTGTGCGTTATCCCGTGCGCGGGCACTTCCGCCCAACCCAAGCAGGCAAGTCAGAGTAAGGACGACGGTCAAATGCAACTTCTTCATGATTTCTCCTTGTTGAAACGTTTTTAATTTCACTTTTGATAACTGCGCTCGTGAGCCTTTATTCCACACAATTGTCCGTCAAAGCACCCAACGCAAATGGACCCCGGACTTCCTGCAGCCCCATGAGATTAAGAGTCTGCTGCAACTCATTTCGTGTTTCCGCCTCATGTGCTTTTGGACGTGACTACGGGACTGCGTCGCAGCGAATTGCTCGCGCTGAAGTGGAGCGATGTGGATTCTTGAAACTAGAGTTGAATGTGGTGCGGTCGATCTATCTCCGCATTATCGGAGACTGCAAAACAGAAGCCTCGCGAAAAGCCCGTTCCGCTCGACGCTCATGTCGGGCCCCTTGCCCTCAGGCTTGTAAAAGATTCCTCGCAGTGTTAGCTGCCCGCTCGGATTCGTCCGATAAGAGTTACAGATGCTCCAAGTTTGTGCGGCAACGTTATCGAGGTTGACAAAACTGAGGCGCTTGAGAGGCGCCTCAGTTTCAACTTGGAGTTCGGTTAAAAAGTGATGCTCGCGTGTAACTGGATTAGCCGCGGCGAAGCATCGGCACCCAAGAAAGAGCCGAAGATGCTGGTTGGTGAGCTTACCGGGTTGATGACGCTGCCGAACGTGGGCGATGCGATGTCTGCATCCGGTTGGTCAAAGTGCGGGTGATTGAGGATGTTGAAGAACTGTGCCCCGACGCCTAGCAAGGCCCCCTCCCAATGCGGGACCTTAAAGTTCTTCGTTACTGCCAGGTCAGTATTGAAATAGCTCGGCCCGGTGAATTGGTTGCGGCGTTGCTGGCCGAAGCCGTTCACCGCGGGACTGAAATTGGAGGCGAGCAGGCAAGGTGTAGCCGGATTGGCCGCGCTCGAAGTACATGTTTGGCCTCCCGTTCCTGAGAAGTTCGCGGGCACGGAGACCGACGTAATGTTCGTGAAGCCGTAGTTGAAACCTTGCAAAATGCCGAACGCGCTAGAATCCACGACCGTAAACGGCAATCCAGCGCGCGCGAAGGCCGTGCCTGAAACTACCCATCCCCCAAGTAACGCGCTCGGTCCAAACTTGTGCGGCACGTTATAAACGTAATTCAAGCTGAAGTAGTGCCGCGTATCATAGTCGGAGTTGCCATAGTTTGACCGCAGGTTGAAGGGATCGAATGCATTGATGGGACTGAAGTTTGTATTCTGGCCGAATTGCAGGATACCGCCGTTGGAGATCTCATCGAGTGCGTGGCTCCAGGTGTAGTTTGCCTGCACAGTTAAACTCGTGGTTCGGCGAGTAAGAGAAGCCGTCAGCCCGTTGTAATTGGATACTCCTGCGGAGCCGATTTCGGTAACCGTCGAAAACCGCGGATCGGTGGCCGTCATCGGAAGGTCTCCGAAATGCCCTGTGGTAGTACCTAGCTGTCCTTGACAATTGCTATCGCAAAACGCGTTCAGCCCCGGATTCTGCACCACCTCGTGAATTCCGTGATTTCCCACGTAATTCAGCGAAAGCGACATCTTCTGACCCAGCGCCTGTTGCAATTCCAGATTCCACTCCTGGTAGCGCGGATTTTGGATCCGGTTCGCCACCGTGTTAATCGTGGGCGGAGTAAATCCTGGTACAGCATTTTGAATGCTTGCGAGCGTTCCACCGTTCGCGAACCCAGCCTGGAAGGCGGCGTTGCTTTGGGCAGCTAGTTGCGCCTGGTTTCCGGCAACTGCAGGAGAAAGAGCACCACCGGCAATGTTGAAGCCAGCCTGCAGCGGCGGGTTACTCAACAACTGGTCGGCCACAGTGCCGGGGAAAGAATCCGCGAACAACCCAAAGCCGCCCCGAACGACCGTATTCTTAAGACCAAAGGGCGTCCAGGTGAAGCCAAAGCGCGGCAGCCACTCGACCGCAGTGTAGTTCGGCATGACCTGGTTCTGGCTAGAGACAATCGCCTGGTTGTAGGGCTGGGTCACGTCGTGCGAGACGTTGAGGAAGTCTCCGCGCAGCCGGGCAAAACAGTTGGTCTGGCACACCGGATTGGAGAAGTGCTCACCTCGCAGCGAGAAGGTCAACTTTAGGTTAGGTTTGACGCTCCACTCGTCTTGCGCGTAGAAGCCCAAGGCATAGAGCGCAATTGGCTGACTGGGCTGCGAAGGGAAACTCTGGAAATAGGTCCCTCCAATCCCATTAAAAAAATTCGCCAGCGTTGTGCCTTCGCTGGCGCCGACGGACCCAATTCCCGGATCGAAATCGGTAATGTCATTGCGCCGGAAAGTCAGCCCCAGCTTCAGTGAGTGATTTCCCTTCGTGATCGAGAAATCATCGCCGAATTGGTACTGAGTAACGTTTCGTCCCTGAGGCACAATGTTAATTTCTCGGCCGAGAGAGGAGAAGGCCCCGCCGGCGAAGGCCAAGCGGAACGGTTCAGCCTGCAACGCCGCCTGGAGATTGGGCACATTGAAAGTGGCCGAATACCACTGGCCAGATGCGATGAACTGATTCACGGCATTCGCGCCAAGCGTATGGGTCTCCTCTAACTGTCCTTCATATTGCGGCTGCGTGCTACCCAGGTTGAAGAGCGGTGAGATTGCGTCGGTGAGTGTAGCCTGGGAGCCGTGGTCAGTGCGAAAGTGCCCGAACATGCGGTCGTTGTTTCCGATATTCTGATCGATGCGTGCCGTGATTAGGTATTCTGTGCTCAACTGGCCTACGGTAGACGTAAACGCTAGCGCGCAGGGCTGGGTAATGCCGAGTCCGCTATTGGCATCGGTAAACCCGTTACACCCTAGGTTGTTCGCCAGCGGAGTCGCTCGGCCACCGCCGGGCGCATTGTTGTAAAGACTAAAGAGTGAGTTGTAGAACGGTACCGATCCCGGGCTGGCGTTCGCCAAGTTAGCGACTGTGGCGGCCTGGAATTGCGGGCTCGGGATTCGCACATTGGTGCTGGTCGGCAACACGAAGCGCAGCCCCTCGGTATCTACGAAGAAGAACGTCTTGTCCTTCTTGATCGGTCCACCGAACGAAGCTGCCCACTGGTTGGCATTGTCGAATGGCCGGGGCGCGCCATTCTGGTTGTTGAAGAAGCTGTTTGCGTTGAGGGCCCGTCCATTCCACCAATAAAGGGCATTCCCGTGGAAGTTATTAGAACCTGACTTGGTCACATAGTTGACGTTGGCTCCCGCCAATGTCCCGTACTGCCCCGAATAGCCGTTGGTCACGACCGTCGCCTCGCGGACATCGTTGTTGCCCAGCAACAGATTCGTCGCACCAGAATTGTTCAAATTGAGGAACGGATCATTTTCATTTTGTCCGTTTAGAGTAAATAGGTTCGAAGTGGCCGGAAGTCCGTAAGCGGAGAAATTACCGTTGCCGCCTTGCGTGTTCTGAACTACACCTGGGGCCGTCTGCGCGATGTAGCTCAGGTCATTGCCGGGGTTGGGTGTCTGGGAGATCTGTATTTCGCTAAAACTGGTCGAAATGTCGGCGTTGTCAGTCTGCAGCAACGGGGCGTCTGAGGTCACTTCTACCGTAGATGTGGCCTCGCCAAGAGCCAAAGCTATGTTGACTGTTGCAGCTTGACCGATAGTCACCACAGCCGTTGCATCGGCTTTATGAAAGCCGGCGACAGTGACGGAAACCGTGTAACGTCCTGGCGGCAACAGCGAGAACCGATACGCACCGCGAGAGTTCGTGGATTGCGCCTGCATGCTCCCATTTTCCTGGCTTTTCAGGGTCACGCTGGCATTAGCCAGAACGGCTCCCGAAGGATCAGTAACGAGACCCACAATATCACCGGAGGTGACAGATTGAGCCACCAGTTGCGATGTGGCCCCTACAAGAAGTATCAGGGACAACATGGTGACCGAGCATAATGAGAACGACCAAAAAGCTGGCCATCTTTGCAGATTGCCGCTTTTTGTCAGACAGGCCGATACACGACTGAATTTCACAGTGATTCTCCTCGTTGAGATCTAGCTGATGAAAAAGCTTCCCTACTAGGAGCACGGGGACTGCCATGGATACTTGTGATGAACCTGGCTAGCAAAGATATGAACTCGGCCTGAGCGAGGGCGGCGGTGAGCGATACCAACTTTGGAAGCAGCTCACATTTGAAACTATGAAATGTGAAATCGTTGAATGGGAAAGGCGAGCACTACCTTGAGCCAGAATGAGCCGCTCGAACGAAGATGTATTGTGAGGGGAACTTAAACTACGAGATGTCTTTCAGCAGTTTTCGCAGTAGCGCTCGATTGGCTTTTCGAAGCGGTAGGCACAGTCCATCGTTCAGCTTCACGAACATATTACCATTCGGCGGCAAATGGAACTCCTCGACATGGTCGAGATTCACGATCGCATTGCGATGCACGCGGAGAAAACGATTCGGGTCGAGGAGCGCCTGGAGGTTCTTCATGCTTCGCCGAACCAGATGGGACGTCTTCCCCACGTGCAGTCGAATGTGATTCGCTGACGACTGCATCCATCGGATATCTTCGACCCTTACAAGCACAATCTTTTCATTCGCCTCAACTGCCAGTCTCTGCAGAAAGCGCCGCGCCGGTCGTTGTTGCTCCTGGTCACTCGACCTCTCGCCAACGTCGAGCTCCATCCGAGCACCAGCAATTCGCGATCTTGCCAGATCCAGAGCGGCTTCGAAGCGCTCGGCATCAAATGGTTTTACAAGAAAGTCGATAGCGGAAGAAGCAAATGCAGACACTGCCGACGGATCGTAGGCGGTGACGATGGTTGCTGGCGCACGCTTGATTCCTACAGCCTCCCAGCTCGGGGCTCGTCCAATCGCTGGTGTATGTACGTCCAAGATTACGAGGTCCGGGACGCTCTCCTGAATTGAGGACACCAACCTGGAGTCGTCCACGCAAGTCACCGTCATCCCTGCTTCACACTCGAGCAGTAAGCAAATGAGCCTGCGACTCACTGCGTCGGGTTCTGATACCAAAACTCGGATCGGCAGCGCGTGAGTCGATGCTCTCGCTTCACTTTCACGTATTTCGAGAAAAGAGCTCAATGGACGCTTTTCAAACCATGCTTAAGAGTAAAGTGAAATCATTCGTACTGAAACCGGCGCGATCAGGGGCGGGTTGAGTGCCGTCAGGGCCATGCTCGTCTTTCCGTTGGCGATGAACCCGCACTACTGGTTACCTGCTGCTGGATGTACTGCTCATAGCCTTCGGTCGCAAAACACAAAGCGCGATCGAAAAACTGGTCCAGCAGGCGCAACAATTCCATCTCGCCGTAGATTTCGACCGGGCCGCGGATGAGGCCCTCGCGCTGCAGGAATTCCCAGAGATGTTCCTTGGTCATGACAATTGCCCAGCAGAAGTCGGACAGCGCGACCCCCTGGGAGGCACGGCGCTCACCGATCTCAAAATAACGCTGCTCGATGTCGCGGCCCGTCTTGATGAGCAGCCACTCGCTCAAGTGCCTCAGGATTTCGTGAAGTCGTCGCCGCAATTCCTCGGCCGGGACTTTGTGCAGGTCGGAGGTGCGCGAGGAACTTTCGAGTTTCGCGACCAACTCGGTCACGAGTTCGTCGGAATGACCTTCAATCAGTTGAACCAACCTTAATGAGATCATGCCACCCTCTTTACTCGATTCGATGCGGTTTCTGTTCGAACAGACGCAGGCAAAAGCGGTTGGCGTCCGAAAAGTTTTGTAATGAAATGTAATTATCTCCTGCCCGTATTTGTCGCTCCGCTGTTTTGGAAATCGGCCTTCCCGCCCCGGCGCTTGCTGTGTACTATCAGTCCAAGTCGCGCAACTAAATTGGGACTTCGAGTCATGCTTATCTGCCTACGAATCACGGTGCACGTTGCAAGACTGTGCGGTATGCACGGTCGCGTCCTCGGTTGGCTCGAAATCAGTTGGCAATGGCTTCGATCACGCTCTGTGGAGCCATAGTTGGAACAATTCTCGTGAGCGTGTAGTCGGCAGCATTGAGCAGAGCACGGAACTCAGCTATGGTGCGTTCGCGTCCTCCATTCATCACTAACATGTTCAAATCTAGAAACTTGCTGAAGGACGCAAAAGCGGGGTCCGGCACAATCATGTCAACCAGCAACACCCTGCTATTCTTAGTCATCGCTTTACGGCAATTTCTAAGGATCGTAACGGCACGACTATCGTCCCAATCATGGATCACCCCACACAAAAGGTAAGCGTCTGCTCCTTGTGGAACCGAGGTGAAGAAATCCCCGGTAACGTACGAGCATCGCCTGCCCCATGCGTTGTTGCTGCGTTGTCGCTTTGCCCTTTGGATTGTCGAAGCCGTGTCGAAAACCGTACCTCCGATGTCCGGATTGAACTGCAAAATCGTTTCCAGGAACTCGCCTTGGCCTCCTCCAATGTCGACGATGGAAGAAATTCCCGCAAAGTCGTAGGCCATCAGAACTGCGTAGGCCAACATTGATGCCACGTTCGCCATACCCTGATTAAATGCATCCGCGGCGTCGACGTTTTGTCGAAGGTAGTCGAATAGGCTTGCTCCGAACACATGGTTAAAGGCCGGAGATCCGGTTTGAACGCTACGGAGCATGTGCCCGCATGCCTGGTAGTGAATTTCACCGAGCGTGATTACCATTGCCCTGAGAGATCCACGAACTTCGGTCTGAAGACTCTCCGCAAGGCGGGAAAGAGCAAAGCAATCTGTGCGGACGTAAGAAAAGACACCCACGCTTGCTAAGGCTCGCATTAGGCGGAAAAGCGAAGCGGCGTCCGCGCCCGTGGCAGTGGCTAGTGCAACACACGACTGCGGTCCGTCTTTCAGTAAGTCGGCGATACCGAGCTTGGCCGCCACGTAGATTGCCTGGGAAACCCAATAACCGGTTGTCATCTGGAACAAATCGGGCGGGGACGGATTCCGTTCGTTCGTTGTCGCACTTTTCACGGGGAATAATCGATCTTTCATAAGTGGCTTCATCTCCGCCCACAAGCCCATCCTCCTGGCCCGTCGTAAAACCCGCAGGAGAGGCCGCAACGCCCATCGTCGAGCTACCATCTGAGTAGTGCAACCTCCGCAGCCATTCCTGGTCCTAACGCGATCATCACTCCCCAGTCTCCTGGCCGCGGATCACCGTTCCGTACGACCTCGTCCAATACAAACATGACGGTGGGGGAGGACATATTTCCGTAATTCCGCAATACAGTTCTGGAGAAACGCAACCGGGCATCCGTCATGCCGAAATGCTTTTGAACGTTGTCGATCACCTTGCGTCCACCTGGATGAACAACCCAGAAGCCAATGCGAGATCTTGAAAGCCCATGTCGCTGCAGCAACCGCTGGAGTGCCGTTTCGATCATAGGACCAGCTAGGTGTTGAATCGAGGCTCCCAGCACGATTCGCAGCTTCCCATCGCGATGTTGGAGTCCAACCTCTTCGATCTGCTCGGTATCGATGAAAGTCTCGAAGTCGATAATTTGTGGATACCTGCGATTGGCTTGCTGCCCGGCCGCAAGCAGGAAGGCTGCGGCGCCATCAGCGCAAATCGCGTTACCGACAACTGTTTCGAGGGTGTTATCGACGTAGTAGCAAGCTGAGCAGATCTCGACGGCTAGCATCAATGCTTGGCGGCCCGGATTTGCTCGAACGAAATCGACCGCACGCTGCAACGTAGGCAGGGCACCCGCACATCCAAGGCCCATGATCGATGCTCTCTGCAGGTTGGTGCGGAAGGCCATATGCGCAATGAGACGACTGCCCACATCCGGACACACGTAACCTGTGCAGGTGCAGACTGCCAGGAAATCCACATCCTGCACAGTTGTTCCCGCTGCTTTCACACAGTCCAAAATGGCGCGACACCCTGTTTTCATGGCCCCAGCCAGATAGCGCTGATTCAGTTGATCAGAGCTCTCGTTACGGTTCAGCCGGCCTTCCAGATAGAAATGGCGGTAGTCAATGTCGCTATTCAGGAAGATCTTCCGAATGCGCTCGCTCTGGTAACCCGCGGCATGAAAGCTTTGCTCTTGGGTGAGCCGAACCGGCGGGTTCGCCGTTCCGATACCGAGTATCCGAGGATGATTCACTGGTCCCCAAACGATTCATTCTCGATTTTGCTGTCCCGATGCGCAGCATCAAGTTCCGCACCCAGTTGAGACTTGAAGCCGCGGCTCGCCTCTTCGAACTCTGCTTTGGCCCGCGCCACGTGTCCCAACACTGCGTGCAGGCGTTTTGGGCCCAGCACCACGAGTCCGAGCGTAACCAGGAAGAGTAGTTCGGTGCCAAAACCCACACTTCACCCCTTGTTTAGTCCTTGGTCGTTGGCGATGATGGTTGTTGTGCTGACCGGCTTCTCGTCCTCAGCTTTCATAGCTGACTTGAAGCCGCGGATGCCCTCTCCGATTCCTTTGCCCAGTTCCGGAAGTTTCTTGGGCCCGAATACGAGCAAAGCAATTCCGAAAATCACCAGCAGATGCATGGGTTGAAACAGTCCTTCAAACATAGGTGCTCCTTAAGTTGGGTGAAGAGCTCAAGCGAGCTCCAAGCCGCCATTATTAAAAATGCAGGCGCTGTGACCAGTTGCTAGTTACAGCGCCCGCCAGTCAAGCAGGGAGAGGACACGCAACAGCTAAAACCCGCGCCGAACCGAGTCCGCCGCGACGGCCAGCTGCATGGCTAACTCAAGAAACTCGTCCGATTGGCCGATGAAAAGCCCATCTTCCGTGAAAGCCTTCACAGTGGCCACTGCGCCTCCATTCTGCGTCGAGGTCGGTCGGATCACCGAACACCGAGGCAGGCTCTTGCTGATGAAATCGCAGGGCTCAGGCAGGATCTTGTTAGTCTGGGTGAGCTCTGTGGCAGGGTTGTTGAGATTGGGGAATGTCAACCCGGTTACGGGATCGGTCACGCCCGCCAAGGGCGAGTTCACCGCATTGCCCGCCTTATCATGCCAGAGCCCGAAGTGATCAATCTCGACTCCGCCAATACTCACCAGGATCCGCAGGACTGTCGGGTCGGTTGCCTTGAAGGCCAGCGTGGGATAGAGGCTGGCACCACCCTGCTCAATAAACGCAAAGTGAAACCCCGCTGTGTTGGCGATCGCTTGTATGCGCTCGGCATCACGGCCTGTGATGGGAACTGTCGGATTGGTTGACGGAGGAGTGTCAGTATCGTTTAAGGGAATGGCCGGTTGGTTCGCAATAACGAAGGGTCCCTTGAACGCTTCCCCTAAGTCCGGGTTCTTTCCACTGCGATACCGGGTATACCAACTGAGGTCCACATTGAGGTTCATGAGGTTAGTAATCCGTCTGATTTGCCTTGCCCCAGTCGCCTTACTTCTCGGCAGCTTGCGAAATGGTTCAAGGTCGACTGGTACCACACCGCTGGACCTCAAGAAAGCCTTAAGGAACGCCGCATGGCTCAGCTCATCATCAGTATTGTCGGTGATGTACTGGGGCATGTCGCCGTCCAGATTTTGAAGCGCCAGGTTGTAGGCTGGATTTCCGCCTATGAATTTCTGGAACTCTTCGCTCGATTGTGCGGCTCCTCCACCGGAAGGCCCGACTCCGCCGAGTTCCGCGTACTGGGTCCACAGATCACTCTCCACAATTTCGGCCCACGCCGCGAACTGCAGGAGTGCAACATCGCCTTTCGAGAGCTTGACCGTGCTGGACGAGGTCTGCGCCGTACCTTCAGTCGCCAACAGTGTACCGGCTGACAGCGCTGCTCCGGCGATTCCGAGGCCCTTCAGAAATGAACGTCGCTTGACCACACCCTGCCAGTGACGTTGAACATCTTCTTCAGTCGAAGCAAGCATTGTTTCAGATGAGTTTGTCTCAGACACCACAACAAATGGAAGACCCTTTTTTTTCATGTCTAATGCTCCAATTCCTTTTGGGTGATGATTTTGTTCCAGCTAGTATGTGAAACTCCGTTATGCGAGCTTTATTCCCCAATCCAGAAATATTTCTTTGCCAGGCGGTCTCCGAAACGCTTGCATGTAGCAAGAGTGGTGGTTGCGTCTATTGCGGAGCAATCTCGGTAATGATAACCGTGTGCTTGAGGCTCTTATTTCAGCGAGGGCAGCCTTAGCGGCCTGTTGAAACCACTCATTCTCGAGATCTAGAAGCTTAGATTCAGCGATCAGGGTTCGGATGGGGACTAGTTGTAATCAGATTGTCAAATAATTGACTTCACCGGCGACAATGTCTCGCTGGCCACGAGCGCGGTATCCGAATCGCCTCCGCCTGTTATCGCTTGTCATCTCCCGCCGGACGCCGGACCGCAGCCGCTCCGCCAGACTCTTCAGCTCCGTCCTTCACGACTACCCAGAGTCTGTATCAGCGCTTAGACACTGTGTGCTCTGTGCCCACGCCCTGGATTCACCAGCCAGGCCACTCCGATGCTGATGGCATAGAGCGCGACCATGGGGGCAGCAAAAAGGCACATGTTCAAGATGTCGGTAGTGGGTGTGACGATCGCCGCGACAACAAAAATGGCGAGTATGGAATAACGCAGATTTCGCCACATCCAGCGAGCAGTAATCACCCGCACCAAAGCGAGAAAGAACACGAGAATCGGCATTTCGAAAATCACCCCGAGACCGACGATGACGGTTAAAAACACTTTCGTATATCCCCCAATCGTAATCATGGGTTGAAAGCGTTGGCCGTAACCGATTAAGAAATCCAGTGACGCGGGGTAGACCATCCTGTAACCGAAAAACCCTCCAGCTAAGAACAGTCCAACGGCACTGATCAAGAACGGCAGAACGTAACGTTTTTCGTTGCGATACAGTCCGGGAGCGATGAACAACCACAATTGATAGAACACAAAGGGCGAAGCCGCAAATAGCCCGGCGACGAACCCCACCTCCAAATAGAGGTTAAAGGGCTCAGTTGGGTTCAAATC
>Ga0099830_10001719_pt1 | contig 11265 bp, 9 predicted proteins | sample CZO8metaG_4_FD_79337 | JGI IMG/M metagenome (GOLD analysis project Ga0099830, IMG submission 79337) | Vadose zone soil microbial communities from the Eel River Critical Zone Observatory, Northern California, USA - CZOApr15con2H3.8 metaG | ecosystem: Environmental > Terrestrial > Soil > Vadose...
ACATGCATATAACGCAGCACCAGGCCAATTATGATTACGAGGAGATACATGCTCGCTACTAATAGCAGGCCAGCCCCGCGTTCGCTCTCGCTTAGCCCTTTTACCTGAGGCACAATGTAGTGGTCAATGCCGTAGTATGTGAGGGCAGGGCCGACAAGATCGATAAGCGAGACGAGCACAAGTAACAGCATTGCCACCAGCGCTAACCATATATATGGCCGTATATAGGTCAGCAATCGTCGCACAATACGGGCGTCGTAGGCTTTACCAATGATATCATCTTCCTGAAAAAAAGTCGCCATTGTCTGAGTCCTCTAGCTCCTCGCCAAGTAGTTGCCTGCGATACATTTCCGCATACAGTCCCCCAAGTTGTAACAGCGTCTCGTGTGTCCCCTCTTCAACGATCCTCCCTTCATCCAGCACAACAATATGGTCGAGATTTTTGACTGTTGAACAACGATGGGAAATAACAATCGTTGTACGTCCCCGCATAACGGTCTGTAAGTGTTTGAGAATATCTGCTTCGGTATGGGTATCTACACTCGACATCGCATCATCAAGAATGAGGATCGTCGGTTCCTTAGCAATGGCACGAGCGAGCGATGTACGCTGTTTCTGACCACCTGAGAGAGTTACGCCGCGCTCACCAATCATCGTCGCTACCCCGTCTGGAAAATCTTCTACATCCTTGGACAGTTGGGCGTACTGCATGACTTCCTGCAAACGTTCCTTGCTGAGTTTCTCCACACCGAAGCCAATATTTTCAGCCAGCGGTACCGAGAACAAAAAGGTCTCCTGTGGAACAAAACCAATCTGGCGCCGCAGGAGGGCAAGCGGTATCTCTCGTACATCCACATCATCGATCAGTACCTGCCCCCGGCTGACATCAAACAACCTTGGTACCAGGTTGACCAGTGTGGATTTGCCAGTGCCCGTTGGTCCCACAATTGCCAGCGATGAACCCGCCCTCACCCTGATGTTGATATCATGCAGGACTTCACGTTCAGTGTATGTAAAGGATACATGTCGGAATTCCACTTTTCCCCGTAACCGATCTTTGATGGCCGCACCATCTCTACTAAGAGCCTCGTCCAGGTTGACAGGGTCTGTGATTGTCGGTTGGTGTTTCATGACCTCGTTAATGCGGATCGTCGAGGCCGCCCCCTGTTGAAAGAGATTCACGACCCAACCAAAAGCAATCATCGGCCAGGTAAGTTGTGCCAGGTACCCTGTGAATTGTACGAGTTGACCAAGCGTGAGGCGTCCTTCAATCACATCTAAGCCGCCGCGCCAGAGCAAGATGACAGAGGCCAGTCCGGCCAGAAAATACATGGCAGGCCATAATAAGGTATAGAGCTTGGCGTAGTTGATACTGCGCCTCACATATTCCTGGTTTGCTGTGCGGAAGGCCTCCAGTTCATAATTTTCTTGCGTATAGGCTTTGACCGAGCGAATACCCGAAAGATTTTCCTGGGCCTGTGCTGACACCTCGCCAAATTGATCCTGTACCAACTTATAACTTTGTTCGATTTTGCGGGCAACCAGATAAAAGACAACCGAGATCAACGGCAATACCGAGGCTGAATAGAGAGTCAAGCGGACATCAATGGTCAACATGAAGATAATGGTAGCTGTAAATGCCACAGTAGTATTCATAAAGTTGCTGATGCCCGGCCCAAGTAGTCCGCGCACAGCCGTAAGATCATTGGTGGCCCGTGCCACAAGGTCCCCCAATTTGTTATGCTGAAAATAGTCGAGTTCAAGCTTCTCAAAGTACTTGAATAGTTCAGCCCGCAACTCGTACTCAATCTTACGCGACACCTCAGCCAGGATGTAGCGCCCAAAAAAACCTATAACAGCCTGGGCTAATCCCACACACACGATCAGTAAGCCGTAACGCAGCAACAACCCCGGATCGGTGCCAGCGTGAAGACTATCCACCGCCAAACGAATCAGGTAGGGTAGGATCAGGGCAACAGCATTTGTCAATATGAGAATTAAAAAGCCGCCAATAATGGCGACTTTGTACCTGAACAGGTACGACCGCAGCGCAATGAGAGCAGACATAGATATATTGTACGATACAAGAGAAGAATAAATCAATGGTAGAAGTAAAGGGGATTGCCTGCAACATGGGAAAAAGGAAATATTTTCCCTAAAGGCACACAGAAAGGTGGGCTGTTACCTCAAAGAGGAAGATTAAACCAGTACTTCCTCGAAGTCACCCACCAGCTTTTGAATTTCACGCAGTCGGCGTTCAGCCAGTTCCACGTTTTCCAGAGCCTGTGCCAAAATACGAGCCTCGATGGTTGGGTACGACTCCGCGATTTCTGGATCGATAGAGCTGCCTAGTAACTCAAGTGCGCGATGAAGTTTGGTGTCAAGGGTTGCAGTTGACATAGTTTGTTACCTCTTCGTTGTCAAAGGATTACATCACAATCTCGACGAGACAATCTATCAAGTGAACGGTAAATGACCAGGAACTAGCACGCACTTTACAAGGAACAACTTTCACTACTCAATACGTAAACCAACGGCAATTAGTTACACTAAGTAACTCAATTTTTTCCCATCGGGCTATGATGTACTCATACTAACGTACATCTATCTCCATATTACACCGGACACGAAAAAGTACCAAATCGGGTTACCAACAGTCCTATGCCCTACAGTAACGAACATCATGTGCAAGGTTTTTATGCCGCTTTCGACGGTGACAGCTTTTGCTGAGTCAGCAGGTTGCACAGCCCGCACATCCCGCAGGCTCAGCAAAAATCCTGGCGAGCCGCGAAGCGGCGAGGCTTCAAAGAACCCGCAATTGCTGTTAGGTGTCTCCTACTGTACTATAATCGTCAGATTCATATTAACGTGAATAGTGCAGTAAATATGGAAAGTGCCAGCCGTCGAGAACGGTCCAATAGTGTGTGTATCATTGCCTGAGAAGCTCACATTGACTGTCGGTGCTCCTGGCTCCTTCGCTGGTTTCGGCGTCCCATTGGCATCATACATACCATTCTGGAGAATATGTGGAACTGCAACATCATCGATAAGGGTGAGCATTGAACCTTTGGGTATAGTGATGCTCGGCTGCAAAAAAATCGTTGGACCCAAATGTACGGTTGTCCCTCCACCATTTCCATTGCTCGGTGTGGCCCCATTGTGTGCCGATGCATTTGGAGGCGTTCCTGGGCGAGTGCAGGCGGCCAGCAAAATACTACCAATGGCTAAAACAGCGAGCATCAGCGTGAAAAATCCGAGTCGCTTTGTACTCATTACGTTACTTCCTCTCATATGATCTCTATGCTTGTCCATCCCCTTTTCTTTCTCTTTCGGTAGGCTCGTTTGTATAGTGACCGAAATAACTTGAAACCTGCTAATAGAAGAGCCTATGGTCTGTTATGGGATGAATGTTTGACTACTATATTCTAATTCATATCATAGAGGTCTGTGCAAGTAATTAGGAATAGGGCAAGTACCCGATATCCTCTCAGGTATCTACCTGATCTGGCTGTCAGGCCCAACACAACAACTAAACAATAAATAGTCTCATCTAAATCAATCAATTGCATAACATTAGATAATCATAAGACTTTATACTGAAGTGCTTTATTTATTGCCTACAATCCACCTGCCGGTGTGCTTGGCGATGCAGGGGAGAAAATGGGCTCGGGCAGTCGCTTCGATAGTGTCTTGCAACATGACCTGGACAACTTTGCACGCATGGTAGCCCAGGCTCCTGCCGGAGCACTTGATCCCACTTCGTCGAACTATCTGTTCCACAGTGGCAGTGCTGCCGCCAAGGGTACCACCACCAGTCAGCAAAATGAGACCATGAATGACGAGTATCAGACCAATCTCGGCACTTCAACCGATCGCCCTGTGCTGGATCAGGACATCATTAGCGGTCAGTATGATCGGAGTGCTACGGCTACGAGTGATCGGGAAACAACCTACTAAGGTCAATCCACGTTTGCAACGGACAAGGCAAGGGAGCATTTGACTCAGTCAAATGCTCCCTTGCCCTTGTCCGTTGCAAACTTTACTTCCCTTTTTGAAGTGGCGTTAGGATTGACTTTTATGACACACTATGGTATACTCAGTAGTGTTCCATACAAAAGGAACAATCCAGGGAAGCAAAGAGACCCTGGCACAGGGTATAGACCCTGCATTGGTAAGTTCCGAAAGGAGACAACATGATGCCAATGAAGAAACCAGTTCGCATTTTAGGGATGGTCTTTCAAATTGACAAGTAGGGCCCGTACAGGCGGGCATCCGAGCCTCTGAGCGTCTGACCACTACCTGATTTACCGCGCCTATATTCATGTTTGCACAGAATAGCCGGTCCTAACGACGGTTACGTCGCAGGTTGGCAGGGGTAAGCAGAGGGCATGTTGCTAAGGGCATACTTCAATACTATCTTGCCCATATGTTTGCAATACATCTCGGTTGACGTGACACGGGAGTTGTGCAGAAAAAAACACACAAGGACCAGATAACACATGTATCTGGTCCTTGCTGCATTACTTGACTTCATTCTCCTAGTGTCAGTATTGCCATGAAGGCCTCTTGCGGAATTTCCACATTGCCGACCATCTTCATGCGCTTCTTCCCCTCTTTTTGCTTCTCCAGAAGCTTGCGCTTGCGCGTAATGTCACCACCGTAACACTTAGCAAGCACGTCTTTGCGCATCGCCTTGACGGTTTCACGCGCAATAATCCTTGAGCCGATAGCGGCCTGAATCGGTACTTCAAACAGTTGGCGCGGGATAAGACTGCGCAGCTTCTCGACCAGGATTCGCCCCTGGACGTACGCTTTGTCGCGGTGTAAAATCAGCGATAGTGCATCCACGGGATATCCATTGACGAGGATATCCAACTTCACCAGGTCTGCCTCCGCATAGCCGCCAAAGGTATAGTCCAGCGAGGCATAGCCCTGTGTGCGCGATTTGAGCTGATCGTAGAAATCAACAATCAATTCTGCCAGTGGCATATGGTAGGTCAACAGAACGCGCTCAGCCTCAATATATTTCATCTCTTTGAATGTGCCTCGCCGCGTTGTCACCAGGTCCATTATCGTGCCGATATAGCGCGTAGGCGTGAAAATGGAAATATCCATCCATGGCTCTTCAATCTTCTCGATATCCCCAGAAGCGGGAAAATCGGATGGATTATCTACTTTTACCAATGGGCCGCCTGTGGGCGTGACATAATATTCCACGCTGGGAGCAGTCGCCAGGATATCCAGGTTGTATTCTCGCTCCAAGCGTTCCTGGACAATCTCCATATGCAACAGGCCTAAAAAGCCACAGCGAAAACCAAAGCCCAGGGCCGTAGAGGTCTCCGGCTCGTAGAAGAGCGAGGCATCGTTTAACTTCAGCCGGTCCAGGGCGTCACGCAACAATGGGTAGTCGCTGCCCTCGACTGGATAGATACCCGCGAAGACCATCGGTTTGGCCGGTTTATAGCCGAGCAGCGCCTCAACACGACCAAGCGCGTTGGGAGTAGTCACCGTATCACCCACGCGACAATCTTTTACATGCTTAAAGCCGGTTGCGATATAGCCAACCTCGCCGGCAGTCAGGTTGCTAACTGAGATCAGGCGAGGTTGGAAATAGCCCGTTTCTAATATCTCGGTGCTACTGCCAGCCGCCATCATCGCTATGCGCTCCCCCTCGCGTAACTGCCCATCGACGATCCGCACATAGGCGATGACGCCCTTGTATGAGTCATAATGCGAGTCGAAGACCAGGGCCCGCAAAGAGCTTTCAGGGTTGCCCTGAGGAGGCGGAACCTGTTTGATGATCGCTTCCAGAATCTCCTGTGTGCCAATCCCCTCTTTGGCCGAGGCCAGAATGCAATCTTCCTTGGGAAGACCGATGACCTCCTCCACCTCTTGCTTGACTCGTTCAGGATCGGCGCTCGGTAGATCAATTTTGTTAATAACAGGAATGATGGTCAGGTCGGCCTCAAGTGCCAGGTAAAGGTTGGCCAGCGTCTGCGCCTCGATGCCCTGCGTGGAGTCGATGACCAGCAAGGTTCCTTCACAGGCGGCCAGGCTGCGTGACACTTCATAGGTAAAGTCGACGTGTCCCGGCGTATCGATCAGGTTCAGTTCATATTCCTCACCGTTGAGTGCCGTGTAGCGCATACGCACAGCCTGCGCCTTAATGGTGATACCCTTCTCACGCTCCAAATCCATCTGGTCAAGCGTCTGTTCCATCAATTCCCGCTTGGAGACCGTCCCCGTATATTCTAGCAAACGATCGGCCAGCGTTGACTTGCCATGATCAATATGGGCGATAATACAGAAATTTCTAATATGTGCTTGATCGGTCATGCTACAATTATTCCTCCGCACAACACCTCATCACCGTCCTCGCCGCCATAGAAGACGGCTGCCTGTCCGGGTGTGATGGAACGCTGTGGGCGTGAGAGTGTCACGTTCACAAGATTTCCCTCCACAGGGGTCAGCAGCGCGTGTACTTCCGGGGCCTTGTACCGTACACGCACCTTTGCCTCAAATGGCTCAGTTGGTAATTCCCCGCTCACATAATGCATCTTCCCCACGGTAAAGCTGGTCCTCTCCAATGCGGCTGCTGGCCCAACAATGAGCGCATTTTGGGCGGCATCCAGCTTGAGCACATGCAGAGGTTCCTGGGAGGTCAATCCCAGTCCCTTGCGCTGCCCAATGGTATAAAAGGCCAGTCCGCGATGCCGTCCCAGTGACTTGCCGCTTTGATCAAAAATTGGTCCAGGCTTTGGCAAGGTAATCAGTGACTTTGTACTGGTTGCCACACTTACACCTGCACCGGTGAGTTCTGTTTCCTCAGCTACCCTGCTAGCTGCGTAGCGATCAATAAAGCCCCGGTAATCGTTTTGTGCCACAAAGCAGATCTCCTGGCTCTCCGCCTTTGTTGCCACTGTCATGCCGCGCTCAGCGGCCATCGCACGTACCTGCGGCTTGGTGTAGGCTCCCAGCGGGAAACACGCGTGAGCCAGCTGCTGCTGATTGAGAACATGCAATACATAGGACTGATCCTTGTCGGGATCAATCCCACGCCGCAGCCGCCGCTTGCCTGTGATAGGATGGTCATCCACGCGCACATAGTGGCCCGTGGCCATGTAATCGGCATCGAGTGCCAGGGCACGCTTGAGCATCACCGTGAAGCGGATATGGCGATTGCAGGTCAGGCACGGATTGGGCGTGCGACCGGCAACATACTCCTCGTAGAACATATCCACGACTGTGTCCTTAAACTCTTGCTCAACGTTGACCAGGTAAAGCGGCATATCGAGCATGCGGGCGACACGCCGTGCGTCATCCACCGCTTCCAGGGAACAGCATTTATTTTGTACAACTCGCTCTACGCCGTCATCTTCGATGACGCCGGGTTCCGACCAGAGGCGCAACATAATACCAATCACCTCGTGGCCCTGCTCCTTCAAAAGTGCGGCGGCGACCGAGCTATCCACGCCGCCGCTCATCGCGACGACTATTCTTGACATAACAATCTACTCCTGTAACGTTCCTGCTTGGTAGTTTAGGTCAGGTAGAAAAAAGGACTAGCCAATGGGCTAGTCTCGTGCTGTTCCATGTGCTGTAAACATGCCTATTATAGCATACTCTGGGAGAGTATGAATAGTGCTTCTGACCTTGCACGGAAATATTTCCGTGACCCTGACCCCTCGACTGAAAACGTTCCTTCGTGTATAATGACCTCAATAGACTTAATGCCCCCAATTTATGGATGGGTAAGGGTGAAAATCAATCGTATAGGGACGTAGAAACAAACTGTATACGAGTGCTGATTACAAACAGTAAGAGCGTAGCAAGCAATTATCTATAAACATACCCGAAAAGGCCGGAGCATTTCTTGGGTCTAGCGGGCAAGGAGTGAGGAACAATGCCAAAGAAGACCGCGACTGCGCGAGGCGGAGCGCAGCGCAACAAACCAAAAGCACAGAAAAGTTTTGAACTGGTACGTCCAGTCTCATCTGTCTCACCAGTTTCGGATGAGCATACACAAGATGCGAGTGCCGACGCTGAGCTAGCATCTGCCAGTGTTTCAATAGTCGAAGCTCCGCTAGAGGCAAAGCAGAAAGAAGCCTGGCAGACTGAGGCAAAGCCAGGTGAGAAGAACGAGACTGCTCAGAGTACGAACGGTGTAACCAGCACGGCTCCCAAGGGGAGTGCCGCGGCACGCCTGGCAACTCGTCGCCAGGCCGCACATAAGTCTCAGCAGCGTGCTGCTGCTACCTTAATCACGGCGGAACATTATGCCTACGTGCGGAGAGACCTGGTGTTTATTGCCATATTGGCCGCCATCATGTTCGCCGCCATCATTATCTTGCAATTCGTACCCGGCATATAGACATGGAACCACACGGGAGTGCGAGACACTTTCTTTTGCAGTGGGAAAAGCGGCAAGACGGGCGAATGCAGCGCATTCGCCCGTCTTGCCGCTTTTCCCACTGCAAATTTTTGGAAAAAAGGAAGAAGCACTGATTTGTTGCATCTCAGTGCTTCTTATTTATTGCTTCGGGTGGCTTGTTCAGGATAGCCCTCGACGCCATATGCGAAGATCAGCTCAGTGTACGAGTGGGCTGGTACCTAATCCGGCAGGAATGCCATGTCGATATGCTGCTGGAATAGTTACGCCCAGGACTCGCTGCATTGCCATAGTGTGGCTGCAGTCACCCCAGTCATTAAAGAAACGGCAGGTACAGGTCCACTCACCATTGTCAAAAATGGTGGTGTGTATATCGTTCTCACCTCGGAACGTTGCTTCAAAGCGAGTAAATTGAATCCGCTCTGGTTCTTCTGCATAACGCTTGGCTTTTGCGATCTTACTGATCATACTAGAGTTCATGATCGGTACTCTCCTTCATATTTAGCAACCACTCCGTGACCACTTCTTCGTTCGATTGTACTTACGCTTGTAGTGGCGTATTTAACGATGTCGCGCATCTGGTTTGTTCGTTCGTTGCTTGTTCATTTGAATCTTCATCTAGCCATTGCGCTAGATATCTCAATCAATAGATGCTCCTCCACCTCCTTTCTTAGATAAACGCTTTTGCTAACCAGCTCACATCCAGGAGCTGTGTAGCGGCCCACAGAAATGAAGAATAATCGATGAGCCCGGCATCCAGTGCGCGTGTAATAAATGAGTTAGAAATAAAAAACACCAGGGCAAAATTTCCCTAGTGTGTGTATTCATGTATCGCTGCGAGCCACCACCGCTGCTCGCAGCGATGAGACCTGTGATGCCATTGAGACTGAATCCATGTTTATAAATTTCATCCTCACCCGGCTAACGGAAATAGGCCGAATGTAACGCCTACATCACCAACCAACCATTGGGTACATAGGCTGAACGTGCAAACTTGGAAATCTCCTTCTGATTGGATTGATTATACCATACGGAAGGCGGATTGTCCATCCCAAAATCCGCCAAAATTACGTAATTTGCAGGAGAAAAAAATGTGATTTTCATTTTGTGAGCATCTTGTGATGTATCATATCTCACTCTGGATATATTGTCCTGCTCACTGTTTTTTCTCTGCGAAAACTATATACTACAGATAACCAGTCCTGATATACTATGTTTGCTCAATATTGGAAGAGGTTCCGTTTCCGCAGTTCTTGCGGATCATCTCTGCTTGGAGGTATGTGTGAAACATCATTACTACAAAACTCTCTGGTTTCCTATGCAATTGGTGCTTGGTATCGTGGTGATTGGGCTGCTGGTCAGCGCATGTTCGTTGCCCGGAACACAGCAGACGAGCACAAATACAACTACTCAAACCAGTGTCTCACCTACAGCTACACCACAAAAGTCTTCTCATACGGTAGCAAGTCAACCCTCCGGCACAGGTAAACTACCCTCTGGCACGCCGTTACCCCAGGATGAGGTCAAGCCGCTTACCTTCAACCTGGTCTACAATGACGCCGCCATGCAGCAAGATGTTGCCCAGATATATACACCCGGCTCGCCAACCTTCCACCAGTACCTGACTTCTGATCAGATTGTCCAACGCTACGCGCTCTCTGAAGCCCAGCAACAGCAGGTAATGGACTGGTTGACCCAGCATGGGTATACGATTGACGCCACCGATTCCCTGCATACTTCGATTAAAGTCCATGCTACAGTTGCTACCATCGAACGCACACTGAATATCGCATTAAATTCCTATACTATAGATGGGCACGAGTTCTTTTTACAACAAGGCGATCCAAAGGTCCCCAATCCGGTTGCATCCCTTGTAGCCTCCGTTGTTGGACTGGATAACTTTGCTCTTCCTCAATTCCAACCACCATTCGGCTTCGCGACCCAGGCCGCATCCCTCGCTGGTGATTGCAGCAAGTATGGCGCGAAGCAGACATTGACTCGCAATAAACTTGCCGCAGCCTATCAACTCGATAAGCTGTACCAGCAAGGTTTCCAGGGTCAGGGCATGACCATTGGCGTGGCCGAGTTCGGCGATACCTATAATCCCTCCGACCTGGCAAATTATGCCTCCTGTGTGGGTATTGCCACTCCCAATGTCCAGAATATCGATGTTGATGGGCATCTCGCCTCGGGTACAGGTCAGGGTGAGGCCATCATGGATCTCGAACTGATTGCCGGTCTCGCTCCCCAGGCGTCAATCCTCGACTATCAAACCGACGGCCAGAGTAGCTCCTTTGCCCAGTCTATGGTCGATGTCTTCAACCGCGTTGCTTCTGATCACAAAGTCCAGGTGTTAAGTGTCAGCTATGGCACCTTTGAAAGTGCCTTCAGTTCCAGTGAATTGGCTGCCGTCAATAAAAGTTTGCGCACGCTGGCCGCCGAAGGCATTTCGGTCTTCGTCAGCAGCGGTGACTGTGGAGCTTATACACATCGCCTGCAACACCTGGCCGAAGTAGCCTTTCCTGCCAGTGCCGTGTATTCCATCGCCGTTGGCGGTACCCATTTACAGGTAAATGATAGCAATGTGCGCACCGGTGAGACGGCGTGGGGTGCGGGTGACAATTTGCCATTCTGTACCAACGATTGGGGTAGTGGTGGTGGAGTGAGTCAGAATAGCGATTTTAAACGTCCTTCCTGGCAGGTAGGTGAGGGAACGACGACCCACTATGACGGTACATCGTCGCATGTGTTTACAAAGCTGCTGGATTTCTCTTCAACCGTCCAGGCTCCCAACGGTTTGCGCCAGGTCCCTGACGTTGCCGCGGCGTCCTATCCCAATATCGCCATCTACTATAAAGGCGCCTGGGTTGCCTCCG
>Ga0099830_10001723_pt1 | contig 11256 bp, 12 predicted proteins | sample CZO8metaG_4_FD_79337 | JGI IMG/M metagenome (GOLD analysis project Ga0099830, IMG submission 79337) | Vadose zone soil microbial communities from the Eel River Critical Zone Observatory, Northern California, USA - CZOApr15con2H3.8 metaG | ecosystem: Environmental > Terrestrial > Soil > Vadose...
CCCGTGTGCGCTTGATAGACATCGAAATCGACGAGATATCGGTACTTAATTGCCTGCTCATAGGTGTAGAGGAATGTTGGCGTCTGATCGCGGCAGTCGAACACGCGGAACGTGTCCCGTTCGATGAACGTCGCGGGTGTTGCGGTAAGGCCAACCATGCAAGCGTACTCGATGACTTCTGTAAAGCGATTGAAGATGGATCGATGGGCCTCATCGAAGATGATCAGGTCAAAAAATGCGGGAGAGAATTCCTGATAACAAACCCCCATGGTTTGAAGGGTGGCAACGTACAGACGTTTATTGCGATCGATGTTTGCTGTTCGGATTCGAACGCGCGGCTCATTCGGCAGATGTGCCTTGAACCCATCGTTAAGGGCCTGCTCAACGAGAGCGTCGCGGTCGGCGAGGAACAGAACTTTTTGCGCGGATGAAGTATTCAGCGCAATGTCGATGAGCCCCATGGTTGTTCGGGTCTTGCCGGTGCCGGTTGCCATGACGAGAAGCGAGCGGCGTTTACCAGCTTCAAACGCTTCCGCGACACGTCGGATTGCTTCGAGCTGGTACGGTCTCTCGACAATGGTGTTGTTTATCGGCGCGTCCTTTAGGGACGTCTTGTTGTTGCGTATGAATTTAAGTCGCCTCAGATCATCGGGGGTAAAGAAGCCTGAGACCATACGGGGGTGGGCGAGACCAACGTCCCAGAAGTAATGGTGCAGCCCATTCGTCATAAATCCGAATGGTACGAAAGCTTGCTTCTTGCTGATCTCCTCGATGTATTGCCGAAGTTGTTCCTCACCCTCGCGGGGTTTTCTCGCTGTCTTCTTGGCCTCGATCACGGCGATGACGGTACCGTCGGAATCATACAGACAATAATCGGTGAAGCCGTTCCAAGGTTTTGGATCATAACCAGTAACAGGCACTTCAAACCGCACCTCGGCCTGGTCCGAAAGATTCCAGCCAGCACGCTCTAATTGAGGATTTATCTGCGCGGCACGTGTTTGGGCTTCGTTCAAATTCATAATTCGCGGCATTCCTGCGCTCCGACGTCAGAGCGCTATAACGCGCACGGTGACTTCGCCGTCCCGTCAGGGAAATCCCCCAGTCTGATGCACGCACTATAGCACAGGGGCTTGCATATACGACTAGAACGAGAGATACAAGACGGGCTCGTAGCGGCGCCTTTAGCGTTTTTTGCCACGCGCAGTTTCTCTCGGCACTTAACTGAGTTGTGAGCCAAGGTTCGTCTTGCTCAGTCTCGTAGGCTCCTGCCCCCTAGGTGCGCCAGTATCCTATCCGCCAATTCCTGAGTGATGCCGGTTTCTGTCATTGCTTGGAAGAAATTTGGGAGCTGATGCTCAAGCATCTCGGTGTCGTCGTCTAGTATTGCGTACTTCGCGACTTCCGGATGCTCCATGAGCCATGCCTGGATTTCATGCCCTCGGACCAGATGGGGGTCACGAAGAGAGGGTGTCATGTGGGAGAATTCGACACCGTTTTCTTTCAGATGGTCGAGCATTGGTTGCCAATGCCGCCATGTTGAGCTGAGCACGACAGTGACGCTTATACGTGAGAGCATCGCCTTGTAGATTTGTAGAAGTGCGGCGTCGAGACCAATGAAGAAATCATCAATGAGCTTTGTCGTGCGTCCGTTTCCATCCTCGTCTGCGAAACGATTTAGTACTCCGTCGATGTCGAGGAAGAGCACGTTCATAAGAGCCGCCTCCCCAGCCAAAAGGCCGCCCGTCGTCTGTGGTGAGGAGCGGCCTTCTGAGAGGTAAATGCGCGAAAAGCAAGTGGCCTAGATTCTCAAACCGCAGACTCGCCGTCAAGGCTTCTTTATGGCTTGGGCGAGGAATGGATTAGTCACGCGATACCAGTTGCCCATTCGTCGCTCCAAAAAGAAAGCCCTCGCGAGGAGGGCTATAAGCTCTCTAAAGCCTCGGAGTGAGGTCCAAGGGCTTTGTTAGTCCGGCTTCTATTTCCGCTCTCGTGCGGCGTTTACGACGCTGAGGTGTTGGCGCGCCTTTTGTCAGAGCGAAGCCGAACTGTCTTGCTCGTTGTTCGAGTTCTTGAACGGCACGCTGCTCCAGGTCCCGAATACGGGTGGTGATTTCTTCTCTTGCTGCTTTGAGTTCTTCGTAATCAGCGGTTTGGATATTGAGCATCGGTTTTCTCCAAAAAGACTGGGTTGAGGTTTAGGCAATGCGGCGAGTCGGGCGCGTGCAATTTCGACGTACTCTCCTTCTCTCTCTATGCCGATGGACTGGCGGTTAAGTTGATGGGCGGCAAGCGCGGTCGTTCCAGAGCCGAGAAATGGGTCAAGGACGACCTCACCAGGGCGAGAGCCAAGGGTGATGAGGTAGGCCATAAGCTTAAGTGGCTTCACGGTCGGATGATGATTGAGCTTCGCTATGTTTGTGCGGTTGCGCGGATTATTGCCGCCGATGCCGTCGTCTTTGATTCGGTCTGCATGGCGAACAGGCTCGAAGTCTTCCAGGCCGTTGTTCTTCTCGCTTTTGCTAGCCTTTGGGACGATGAGGAAGGGAAGCGTCTTGGCCCAAGCGTCCAGGTCGAAGTAGCGGGAGTAGGAGCCAGCATCAGGCGCGTATATGCCGGTCATTTCTTTGGGCCGCGCCCCATAGGTTTTATTGGCGGCAGTGATTTTGCTTCGGTCTAATGCGCCGCTTGTGCGCTCTCGCCCATCATTCAACACATCATCCGAGACGAGGAGGTTGGCGGGGAAGCGGCCGTTGCTATGTTGTGCGCTTCGGTATTCGTGTGTGGTCGCGCTGCTATTAAAAGTAGGGTTGGCCGTTTCGTTGCTCGTTCCCCATACACCGCTATCGTCGCTAATAGGGACGCGGCAATCATCCAGCCAAGTAACGCCCTTCCCATTCTTTAGCGCCTGGTCCACGAACGTCTTTTCAGACAGGGGCTTCATGGCGACGATGATGATTTCTACTGCGGGTTTGGGTCGGAAGCCGGCGTAAGCTCCCGCGAGTCCGCCGCGCTTCCCGATATTCATCGCCTTCGGAAATCCGCTCGCATACGTCCAGTAGATAGAAGTGAAGTCTGTATCAAAGCCTGCTTCGGCAATTCGCACTATCATTTGGCTCAATACGTCCTGGCGCGGTGCGCTCATTACGAAAGCAAATGAGCCGGGTCTAAGAACGCGCAAGCATTCCTTCCAAACTTCAACAGACGGAACGGCTTTGTCCCAATCTTTGCCCATAAAAGAATAGCCGTAGGGTGGGTCGGTGACGATGCAGTCGACGGAATTGTCCGGCATGTTGCGGAGCACGTCGATGCAGTTTGCGTGTATGAGTTCGTACATTTGAGTCTTTATCGTCTGAGAAACTCAATGTACGTGTAGTCGCCACTCCAATAAACGGTCGCTATGGCGTAGCTCGCTTCAGCAAGTCGAACTTTGGTGAGCCATGGTGACACGCGCCGTAACGGTAAGAATTTCGTGAACACCACGACAGCACGTTGATGCTCACACAACATCGCCTTCGTTGAACGTCGTCAGATAAAAATCGGGGTAGCCAATCCGCTGCCATGGGTTAGTAAAGATGCGAATGTTGCTCGGGTGCACCGGCTCTCCCTCTATATATTGATCGTCAGGCGCGTAGTGCTCCGGCCGTGGGAAGTGGCGCAGCAGCCCTATGTCGGGAATAGTCTGAAAGAGCAGAAACGCGCACCGGCCACGTTCTTGGCGAACAAACTCCATCGCGCGGATTTTGCGAGATTCATTTGTGAACAGAAACGGGATGAGACAGTTATCAAATCCCCAGCGACGCGCGAAGTGACGATCCTCAATGAACTCGATGGCGTGAAGCAGGTGTTTCGCAACTTGCTGAAAGCTCTCAGTGCCTCGATCGACTTGTATGCCTGGAATGCCGACCGGGAGCGCTGCGCCGTCGGCACGTTTCCTGACGAGTAAGTGTGGCGTACCGTCGAATCGGAATTGCGTGTCCTTTAACTGAACAAGAAGGGGATCCTTAGCATCACGTGTCTGTTGTGGCACGTTCGGGTGCTTTATGAGACGCGAGAAGTCCAGCAACCGCAGGTTCGGATCGTTTCGCGCGAGATGATGCAGAGGAGCAAAGTAACCAAGATCAACAATGACTTCGTGATAGTAGGAATTGGAACGATGGAAGGCGAAGGAGAAATTGCGGCTTGCCTTCAATGGTCGTTTTTCACCGTCTGGAGAAGACCGCGTCGAAACGATGCCACGATGAACAAGTTCATTAAGGCCTCGTTCGGCAAGGGCATACACGAGCGTCTTGCGGTCGACATTGGGAGAGGCGTTCTGTTGATCGGGGCACGCGATGTAATGGTTTGGCGCCTGGCGCAGATAGCCGAGATACTTTCGAAAGACGGAATACTCGACTTTAATGTCCGAGAGGTAGTGAAGCCAAGGAATGGTCAGGTACTTGAAGTGATAATACGGCTCCAAGCGTTTCAGTGTTTCGATATAACGGTCATCTATCCCAAACGGATTAATGACACGGGACGTGCCGATCGGCGTGTCGCTGGTACGATGTCTTCGTATCGGAGCATTCATGCTCCGGAACATAGGCTAAAGAAGAGAATTTAGGAGTGGTTCTAAGCGGTGCATGGAGACCATGGTGAACCTTGCTCACTGAAGTGCATCCTTCAATTTTTGTTGAGCTACTCGTCCGACTCGCTCCAGTCCCTGCCGGGCTTGATTGTGGCTTCGCTCGCTTCCCTCGCCGCCTTCATATCCGCCAGTATCCATTCCCGCTCATCCTCTCGAAAGCCTTCCTCGTCCTTGTCCACCTCAACCCGCTGTTCGACTGGTCGTGCCGGAATCGCATTGCCTGTTGGACTTGTTCTTGGCGGAAGCAGCACTTTGCGCCTCTGACGTGGCAGCTCATCTAAAATCCCGTAGGGGACGCGGACACGCGCAGCGTGGTCCGTCATCCCGCTCACATAGAACGCCCAGTCTGCGTGTGAGCGTTCGACAGCCTTCATGTCGCGAATGAAATCCGGCGTCGTGTAGCATTCTCTCGCGAGTACGACCGCGTCGTTATGACTGATTGGTCCGAGTATGCGAATTGCTGTCGCGCCGAGCACAGCCGATTTCACATCATCGGCGACCTGGTGCCAGGTCTGCGTCGCTCCGAAAAAGCCGCAAGCAAATTTTCTAAGTTCGACAAGGATGCTCGCAATGATAGGGCTATCCATAACGGTGTGGGCTTCGTCAGCAAACAGAATGCAGAGATGGCGCCGCTCCGGAGGTAAACGATCACGCCGTAGTCCAGCTGCAAAATACTGAGCGACCATGAATTGCAAAAAGACACGCATGCCTTCGTCGCCTAACGAGCGCCTAGCGCCTTTCACCAACACCACTTTTCTATCGGCGATGAGCTGGTCAAAATCTACGCTGTTAGTCTTGGCCGAGAACATTTCTCGGAAAGCATCTGAGGCCATCGCGCTGTATATTTTCCAGCCGATCGCCTGCTTAGTTTCGTCCATCTTCCCGGCATAAAACTGATTGCGAAAGAAGCCCTGGTCAACAAGTGGCAGCGACGCAATTGCTTCAGCAAATTCCGACTGCGCTGGGTTCTTTACCCTTTCATCAACGATCTGACGGAGCGTCTCAAGTGACGCTCCTTCAATGCGTCTCAAGAGCTTTAGGAGGTAGGGAACGATCGCGCCCTGCTTGTCAGTCAGCCCACCGCTAAGAGAGGACATCAAGTACGTGAACGTCTGGAGCGTTTGCGCTTCGTTGGAGCTCCCGAAGTCGAGGAAGTTAAGGGGCGGTGGATACTCATCAGGATCGAGAACAACGCATCTGTCTGGCGCCACTCGGTCTCGCAGAACATTGAAGAGGTCGCCGTGCGGATCGAGAACGAACGCGCCAATCGGATCTTCTTCTTTGAGGAACCGCGCAATGAATGCTCCTAAGAGCTGGGTATTTCCGTGATTTGGCGGCGCAAGAATTATGCCATGGGAAGCGAACGTCTTGCGCGGAATAATGAAGGGAATTTGCGTATGCAGTATCGGATAAAAGGGCGTGTGGCGCAGATAGAGGCGTATCAGCTCTTCCGGTTCTCCGTCGTATTCGTCGGAGCCAATCACATCTTTTCGGCCGAGTATTCTGTCTACCTGTGAGATTCCTGAAGCATCGTTTTCGTTGGCGAGAAGTTGCTTCCTGAGGTCAGGAAAGTATCCCTCCGCTACCATTGCTTTATGAAAAAGCGGCCCGACTAAATCCAGTATGGCTTCCCCGCAGTTGGTGAGGACTTCGTAGAGAGGCACGGTTGGCTGTTTATTATCAGGCCCTGGCCGTAAGTCCTGGAGGTGGGTTGCTATTCGCAGGAAGTCGTCGCGCTGGAAATAGTACTGCGAGGGAATGTATGAACAAAAACCCTCGAAGCACTCTAATATTTTGCGTGTAACAATTGGGTCGTCGATGTCATCCAGCTGCTCGATGCATTGGAACATGGCGAACATCACCGGAGGCGGGGCGATGTGGTCGCTCTGCACCATGGCCTCTAGGACGCGCGTCGCGAGGCTCATATTTCGAAGCTTTCTGTCTCCGGGCCTCGCGGCTCTATATGCGCCTTCAGGTTATGCAGTCCCAATATCAATTTCTCTTTCGCATCCTGCATCTGGATTACGTTATTGAAGCCGATGTGGTTGACCTGGTTCAGATGCTCTACGAGGAATTGCCGGACATTCTCCGGATCGTACATATCGCTCGAAGGACCTGGGTACTCGAAAAGGAGATGCTGCATCAGTCCTGCGTTGGCTATCGCTTTCCAGTCGGCCTGACTTATCCGTACATCAATGTCGAGACCGCAGGTGAGACGCTTCGAGTTGAAACTGCCTGCAGGCACCTCCATGGTACCTATGCTAACTTTCATCGGTCCGTCTTTTGGTAGCGCTTCCCACTTTTCCTTCTTTTTCATTCTAGAGCGGACGAAAAGAAAGATGACGAGCGCGATACCGCCATAAAAGATTAGTGCTTCCATGGATGTTCACTCCTCCTAGAAGAAATGAAATAGAAATACAGAAAGTAGAGACCGCCGCAGACAACAGCGACAAGTAAAAGCCACGGTAATACGTTGATAGCCAGCTGGTAGATGATGATACCAGCGACGATGATGGTAGCGGCTATGCCTGCTAATTTCCCGAACTCGTCATACATTTCCACCTCCCGAATTGTGGTGATTATTCTCCGGACTCCGCAGTACAAGGAAAAGGGGTAGGTTAGGGGAAACTCATCTAATGGTCGAGTGCCCGAACCGAACGCAGGTGTGGAAATTTTTCTCGGACTTTCTCGGTTTTTGGTTTTTTGTACTTTTGCATCGCGGCGAAATTCACTCGCTACATTTTCGTTGCGATTGCATTCCATCAGGAGCCACGGAACGCGGGACCGAAGGAACCCTGATATCGCTAATGCAAAGTGATTTCTATCTTTCTGATATCCTTGTGTTGTTCCAGAACACCCTGGAGTCACCACCAAACTACAATCTAACCAGCTAGCCCCTGAGCTTCGGTCCGTTCTTTTAGGACAGCACTTGCGCGCGAAGGGGCGTCCGGACGGATATGAGTTGTCTGCGATATTGAAGCGGACATTGGTAAGGGTCGCGAAGCAAACCTTAAAAGATTGAGCGAACAATGATGCTCCATGGAGCTCCATGGTCAAAGGAGTTTTGCCCTTCAGCTTGCCTTGCAGAAAGGCACGTGGAAGGCACCAGTAAGGCATAGTAGCAAGGCAAGCAGCGAAGGCTCTTTAGGGTGCGCTAACCGAAAAACGGGAGAGGATGGCCATCCTCTCCCGCCACTTCAAAGTCTTCCGTCAGGAAAACTCGACGTTCTCCGGGACCGGCAGACCATGCCGCTTGAAGTAGTCGAGGACCGCAGGCGTGTACCAGATGGGATGGCTGTTCCTGTGCGGGCCGATCTTACCGCGTCGCGGGAAAGGATCGTCCCCGTAGTATTCAGGTTCAGTTTCCAATCGGTTGGTATGCGTCCTGCCATAAGGCCAGCCCAAGACATCTTTCAATTTCCGCCAACAGACGTAAAGCGGTAGCTTCACTTTAGTGGACATCCGAAGTCTCCTGTTCGGGAGACACCGGCGCTCCACATGGGTTAAGCCACTAGCAGCATCCAAAATCTACGAAGGAAGGCGCACAACCGTCAATAGCAATAAGCTTGAGTATGCACCGCCGCAGTAATGGCCGAACCGGTGGCTGGATACTCCGGGTCGCGGATGAGATCACGCGCGAGCAGGGCTTTGAAGTGTTCTTCGAACGCTAAGACTGCCTGTCTCATTTGCGGCAAGTAGTGCCACCGATCGTAGATCGCTTCGACTTCTGTCTGAACAGATGCGGCGTGATTGATCAGACGTTCGGCGATATCGGAGGGCGAACCGATCTGGCCGTGGATACTACGGTAGGTCCTACGAAGATCGTGCAGAGTCCAGCCTGGCACGCCGTCATCAAGCTGTTTCTTGAACTTGCTCCAGCCGGAGATCGGCCGCTCGTTCGAGATACGGCACGGGAAAAGCAAATCAGTATCGTTGCGACGCGGTATGCCTTCCAAAATTTCAGCAACAATATCCCCGTAAGGGAATGTGTGCTCTTTTGAGTTCTTGGTCACCCACTCGGGGAGTGTAATCGTTTGCTCCTTCTCGTTAATCCAAGGCCTCCGCAGGTTCGCTATTTCGCCTTCGCGCTGTCCGGTAAGCGCAAGCAGCTGACAGACCGTACCGTGCGGGTAACCCTGCCTGACTGTAGCGTGCCAGACAGTGACCAGCTCGTCCTCGTTGAGTATCCGCTTGCGTTTGCCTGCTTTTGGTATTTCAACGCCTTCGAGCGGGGAGTGCTTCAGGTATCTTCGAGGTGGTCGGACACACCAGCGGAAGAACGTCCGCCCGACCGCGAGTGTGTTTCGCTTCTCACTATGAGCAAGCGGATGAGTGATCCTGGTGATTTCGTCATAGGAAATGTCAGCAAGTTTCTTGGTGCCAAGCTTCGGCTGCAGATATTTCTCCAAGACCCGCTTGTAATCGTATTGGGTCCGTTCTTTTTTGCTCTTCAAGGCTTCTTTGTAGGGATCGTACGCCTCATTGAAGGTGATTCGGTCCGCTTTCGTTGGCTCTTCGGTAATAAGCTTGCGAGCTTCCTTCCGCGCGTCGGCGAGTGAGATCACCGGATATTGTCCGATGGTCGTGCGCAGCCGTTCTCGGCCGCGGACAACGAACCAGGTCTTGCGATTTTTGCCGACGCGCAGCCCGAATGCTGGCGTCATTTCGTCATAATACGTGCCGTTGAACTTAAGCCGCGCCACAACTACGTCCGTCATGTGCAGCTTCGGCATTTTTTGCTCCGATTTTGCTCCGCAATCTCATGGGTTGAGGCGGATTTCGATGGAGCACTATACCAAATGCATAGAAGGCAAGATATTGGAATTGTTTAAGAAAAGGGGAACGGTGGTGAACCGTGGGGGAGCGCGTTTTCGTTTTAGGAAACCGTCGCTCTATCCGGCTGAGCTACGGGACCGAAGACCCGCGAGGGTGGACGCGGGCGCTTGAAAACTCCATACCAGAGCGCCGTGGTGATCGCCAGCCTCTGCACCGCGCCCCTGTGCTCGCATCAGGATTGAATCCCGGCCTGTTGCAACTGCGTGCAGATGTGTCGCGCTTGTCACAGGACAAAAAAGCGCGCACCTCCTGTCGAACAAACGCCGGGTTCCAGCGTGACAATGCGGTCAATAATGGCGACAATCTGCACAAATCGTGGTGTGAGTCGCGTCGTGAGAGTTGTGTTGGTAGGAAATCGTCCGTGATGGCATCGCGCAAATCCGGACTGTTGATTGCCGTGGTCGTCGGCGGTACCGCGCTGACGCCAATGCGCACGCATGCGCAATGGTGGAGCACGCGCGCGCCGGTCGATTTCGAGGAGTGCGCCGACCTCGCGGAGAAGGCGGCGACCAGGGAAGCGCGGACGTCGGAGCTCGCCGGCTGCAACGCGAAATTCGCCGGACGGCGCAAGCCCAGCGGCGGCTACACCTATTACGACTTCATGCAGAATCGCAGCTTCGATATCGCCGGCCCCAACCCGACGCCGGAAGAACAGAAATATATCGATCAGCAATACACCGTCTTTCTCGACAAGCAGCGGCGAAGCTACATTGCGGCGGCGCTCACGGCCAAGCAGGACGAGCAGAACCAGCAGAACCAGCAGCAGCAAGCCTCGCTGCGGAACGAAAAGGCGTCCATGCCGATGCCGCCGGAGACACCCGTCAAGCCAAAGGCCTCAGCAGCCGATCTGAAGTCGCGCGCGAAAGCGAATTGCGCCAAACATTCCACCTTCTCCTGCGAATGGCCGGTGCTGTCCGAGAAAATCACCAATCTGAAAAAAGCGCTGTTTGGCTCTTCCCAGGCCAAAGTCAAACACGGCGGATCGTCAACCCGGGGCGAGGCCAGCGAGCCCGTGCAAAGCGCGGCCCGCTGACAGGCTCCGCCTTGATGCCTAATCCAGAGATGATCGGCGCGAGATCGGGATTTTCGGGTTCGCGCGGAGCCCGTCATCGGGAGGCGCAGCGCCCCGACCCGTTGGCGCGCCCCGGAATGACGCTATCGTGTCAGTCCGTCATCACCGTCGCCCAGAATTTTCGGTAAGGCGATTTGCGCAAGCCCGCTACCCCTGCGTTTCAATGAACGCCTCCGTATGGTGGCTTCACATGGCGCCGGCTGGCATGGTGCCGGGAAATCGGTACGGGAGGCCGTATCATCGGTTCATAAATCTCCCGCGCCGCTGCGGCTCGCTGCTCCTGCAACCTCGCATCATATCCCGGTGACGGCGTGACGGTCGGCGGCGCGGCACTCGCTGGCATCACCAACGCAACGCCGCAGAGCGCGACAGCGGCGGCGATGGCACCATTTGCGTAAAATCGCTTCATGTCATTCCTCCCGGCGCTGACGCGGCGGATGTCCGCATCGCCGCTGACGCGTCATTCGCGCTTGATCGTCGCGATTTCAAGGCAAGTTAGCGTGACCGACGATTAGAGCATGATCCGGAAAAGTGGAAACCGGTTTTCCGATAAAGATCATGCTCGAACAAAGAGATGAGATCATGATCCGATTCAATCTAATACTACTGAGTCAGAAAGCCGCAGTTTCGGGTATTTGAGAATCATTTATGGAGGCGAATCCCACTGAAACAAGGGGGCTGGGATGGGTCTCCACGGAGCGAAAGAGATTGAATTGCGTTTTAC
>Ga0099830_10001727_pt1 | contig 11246 bp, 6 predicted proteins | sample CZO8metaG_4_FD_79337 | JGI IMG/M metagenome (GOLD analysis project Ga0099830, IMG submission 79337) | Vadose zone soil microbial communities from the Eel River Critical Zone Observatory, Northern California, USA - CZOApr15con2H3.8 metaG | ecosystem: Environmental > Terrestrial > Soil > Vadose...
AGGCGATTCCGTCAAGGTTCGTCACATTCTCATGCCGGTCAGCCTGCAAGGCGCGCACCTCGAGCAGGTCGAGGCGCGGGCTGATACGCTCGAACGGATTGCGGCCGAACGGACCAGTCCAACAGTGCTCGACAGTGCGGCACGCCGCTTGGAGCTGCAGGTGTCGCCGACGTATCAGGTCATCCAGGGCGAGCGCTTCAATCTGGGCCGCTACGTGATTCCCGACGTCAGCGTGTGGGCGTTTGAAGCGCCGATCGGCGAAACGAGTCCCGTGATCGAGGGACAGGCAGCGTACTACGTCTTCCGTCTCGACTCGCTCGCTCCGGCAGGCGTGCCGCCGATCGCCCAGATTCGGGATCGCGTGAGCAGCGTCGTGCGGATCGACAAGCAAAAAGCCTTGGCGCGTCGCCGCGCCGATTCGCTCGCCACGCTGCTGAAGGCCGCTCCCGACTTGACGGGCGCGCAGCGCTTCGCTCCGTTCACCCGTCTGCGGCCGCCCAGTTATCTGGGCCGCGAGCCGGTGCTCGTCGGTACTGCGTTCGGCCTGCGCATGGGCGAGCGGAGTGGCGTGATCGAGGGAGAGGGCGGCTACTTCATCATCCAGTCGCTGTGGCGCAAGCTTGCCGACTCGACCGCGTGGCTAAAACAGCGCGATGCGCAGCGCACGCAGCTGCGTCAGGCGGTGCAGCAGGCGCGCATTCAGCAGTATCTGGACGGGTTACGCGCCAAAGCCAAGATCGTCGACCGGCGCAAAGACCTCTTCAAATCGCAGGCGGCGGCGACCCTCGATTAGAAGAGCGACCGCGCGAACAGGTAGGCAATCACCACGCCGACGACGGCGAGCAGCGACACGTCCAGCCCGATCGGTCCCAACGTAATCGACATCACGAGCAGGTCGAGGTGAAACGGCCCGATGGTCGGCGTCACCGACCAGGTGAACACCTCGCGGGCGGGCCCCTGTGGCAGAAAGCGCCGCAAGAAGGCGTGCAGCAATCCGCCCACGACGAAGCCTATCGCAAGCACGCCGATATAGAAGGCGGGGCGACGCGGACCGTGCGGCACAGCTTAGCTGCGCCGCTCCACGGCGTATGCGATGCTCCCCTGTAAGGCGTCGCGGGCCGGCGATGGCGGCAGCACATCCAGCTCGCTTTCGGCCTGTTGAGCGAGGTCGAGCGCGCGCTGCCGCGCCGTCTCGAGCCCGCCTGCCGCCTCCACGAGCCGGATGACCTCGGCCACCAACTCGTCGCCCGGCTCCGCCGTCTCCATCAGTTGCGCCACGACGCGGCGGTCGTCCGGGGTCATGCGCGCGAGCGCGACGATCAACGGCAGGGTCACCTTGTGTTCGCGAAGATCGAGTCCCGACGGTTTTCCCGTCACAGCCTCGGGCTCCGTGTAATCGAGCAGGTCATCGGTGATCTGGAAGGCCATGCCGAGCAGCATGCCGAACCGGGCCAGCGCCTGGCGGAAAGCGTCAGGGGCAGCGAGCGCGCCGACCTCGCAGGCGCCCGACAGCAGCGAGGCGGTCTTGGCGCGAATCAGGGCGTCGTATTCCCCCTCGCCGTATGCGAGCTTGTCGAGGGCCTCGAGCTGGCGCATCTCGCCGACCGTCATCTCGTTGGTGACGCGCGCCAGCACGCGCAACGCCTCATGATCGTCGAATCGCACCAGCTCGATGATGGCGCGAGAGTAGAGATAATCACCCATAATCACGGCGATCTGGTGTGAGAACAGCGCGTTGATCGTCGGCAAGCCGCGGCGCAGCACGGAATGGTCCACCGAATCGTCGTGCACCAGGGTGGCGAGATGGATCAGCTCGACGATTGCCGCCAACGTCACGGCACGTTCGTCATTGCATCCGGCGGCCTTGTTACTGAGAAGCAACAACGTCGGCCGGAACAATTTCCCCTTCATTTGTAACAGGTGATCGTTCACTTCACTGACGATGGGGAAATCGGCGGCAATCACGCGGCGCAACTCTCCGACGACCTGCTCGAGCTCGCCTGCGACGGGGCGCTGGACATCGAGCAGGCTCACACGAGCGACCTGTTGACTCACGTTATTTCGCCTTGGCCAGCGCTTTGACGCGCTGTTCGGCGTCGAGGAAGCGGATGTCGACCGCAAAGACGCGGCCGTAAAGATCGCGCGCATCGGCCTTCTTGCCCTGCTGCTCCAGCGCACGGCCCAGCCAGTACAGCACGCCTAAGCGCTCCTGATCACCGGATGCGGGGAGATCCAACCCGCGGCGCAGGATCGATTCCGCGACGCCGTAAGCGCCCTTCTCGAAGAAGCAGACTCCAAGCATCTCCGAGGTGCGCAGCTTGCCTTCAGGCGCACGCAGCGCTTTTTGCAGCTCCGCGATCGCCTCGTCCAACAGGCCCATCTCCTTGAATGCGACGCCCAGATCGTAGTGCGACTGGAAATCGGTTTCGTCGATGTTCTCGTCGATTCCCTGCTTGAAGCGCGCCAGCATGTCGTGAAAGTCCTGCTCTTCATCGCCGGTGGGCTCCTCATCGGCGACGGTCATCCGCGTGTCTTTCGCCGGCGAACCCTCATCTTCCTCGTCGCTGAGCATCGAGCCAAGATCAACGAAGTCGCCGTCCAGTGTCGCTTCGTCGCGGACTTTCATTTTCGCGTCTTTCGCCTTGACTTTGCCTTCCGGCTTGGACGGCGCGACGGAGGGCGCGAGCATCGAGAGCGCGGCCTTGGCGCGCTCGTTCTTGGGATCATGCTCTGCGACGCGTGCGTACACCGCGCGTGCTTTGTCGGGGAGGTCTGAGCGCAGCAACGCGTCCGCAAGCTCGATGTACGCGTCGACCAGCTTTGCTTTGTCTCCCGCTTTGAACGAGTACTCGACGGCCTTTTGACGATGGCGCACGCTGTTGGGGTCGAGGTGCAGGACCTCGTCCACGAGATCGCGCGCCTGGGCGAGATTGCCGGCGCTTTCCCATCCGGTCGTCGCCAGGTCCAGCTCTTCGATGCCGCGGTCGCGCTCGCCCTGCTCGATGAGCGCCTCGCCCAACGCCTGGTGGGCTTCGGGATCATCCGGATTGTCCGCAACGTGAGATTCGAGCTCCTCGATGCCCGGTGCAGCCGGCGTCTCCTCGATGTTCGAGAACACGAGCGAGCCCGTTTGATCGCCTTGCGTGTGAATCTCATCGATTCCCAGATCGATGAATCCCGAACGCCGTCCCGGCGCGATCGACGTGTCATCCTCGGTCTGAATGAACCCCGGCTTCACGGGCTTATCGTCGATGTCATGCGCGGCGTCGGTCACCGAGCTCTCGAAATCGGGTTCGAGCTCGAGCGGCGGCACCTCGACGACAGTTTTTCGCTTGCCCGGCCCCGATGCCTGAGTTGGCGCAGACGGCCGCTTCGGGACGAAGGGTTTCACGCGCGGCGGCTCGGGAGCCGGCTTGCCCGCCGGCGCACGGCCGAGGGGCTTCATCTTTGGCGGGGGCGCGGGTTTTTTCGTCTCCCGAGGGGGCGCGACGTCGATGTTGCCTTCCAACACCAAGTCCGCGTCCTCCAGACCCGGCACGACATCCTCGGCTGCGGCCTCGTCGGTGACCGTCGGCTCGAGCTCCGCCATCGATTCGAGCTGCAAATCGGCGGGGTTCAGCTCTTCGCGAATGGATGGCGTCTTCGGCGCGGTGGAACTCATCTGGCCGAAGTCGGCGTGCGTGGTCTCCAGGCCCTCGAGCATCCCACCCGTACCCACCGCCGGCGCTTCGTCGATCAGGCTCGTCGTCTCGATCTGGAGTGATTCGTCGGGCTCGGGCACGACTTCTTCGATCAACCGCTCCGCCACCGGAGGAGGAGTAGGAGCAGCGGGCTTAGCGGGCGGAGCAGGAGGAGCTTTGGCACCGCGCGGCTCGTCGAGGTCGAGAAAAACCAGGCTCGATGTTTTGCGTTTGCCCGATTTCAACACGTCATCGTCTGCATGGGGCGCCGACTTCGGTGCCGCCGTGCTGACACGCGATCCAGCGGCCGAGGCGCGCTTGCCAGGATCGGCGCCGTACATCTTGAGGTGCTCGGCCAGCATCTCCCGCAGACTCTCGCTCTCGGGCGAGATGTCCGTGAACTCCTTCAACGCCGCAAACGCATGCTCGATTTTGCCCACCTTCTGCATCCGTTCGGCATACTCGACGAAATTTTGCTTCGCCTCGCCGATGAACCCCTTGGCCGCGTAGAGCTTCGCCAGCTTCAGGTAGGTCGCCTGCCGCGCCGGCGCGTTGCGCAGCACCTTGTTGCACATCGCGATGGCGTTGTTGTGAAAACCCAGCTCGGCGTATTTGTCGACTGCCTGGTCGTAATAGTCGGCCGCCTGGCCGGGATCCTTGAGCTTGATGAACAGGTCGCCGATGCGGTTGTAAATCGAGAGGTCGGGGTTCGCTTCCCCTTCCCCTTCGGACTGCTGGTTGTTGAGCGCATCGAGCCAGATCTCGATCGCCCTCTTCGGGTCCTTAGCCTCGAGACCCTTGGCTTTTTCTTTGAGCTGCTCGAGCTTCGACATGGGAGCACTAAGATATCGGGGCCATCCGGGGCGGACAAGCCGAACCCGCTGTCCAGACGGCGCTTACGACGTTGGCCCCCAGCCAATACGCGATCTCCCGCCAGTCGTCCACGGCCGCAACGACGAGGTCGGCGACGCAGCCTGTCGCGATTTGACCACGGTCCGCCGCCAGCCCGAGCGCGGCGGCGGCATTGATCGTCACCGCCGTCACAGTTTCGGCGTGACGTAGCCCAAGTTGCGAGACACCGAGTGCCATGACGAGCGGCAAGCTCATGGTCGGCGAGGTTCCTGGGTTGTAGTCGGTCGCAAGAGCGACCGCGGCGCCGGCCTCGATCAGGCGCCGAGCGGGTGCCTGCGACTTCTTCCCCAGGAAGATCATGGTCGCGGGCAACAAGACTGCCACCGTCGCGCTGCCGGCAAGTGCGGCGATCCCCCGGTCCGAAATACTGGCGAGATGATCGGCGGACAGCGCTCCTAGCTCGACCGCGAGCTCGGCGCCACCTGAACCCTCGAGCTCGTCGGCGTGCAACTTCACCGCGAGACCATGGGTCCGCGCGGCGCTGAGGATTTGGCGGCTCTCGGCGGGACTGAACACTCCGGGCTCGCAGAAGACGTCGCAGCTCCTCGCCAGACCTTCGCGTGCGACGGCGGGGATCATTTCCTCACACAAGAGCTGCACGTAGGCAGCGCGATTACCGCGGTATTCGGGTGGGACCTCATGCGCGCCGAGGAACGTCGGCACCAGCGTCGCCGGAAGATCGTCAGCCACTCGCCGGATCACCCGAAGCTGTTTCAGCTCCGCTTCCAGCTCGAGTCCGTAGCCTGACTTCACCTCGATCGTCGTTGCGCCGTGCGCCAATAACTGGCCGAGTCGTGCCCGGGTGAGGGCCTCGAGCTCGCCGGCCGAACGAGCGCGGACATCGCGCACCGATTGCAGAATGCCGCCGCCCGCCGCGGCGATCGCCTTATAGTCTACGCCCAGCGCGCGGCGTTCGTGATCATCGAGCCGCGGCGCGCCGAATACGGCGTGCGTATGACAGTCGATGAATCCGGGAAACATGACGCCGCTGACCTCGACGACTTGTCCGGACGAGGCGGGCGCCTCAGAACGCGGACCGACCCAGGCGATGCGCTCGCCGTCGATGAGAACAGCCGCATCGCGCAGCACTTCGACATCGGCCATCTCGCGCCCGCGTCGCGCGCGCGCAGGACCACGGCAGGTGACCACCTGGCGCGCGCCGACGAGCAGCGTCTTCAGTCGAGATTCTCACGCATGGGAAGACGGATATGATGGCGACGCGCCGTCTCGATGGCTTCCGGATAGCCGGCATCGGCATGACGCGCGACTCCCAGACCGGGATCGTTCGTCAGCACTCGCTCGAGCCGCTTCCCCGCTGCCGGCGTGCCATCAGCGACGATCACCTGCCCCGCGTGCAGTGAGTTGCCGATGCCGACACCGCCGCCGTGGTGGAACGAGACCCACGACGCTCCGGACGCGGTATTGAGTAACGCGTTCAGGATCGCCCAGTCGGCGATGGCGTCGGAACCGTCGCGCATCGCTTCCGTCTCGCGAAACGGCGAGGCGACCGATCCGGTATCGAGATGATCGCGCCCGATCACGATCGGCGCCGACAGCTCCCCGCGTCGCACCAGATCGTTCAACGCGACGCCAAAGCGCGCGCGCTCCCCCTGACCCAGCCAACAGATGCGCGCGGGCAATCCCTGAAATGCCACGCGCTCTTGGGCCAATGTGATCCAGCGACGCAGATGCTTGTTGTCCGGAAAGAGCTCCAGCACCAGCTCGTCGGTGCGCCGGAGATCGGCGGCATCTCCGGAGAGGGCGACCCAGCGAAACGGCCCCTTCCCCTCGCAGAACAGCGGTCGGATGTACTCCGGTACGAAACCGGGGATCGCGAACGCGTCGGTCACACCGGCGTCACGCGCCTCGGTGCGGATGTTGTTGCCGTAGTCGAACGTGACGGCGCCGGCAGCCTGGAAGGCGAGCATCGCTCGCACGTGCACCGCGATGCTCTCGCGCGCTCGGCGCACGTACTCGTCCGGGGAAGTGCGCCGCAATTCGGCGGCGGCGGTGAGCGTCAAGCCGGCGGGGATATACCCGCTCAGCGGATCGTGCGCCGACGTTTGGTCCGTCACCACGTCGGGCCGGAAGCCGCGCCGAACCAGCTCGGGCAACACGTCGGCGCAGTTTCCAACCAGCCCGATGGAGACAGCGGTTCCGCGTCGCCGAGCGTCCTCGCACCACGCGAGCGCCTCATCGATCGAAGCAGTCGAGCGATCGAGATAGCGGGTCTCGAGACGACGCTGCACGCGCGCGGGATCGACTTCCACGGCGAGACAAATCCCCTCGTTCATCGTGGCGGCCAGCGGCTGGGCGCCGCCCATGCCGCCCAATCCACCGGTAAGAACGATTCTGCCGCGCAGCGATTCTTGAAACCTGGCTTTGGCAACTGCGCCAAACGTCTCGTACGTACCCTGGAGGATGCCTTGAGTCCCGATGTAGATCCACGAACCCGCCGTCATCTGACCGTACATGATCAGCCCGCGGCGCTCGAGGTCGCGAAACACTTCCCACGTCGCGAAGCGGCCCACGAGGTTTGCGTTTGCGATCAGCACGCGCGGCGCATCGGCGTGCGTCGTAAAGACACCGACGGGTTTGCCCGACTGCACGATCAGCGTCTCCTCGTCGCCGAGCGTCTGCAAGGTGCGACAGATCGCGTCGAACGACGGCCAATCCCGCGCGGCCTTCCCAGTGCCACCGTAAACGACGAGGTCCTGCGGCCGCTCCGCGACGTCGGGGTCGAGATTGTTCATGAGCATTCGCAGCGCGGCTTCCTGCACCCACCCTTTGCACGACTTCGTCGACCCGCGCGGCGCGCGAATCGTGCGCGACGAGGAACGCGTCACGGCGCAAACCTGCCCGCACGGATATGCGCCGCGACCGTTTCGATATCCGTGGTGAGAGGCCGGTCGGTCGCCAGCGCCGCCGAATCCTGACGGACGGCGGCATACAGGCGCGCCACCGCCTTCGCCGGGCGCAACGGCTTCAGGTATTCGAGCCCCTGCGCGCCCGCCAGCAGCTCGATGGCGATGACGCGCTCCGCGTTGCCGAGGATGCGCTGCGCCTTCCACGCCGCGCTCATCCCCATGGGCACGATGTCCTCCTGATTTCCTTCCGTGGGGATCGACTGAACACTCGCCGGTGTCGCCAGGATACGACAATCGGCGACAAGGGCCGCCGCGGCGATTTGCGCGGTCATGAACCCCGATTCCAGGCCCGGATCCCGCGCCAGAAAGGCCGGCAGTCCGGATGACAGATCGGGATTCACCACACGCTCCAACCGCCGTTCCGCGAGACCCGCCAAGGTGGTGAGCGAGATGGCGATTACGTCAAGCGCGAGCGCAATGGGCTGGCCATGGAAGTTCCCACCCGAGATCACGTCATCCCCGAACACCAGCGGGTTATCCGTCGCCGCGTTCAGTTCCGTCGTCACCAGCCGCTCGGCGAACGCCAGGCCCTCCCCGACGGCGCCGAGCACCTGCGGGGTGCAGCGCAACGAATAGGCGTCCTGCACTCTGGGATCGTTCTCGCGATGCGATTCACGGATCTCGCTATCGGCGAGCAGGTCTCGGAGTAAGGCGGCGGATCGCTGTTGCCACGGATGCGGGCGGGCGTCGTGGATGCGCGCGTCGAACGGATCGGGGGTGCCGCGCACCGCCTCGAGGCTCATCGCAGCGGCCGCGTGCGCCGCGCGCCACAGCATCCAGGCGTCGCTGACCAACAGCGCCGCCAGACCGGTCTGGGCCTGCGTCCCGTTCACGAAGGCAAGCCCCTCTTTCGCCTCGAGCGTGACCGGCTTCAAACCCTGCGCCGTCAGCGTTCGTCCGTCGTCCCCCTCGCCGATCATCGCCAGCGCAAGGTGAGAGAGCGGCGCGAGATCACCGGAGGCGCCCACGCTCCCCTGGGACGGGACCCGCGGGTGAACGCCGCGGTTCAGCATCTCGATGAGCAGCTCGGGCAGCACGGGGCGCACGCCGCTGGTGCCGCGCATCAGCACGTTGGCACGGAGCACCATCATCGCGCGCACGGCATCGACGCTCAGTGGATCGCCGACGCCGGATGCGTGGCTGCGGATCAGATTGAGCTGGAGCTGCCGAGCTTGTTCGGGCGGGATACGGACGTGGGCGAGTTTTCCAAAGCCGGTGTTCACGCCGTAGATCGTCTGGCCGCGCGCCACGGCAGCCTCGACTACCCTCCGCGACTCCGCGACGGCCTTGAGCATTCTCGGGTCGAGCGCAACGGACACGTTGCGCCGCGCGACGGCGACGACGTCATCGATGGAGAGCGACCGGCCGTCGAGTGTGACTGACCCCGCCATGGGGACCAAAGCTAAGGCGCCGGAGTGGCTATTGACACTCCGGCGCCTTGTCTTCGTTGCCGCTATTTCGACCCTGGAACGACCGAGCCGGTTGGCAGCGATGTCGTGAGGCCGGCTCGCATCAGGAGCTCGGGATTCCCGATGTCCGTCTGGAAGCTCCAGTCGAAAATCAGATAGTCTCGCCCGACGTGCGTGATTCGCAAGGCGCCGTAACGGAGTGTCGTGCCTTCAATGATCTGGAAGACGTAGCCGTAGCCGGGTACCGCCTGGATCATGTTCCGCGAGTAGCCGGAGGCTGGCGCGAAGTCGATCGACGTCAGATCGGCGATCGGGCTCGTACCGTAGACCTGCATGCTGGTGCCGCTGAATCCGGGAACCAGCCACAGCGTGGAATCCGTCGGATCGCGGTGGACCCAGAAGTCGACGGAGCTGCCGTGCCCATCGACGACCAGCCCAAGCTCGGACGTTTGGGCGAGGCCGTCGCCGTTGACGTCCTGCCAGAAGCGGAAGCCGGACTGCGCGCCGTTCGCTTCAATTGCGTACACGAGCGTATTGCGGGCGTCGGGACGTGGCGTGTCCTGGTGCAGCGGCGACCAGAGACTCTCGTACCCTTCGCGGCTTACCGCCGAGACTCCGAAGCACTGCGGCACACCATTCGTCAAGGCGCTCGCGAGGAATTCGGGCGCGACGGTCGTGCCTTCCAGTAGCCAGTTGGTGTCGCAGAGACCTGTATCGAGGTTGTACGCGGTACTGTAGATGCGATACCACTTGAAGCGCGTCGGCGCGCTGGCGTAGGAGGTGTCATCCCACTGAAGATGGATTGCCCCGTTCAACGAGATCGAGGACAACCACGCCGGCGCGACGAGCTGCAGCCGCTCGTCAACGGTGATCGCGTTGCTGTACCCGCTTTCGCCACCATTCGCGTCGACGGCAGTAACGACGTACTGCAGGTCGGGCACGCCATTGTCGTGGAAGGTGTTCGACGTCGTTGCGCCCCGCAGTCCAAACGCGGCGCTGGTGGAGGCGCGCGAGTAAACGCGATAGTTGGCAAGATTAGCATCGGTGACGTCATCCCAGATGAGCAGGATTCCGAGCGGGCGATTGGGATCGCCGCTCGGCTCGAGCTGGTAGGCCAGATTCGCTGGCGTCGACGGACCGCCTCCTGGAGCGACCAACTCGCTCCGGCAAGCAACCGCGACCAGCACCAACAACGACAAGAGGTAGCGCATGGGAGCCTCGGACGGAGGTTGCCCCGGGTGTACGCACGCGCTATGCCTCAAGCGAAGTACTGAATTCTTCGTGAGTTAGCGCAGCGTTCCGAGTTGGATTGTCTCCGCGAGAGGACAGCGATCAGCGCACGTAGGTGCGTTGATCGTAGTCGAATTTGATGTCGGGCTGATCGGTGAGGGTGATGTTGAAGGCAAAGGAGAGATTCCCAGTACTCGTCTTGCCGAAGACGAAGCTCGCACGCCAGCGCCGCAGGTCGCGCTGCAGGCTCACGGCGTGATACGCAAACTGGCGCGTGACCAGATCGTAGGATGTGCCCCAATTTGCCGTCCAGTTGCGCGTCGGGCTGAAAGTCAGCTGCATCGTCGCGGTCTGCTGGCCGGCGAGATGACGTGTGGCTGCCGTCGTATCGCCGCGGTTGCGTGAGCTCGAGAACTGAACGGTGAGAGAAAAGTTTCCGCCGGCTCCTCCGCCTATGCCTCCTGCACCATACGGTGACCCGAACGGTTCACGTGAGGCGCCCTGATAGCGACGGAACTCGTTGGCGCGGGGTCCTCCTGAAAGCTGTTGACCGGTCGTGTCGGTCGCCGGCTTGGGTGCCACCGCGCGCGGGCGCAGGCCGAGTAATCGCCCGAGCCCAGCGATCGTGTTTGGACCGATCGAGAACGAAGCCGAAACGTTCTGCAGGAATGGATCGAAGTGGGCCGAATCGGTCCCGACCTGGCCTCTCCACAGATCGTGCACGATGCTCACCTGAAATCCGGGCAGCAGGTCCGACAAGAACGTGTTGCTGAGCGACGGGGTCTGCCATCCGACGCGGTGGGGCTGCTTCGCCTGCTCAAAGTTATAGCTGATGCCACTCGTGCTGATGCTCAACAGGCGAATCTTGCGCGGTTCTTTCTCAGCGGCGGTATCGCCGGCGGGTGGCTTCAGCTTGGCCTCGAAGTTCTGCGACAGCCCGATGCTGATGGTCTGCTGTGGATCGCTGCGCGCATTCAGCGCCCGCCCGGTCGGATCGACGACCCGGGCGAATTCCTCCGGAACTCGTGCCCCTGGCGCATACTGATAGCTGATCTGCGGCGATATCGTATGCCGGATGCGCGAGAGCG
>Ga0099830_10001732_pt1 | contig 11242 bp, 9 predicted proteins | sample CZO8metaG_4_FD_79337 | JGI IMG/M metagenome (GOLD analysis project Ga0099830, IMG submission 79337) | Vadose zone soil microbial communities from the Eel River Critical Zone Observatory, Northern California, USA - CZOApr15con2H3.8 metaG | ecosystem: Environmental > Terrestrial > Soil > Vadose...
ATATTCTTTGCCCCGGCGGCTTCGAGCATTTCTCCCGCGGAATCGCCCATGTCCTGGATCATGGCCCGTTCGTTCTCGCCATCCGACATGTGGATCTTCAACACTGGAATGCCGTAAACATCTTTAACATTCGGATCGATCTCGACAAAGTTGTCCCAGCGCGGCAGGACTTCGCCGAAGCCGGTAAGGTCGAACGAGACGCGGGGCTCGAGAATCGCTTTCTTGTAGGATGCCCCGAACCCGTCGGCCTCCCAGTTGAAGTCGAGGCTTGATCCGCCCTCGTAACCGTATCCGCGGATGAATTTCTTGTGAGGCGGCTGACCCTTCAGGTTGCGGAAGCGAGCGACATAAATTCCGACAGGCTTTACCGGACCCCCACGCGATGGCTTCTCGCCGAGAGCAGGGAAGTCGCCGTTGCCGCCTCCGCTTCTCACGTGTGCGGTTAGATAGTGGCCGAGAACGCCGCTGGAATTGCCCAGCCCGTTGGGATACTGCGTGGTGGCCGAGTTGAAAAGAATTCGCACGGACTCCTGCGCCTGCGCGCAGAGGATCACCACCCGAGCAAGAACTTCGTGCGGCTGGCGCGTGTTTCGGTCGATGTAGAGGACGCCCCGCGCGCGGTTTCGATCGGGGTCCATCAGGACTTTGTGGACCATGGCATTTGAAATGAGCGTGCAGTTGCCGGTAGCAATGGCGTCCGCTACCGTCGTGAATGCCGAATTGAAATAGGAATGCGTGACACAGCCGCGTTCGCAGGGTCCGCAGTAATGGCAGGGCCCGCGGCCATTGAGCGGACGCGTCAGGTTGGCGGAACGCGCCAGCGTGGCGGTGCGGCCGAGCTTCTCCTTGACGCGATCGCGAAAAAGAGATTCCTGGCACGTGAGCGGCATGGGCGGCTGGAATTGGCCGTCGGGAAGGTGTTCCAGCCCTTCCGCCATGCCGGTGACGCCAACGTATTTCTCCACCAGATCGTAATAGGGAGCGAGATCGCTGTATCCGAGCGGCCAATCTTCGCCGTAACCGTCCTGCGAGGCGGATTTGAAATCCGCGTCGCAGAAACGCAAACTCACGCGCCCCCAGACGTTCGTGCGGCCGCCGGTCATCCGCAGGCGGCCCATCCAATCGAAAGGCTTATCTTTGGGCGTTGTGTAAGGTTCCTCGAGATCATTGACGAACCAGTCGTAGTTGTACTCGCTGCAGACGTCGAACTTCGATTGAATGGGACGCGTCTTCCGCACGATTTCCGGCGCGAGATTGCGGTATTTCAATTTGAATGCAGGTTTGTGTTCGGAGAAATTGGCATCGGCTTGGGGGCGTCCAGCCTCCAGCAGCGCGACTTTCAGGCCCGCCTCCGCCAGGCGCTTGCAGGTCCAGCCGCCGGACGCGCCGGAGCCCACCACCAGGACATCGAGGCTCGGATTGCTTTTCGAAGGCATCGGGTCGTCGGATGATGAAAGCGAATCCTAACAAGCGGGAGCAAGCTGGTCAAAGAAAGAGAATGATCCGTAGGCAGGAACGCGATTGTGGACGGTCGGCGCGAGTGATAACATCGCCGTTCGGTCCGATCCATAGTGGGGTTTGTCGTGCGCAATGCAGACGAAACGATTGGCCAAAGGCTGACTCGGCGCCAAATGGTGGAGAAGTTGCTCGCCGGAATGGCTGCCGGAGCAGCGTGGCCGCTGATTGCATCTTCGCATCCCATTCATCAGCATTTAAAGAACGGCGCGGCGCTCGACCGTGCAGCAGCAGCGCAGACAGCTGCATCCTGGAAACCCCTGTTTCTGAATCAGCAGCAGAACGAGACGCTCGTGGCACTTTCAGAGAGCATTGTTCCGGGATCGGCCCAGGCACAGGTAAACCGGTTCATCGACCTGCTGTTAAGCGTCGACACAACCGAGAACCAGAAAAAATTTGTCGCCTCGCTTGCGGCCGTCGAAAATGAGGCGCAGAAACGATTCGGACGCGGTTTCCATCAACTGACAGTGAGCGATAGAGAATCGCTACTCACGAGCTTCTCCAAGGAAGAAGCGACCCGGGATCACGTCAGCCCTTTGAAGGACTGGATCACCGTAGCTTATTACTCCTCCGAGGAAGGCATGCGCGAACTGGGCTGGACCGAAAATCGGGCCTTCAGAACTTTCCCGGGATGCGAGCACGAATCGCACTGAGCGTTGCCAACACGCCTGATGAAGTGCGAACCGTTTGGCTGAACACATTCGCCGAGCCAGGGGAACCATTCTTGGAAACAACCGCGGATGTATGGTCAATTCTGACCATTCACTCCGTCCATTAGTATATGCACCGAGAGTGAGAATCACCGCGATTGAATTGCGCATCTAACCAGAGGTGAAAGAGCCTGAGACGTCAATCTTCGCGGAGCAATATAGGGTGGTTGCCGTCGAGGGCGACCGTTTGGTCGTCCGAGGAATTCTCAGCGGGCAGGTGTTGACGATTATCAATCCCGCGCCCGATATCCCGCTCAGTCAGCTCGACTTTCCGCCGGGAAAGTTAATCGCCCTGACCGACCCTTCTACCTCGCCTCCGAACTAGGACTGTCCGTCCGCGCATGTTGGTCAATTTTGACCAGCCCGCAAGTCACTTTCGTTAAATACTGACACAGACAAGTTTTTTCAAAGCGGCGCCGATATTAACTGAGGGTTCATCTGAAGAAGTGACCTCGTTACAGTACCTGTTCTCACCAACTTAAGGACAAATGTCTCTACCAAGCACAGTGTTTCCCAGCGGGGTCCTGGAAATTGTTGGCCCGCGAACTCCGGTGCTGGATGCGGTGTCAGTGGCTCGCCCACGATCGCACTCCAAGCCATCCCTGCCCAGCCGGATCGCGGTGATCGGGAACTACCTTCCGCGGCAGTGTGGCATTGCCACATTTACCACCGATCTGTGCGCAGCCATTTCAGCAGAGTACGGTAACGCCAGACTGTTGGCGCTGCCGGTGAACGACACCGAACAAGGGTATGACTATCCCGCCCGGGTGAGATGGTCGCTTGCCCAGGACGACGTGAAGTCGTATCAGGACGCGGCGGAATTCCTGAACTTCAACAATATCGACATGGTTTGCCTGCAGCACGAATATGGAATCTTTGGCGGTCCGGCCGGGAGCTATATCCTGCATTTGTTGCGGGGCCTGAAGATGCCCGTGGTGACTACTCTGCACACGGTTCTTCGCCAGCCAAATCCTGACCAAATGATGGTCATGGAAGAGATTGCGGAGCTCTCAGACCGCATCATTGTCATGAGCCAGCTCTCGTCCCAGTTTTTGCAAGAAGTCTTCAAGGTGCCCAGCAGCAAGATCGACATGGTGCCGCACGGCGTTCCAGACCTGCCATTCCTGGATCCCAACTTCTATAAGGACCGGTTCGGCGTGGAAGGGAAAGCGGTGTTGCTCACGTTCGGCCTGCTATCACCGAACAAAGGAATTGAAAACGTGATTCAGGCCCTGCCCCAGATCTTGTCGAAACACAAAAACGTCGTCTACCTGGTTGCAGGTGCGACCCACCCGCACATCCTCCGTCGCGAAGGGGACAAGTATCGAGCCAGCTTGCAGGCTTTGGCGAAGGAATTGGGAGTGGAATCGCAAGTGATCTTCCACGACCGTTTCGTCAGCCCTGAGGAAATGGCGGAGTTCATTGGAGCGGCCGATATCTACATCACTCCCTATCGGCATGAAGCGCAGGTGGTTTCCGGAACGCTGGCCTATGCACTGGGGGCGGGTAAAGCGATCATCTCCACTCCCTATTGGCACGCACTTGAATTGTTAGACGGCCGTCGCGGCGCGTTGGTTCCCTTCCAGGATCCCGGCGCAATCACGCAAAAGACAATCGAACTTCTGGATACGCCGGCGCTGCGCCATGCCATGCGCAAACGCGCCTACCTGTTCGCGCGCGATATGGTCTGGAAAAAAGCCGCACAGGGTTACATGGAGAGTTTTGCCCGGGTTCGCAGCGACCGCAGGGAAACTCCCCGCGTTCAGTTCTCGGCTCGTGCGGCCCAGAAATTGCTGAATCAGCTGCCCGACCTAAAACTCAATCACGTCAATGCGCTCACCGACGACACTGGAATGCTGCAGCACTCGATCTTTACGATCCCGAACCGCGGAGAGGGACATACCACCGACGACAATGCTCGCGCACTCATTCTGGCAGTGTTGCTGGAGCAGTTGGATGGCAAAGAGCTCGCGAAACCCGACTCGGCGGTCCGAGGTTTCGCTACCCGAGAATCGGCGTTCCGGTATTTGGCGTTCCTGGAGCATGCCTTCAATCCCGTGAAGGGCAGATTCAAAAACTTTCTCGGCTACGATCGCCGGTGGAACGAAGCTGATGGCTCCGAAGATTGTCATGGGCGCGCATTGTGGGCGCTTGGAACTGTCTTGGGAAGATCAAAAGATCAGGGATTGAAGGGTGCTGCCGGGCGTTTGTTTGAGTTTTCCCTCTCCGCAGCTATCGAATTCAGCAGCCCTCGTGCCTGGGCCTATACCATGCTCGGAATTCAGGAATACCTCGACGCGTATCCTGGGGACCGCGATGCCCAGAGAGTAAGATGCGCACTCGCGAAGCGCCTGCTCGAAATGTACGGTGCGGTCCGTAGCCCGGATTGGAAGTGGTTTGAAGATGTTCTGGCCTATGGAAACGCGCGCTTGCCCCAGGCCATGTTACTGGTGGGCCCAGCTTGCTCGGACGAGCGCATGGTTTCCGCAGGCCTCGAAGCACTGGATTGGTTGTTGACACAGCAACGCTGCGAGATTAACGGTCACTTCGTACCGATCGGGTCGCAAGGCTTCTATCGCAAGGGCGGTGAAAAGGCCCGATTCGATCAACAGCCGATTGAAGCCGCGGGCGTGGTTTCTGCGTGCCTGCAAGCGTACCGCGCCACTGGCGATCGGCGCTGGCACCGCGAAGCCTGGTCGGCCTTCAACTGGTTTCTGGGCGACAACGATCTGCAACTGCCTCTTTATGACTCCGTAACCGGCGGTTGCCGGGACGGCTTGCATCCCGACCGCGCCAATGAAAACCAGGGTGCAGAATCCACGCTTTCGTTTCTGATGGCGCTGCTGGAGATGCGCTCCCTGCAAGGACATGAACAGATGGAAATCCCCTCGTGACTATCAACGAAACTATACTCGCGAATCTAACGGGCAGTCGCTACGACTCACTACTCCTTCGGCATCCTTCCAACCCGATCCTGACGAGTAAGGACTGGCCCTACTCCATTAATAGTGTGTTCAATCCGGGCGCGACGTTACTCGCGGATGGAACGACCCTGCTCCTTTGCCGCGTGGAGGATCGGCGCGGGCTGTCGCATCTATGCGCAGCGCGCTCTCGCAACGGCGTCGATGGATGGCAGATCGATAGCCAACCGACATTGATGCCTAGCCCGAAGGAATATCCCGAGGAGATCTGGGGCATTGAGGATCCTCGCATCACTTTCGTACCGGAATTGGATCAGTACGTAGTCACTTACACATCCTATTCGCGCGGTGGCCCGGGAGTCTCCCTGGCTCTGACCAAAGACTTCCGAAGTTTTGAGCGCTACGGCGTGATCATGCCGCCGGACGACAAAGATAGCGCTCTTCTGCCCCGGAGAATCGATGGGTACTGGGCGCTGATTCATCGGCCGGCAACGAATCTCGGAGCGCACATATGGATTTCCTACTCTCCGGACCTGCGTCATTGGGGCAGGCACAGGCTGATGTTGGAAGCGCGCCGCGGTGCCTGGTGGGACGCAAACAAAATTGGCTTGTCGCCGCCGCCCATCGAGACTTCCAGAGGATGGCTCGTGCTCTACCACGGGGTACGGCACACGCCGTCGGGCTGTCTATATCGATTGGGCTTGGCCCTGTTTGACCTCGAGAATCCGGAAAAGTGTCTGCGGCGAGGGGATTCGTGGATCTTTGGACCGGAGGCGGAGTACGAGTGCCACGGCGACGTCGACGATGTCGTGTTCCCGTGCGGATACACGATGGACCCCGATGGCGACACGGTCAACTTCTACTATGGCGCTGCCGATTGCTCCATTGCCCTGGCTCGGGGCAGCATTCGTTCGCTATTGGACTGGCTGGATGCCAATGGAAGTTGTGAGCGCAGGCAGCGAGCGGAGGATTTATGAAACCACTGCTCTGGGTTTTCCAGTTTGCCTTCGGGTGCCATCACCAACTGAGTGGGGTGTTCACGATCCAGAAACGGACGTACCGGGTCTGCCTGGAGTGTGGAGAGGAAGTCGAGTATTCCTGGGCCCTGATGCATTCCCTGCCTTCGAGCGTTGTCGCGGTAGAACCACATTCGACACGCGAACTACCGGTGATTTGATCCGGTCGGGCAGCGTCCTCTCAGGCTCAATCTCCACGGGTGAGCTATGTTGCTCAGACACGAATCGCACGAACTGTCATTCTTAGGCGTACTGAAGTATCTCGAGGGGAGCAACGACTAGCTGATTCGTAGCTCCCATTCTTAGGTTGCTGCGGGGTGAGATCCCCGTCCGTTTACATCTAAGCGACCACATCCAGCCGATTGGCACTCTTCATCCGTGTGAGAGCCGCGACACCTGCGGTGAACACGATTCGACCCTAAAAGCGCTCGAACGTACAAATTCAGGCCAACACCTCAGGGCGGATGAGAGGCGTTAGCCCTCGAAACAAGAAAGGTGAAAAGCCATGCCTTTAATTCAACTCCTGGAAGTTCTCGTCGTGGTGGGTGTTCTTCTGTGGCTGGTGAATCGCTTCATTCCAATGCAGGGCACGATCAAATCAATTTTGAACGGCGTCGTGGTGATCGCTGTGGTTCTGTGGATCATGAACGCTTTCGGGCTCTTTCAGTCCCTCTCCCGGATCCACGTTGGAACATGAAGCAGGGCGTCAAGGAAACCAGTCCAGAACGCTGAACGCGCCTACTCAAGATCGATACAAAGCAACACGGCAGACCTCTGCCTCGAAGGAGACACTTTGAACACTAAGCTCTTGTTAGCCGCCACAATCATCCTTAGTTTGAGCGCGTTTGCTCAAACTAATTCTGAAACACCCCGGGTCATCGAACCGATGAGTTCGACACCCACCTTTCGCGTAAACGTAGTCAGCCGCAACGTGCAGGCTGTCAACTACCAGCATCGCAGCGGAGCCACCAAGATAGACTTCGCGGGCACCGACCTGATGCCCGGGGCCAACGGCCAAGCCAAAGTGGAAAGCAAGAAGGGCTACATCGAAATCGAGGTGGAATTTGGCAATTTGCAAAACCCCACGACTTTCGGCACGGAATACCTGACCTACATCTTGTGGGCAATTTCGCCCGAGGGCCGGGCGATCAACCTAGGCGAAATACTAGTGGGCGAGAACCACCGCAGCAAGGTGGACGTGACCACCGATCTCCAAGCCTTCGCTCTGGTCGTAACGGCGGAACCTTATTACGCCGTGCGCCAGCCCAGCAACGTCGTGGTGATCGAAAATGTAGTTCGCAAAGACACTAAGGGAACTACCGAAGCACTCAATACCAAACATGACTTTCTCGAACGCGGCGGCTACATTCCCACCGGGTACAAGTTTGACCCCGTGGTTCTGAACACCAAGTTGCCGTTGGAATTCTTCGAAGCGCGGAACGCACTCCGCATCGCTCAATCTGAGGGTGCCAAGAGATATGCCAGCGACAGCTATCAGCGTGCCGTTCAGTTAATGAACAACGCCGATGAATATGCCGTGCAAAAGAACCCTCCCAGGAAAGAGCTGATCGCAGTCTCCCGGGAAGCCGTACAAACTGCCGAAGATGCACGGGCAATCGCAGTGAAGAGAATGGACGAAGAGCGCTTGGTGAACGAACGCCAGGATTCGGCGGATGCACAGGCGAAATCGCAAGGGCAGGCTGATGACGCGATTCGGCAGAAAGAGCAAGCCCAGTCCGACACCGCGAAAGCTCAAGCGGCAAAGGCTCAGGCCGAATCGGATGCGGCCAAGGCACAATCCGACATGGCCGCCAATCAAGCAGCATCTGCAGCGGCGGTCAGCGCGGCTCAGGCCGATGCCGACCAATCCCGTTTAGCTGCACAGCTGGCCCAGTCGGACGTGCAACAGGCAGAAACAGACAAAGCAGCCATGCGCACCCGCTTGTCAGAGCAGTTGAACACCATTCTTGAGACTCGCGACAGTGCGCGCGGCCTCATCGTCAGCATGTCCGATGTGTTGTTTGACACCGGAAAATACTCGTTGAAGCCCGGTGCACGGGAGAAGCTGGCGAAAGTCGCCGGTATTCTGCTTGCCTATCCTGGACTCAACATTGAAGTCGGCGGCTACACCGACAATGTGGGCGGCGATGCAATGAATCAAACACTGTCTGAGAATCGGGCCGGTTCCGTACGCGATTACCTGGTGAATCAGGGAGTAGCGACCAATTCGGTTTCAGCCAAAGGTTTCGGTAACAGCTTGCCCGTAGCAACTAACGAGAATTCCACCGGCCGGCAGCAGAACCGGAGAGTTGAACTTCTCGTATCCGGCGAAGCCATCGGCAACCCGGTGAATGCGACGACCGGAAGCTTGCGCTAGAGCAAGCGTACGTACCCAGCACTAACGGAGGTAGGACCTATGAAACTAATTAGAATCACCAGCACAGGAATTCTGTCATTGCTTCTCGGAATTGCGGCTCCCGCTTATGCGCAGCACGAACAGCAGGGCGAAAAGCAAGACCACTCAGCACAGAAACAAAGCAACCACGAGCAAGCCAAACCTCAACACCAGCATGCTCAGCAGCAACGGCAGTCAGATCAGAAGGAACAGCAGCCGCAGCACGCCCAACAGCAGCAGAAACAGGATCAGAGCAACCGGCAGGCGCACGCCCAGCAACAGCAGAAGCAGGATCAGAATAACCGGCAACAGCACGCCCAACAGCAGCAGAAACAGGATCAGAACAACCGTCAACAGCACGCTCAACAGCAGCAGCGGCAGGACCAGACCCGGCAGACGCAGCGCGCCCAGCAGACGCGAAGCAATCAACAACCACAGCGCACCCAAGAACAGCATCGTGTCCAGCAGACCGCCTGGCAGCAGCATGGCTCACAACACTGGGAATCCGATCACCGCACCTGGCAACAACGGGGTGGCTACCACGGCTATCGCATCCCTGACGACCGCTTCCGCGGATACTTTGGGTCGAACCATGGATTCCGCATTTACGGCCTGCCCTTCCTGGTTGTAGGCGGATATCCACGCTTCCAATACGAAGGGTATTGGTTCAGTGCTGTAGACCCATGGCCGGAGTACTGGGGGAACGATTGGTATGACAACGACGAAGTCTATGTCAGCTATGTCGACAACGGCTACTACCTGTACAACCGCAGGTATCCCGGCGTCGGTATTGCAATCAATATCTCAATGTAATGGTCGATCGGGTGCAGTCTCGGGAGAGGCTGCACGCGATCGTGACATTCCTGTGTGAAGACAGGAAAGTGAGGAGCAAAACATGCTTGGAACTATATTGATCGTGATCTTGATTCTTGCGCTTTTTGGCGCCCTGCCACGGTGGTCGCACAGCCGGAGTTGGGGTTATGCCCCGACCGGAGGAGTGGGACTTATCCTTCTCGTCGTCGTGATTCTCCTGGTTCTTGGGCGCATCTGAGCCATGGGCCGCCTTACAACATTTCCGGGCAACATAGCTAAGGGTTGGCGCCTACTTTCCGTCCGCGCGGCGGCACTTCTTCTCGTCGTGCTGATGTGCAGCGGCGGTTTGTACGCATACTCCGTTCTGACGCACGAGCAAATCGTAGACCTGGCATGGACCGATCAGATCCGGCCCCTCCTGCTCAAACGATATCCGGGACTGACGGAAGACCAGATCAAGGAAGCGCATGCCTACGCCTATGGAGGCGCCGTCATCCAGGATCTCGGCTACTACCCATTCGGCAGCAGGGAGTTCAGCAACCTGGTGCATTACGTCCGCAGCGGAGACTTCGTACTGGAGCTTCTGCTCGAAAGCCAGGATGCGAACGAATACGCCTTCGCCCTGGGCGCCCTCTCGCACTATGCGGCGGACATTGCCGGCCACCCGGCCGTCAACGAGGCCGTCGCGATTGAGTATCCGAAGCTACGAGCGAAGTTTGGCAATTCGGTCCGGTATGCCGAGGACAAGACGGCGCATTTGAAAACCGAGTTCGGGTTCGACACGGTGCAGGTCGCGAAGAATCGTTATGCGTCCGAGCAGTACCACGATTTCATCGGATTTAAAGTGTCCAAGGACCTCTTGGAACGGGCCTTTCCGGTCGTATACGGAGTGGAGTTGAAAGATGTGCTCACCCACGAGGATCTCGCCATCGGCTCGTATCGTTTTGCGGTGAGCGAGATGATTCCGCGAATGACCCAGGTCGCGCTGCAAATCCACAAGAAAGAGTTGATGCGCGAGACGCCTAATTTTGCGAAGCAGAAGTTCCTCTATCGTCTTTCCCGCTCCAATTATGAAAAGGAGTGGGGAAAGGACTACGTGAAGCCGGGTGTGGGCACGCGGATTTTGTCCACGCTCTTGCGATTCATGCCGAAAATTGGTCCCTTCAACGGGTTGGCGTTCAATAACCCAACTCCGCAAACCGAGGACCTGTATATCAAGAGCATCAATACTACCGTCGATCAATACCGCATCTTTCTCGAACAGTGCGCACTGACACGCTGGTGCTGCCCAACTGCGATTTTGACAGCGGCAAGCCGACCAAGGCAGCAGAATACTCCCTTACCGACGACTCCTATGCAAAGTTGCTGGGTCAGCTGTCAGAGCGGAAGTTCGACCGTACCTCGCCGGACCTGCGCGCTAACATTCTCGACTATTATTCTGATCTCTCTGTCCTGATTGCGACGAAGAAGGACGAGGACGATTGGAAAACCGTACTGAGTCAGCTGGACCAGTTGAGGGCCATGACTCCGGCGCCGACGGTGGCGAGCAGCCCTGCACAGTGAGAAGCCGCACGCCGACCCGGGATCATCCGGCATCGGCGTGTGGATTAAGCGTTCGCGCGCAACAGTCGACAGCACAGTCTGAGCTTGGCGCATGCCCCTTCCGAAGTTCTGCACAGTCTAATATCCTGATGACCGCTCAAATTTCTCCGTTATGCCCGACAACCGCAATACTCAGGCCGCTTGGAGTTATCACAACGCGACAAAGCATTCCTATGCCAGTATTCGCGCCAACCAACATTTCCTGGACTTCGCCAACCAGCCCTTGCCGTTCAAGATCTACCCCACTCTTGAGCCTTCGCGCTTGCCAGG
>Ga0099830_10001738_pt1 | contig 11231 bp, 9 predicted proteins | sample CZO8metaG_4_FD_79337 | JGI IMG/M metagenome (GOLD analysis project Ga0099830, IMG submission 79337) | Vadose zone soil microbial communities from the Eel River Critical Zone Observatory, Northern California, USA - CZOApr15con2H3.8 metaG | ecosystem: Environmental > Terrestrial > Soil > Vadose...
CTCTAAGTGAGTAAATAAGTTGAACCACGGCGATTACGGGCCGGAAAATTGAAGAACTTCGATCGAAGCCGGCGTGCGCTGCGTTTGGGCGCGGCTCTGCTGCTTTTGCTCCCGGCGCTTCCGGCCCGCGCAGCCGGTCACAAGTCCGAGGCCTGGGCACGCTCGCAGTTTTCCACCGCAGAGCGCATGCGCGAGGCGCTGAACGGACGGCCAGCCGCCGAGCGCACCCGCCGTGAATATCAGCGCGTGATTACCGCCTATCGCCGCGTCTACTATGGCGCGCCGACATCCACCAAAGCCGATTCCAGCGTGGTCGCCGTGGCCGAATTGTTAGCGGAGATGGGTCGGCGCTTCGATAGCAACGCCACGTTGCGTGCGGCTGTCGGTCAGTACGAGTTCTTGCGCCGCGAATATCCGGGCAGCAAGTACCGCTTTGATGCCTTGTTTACAATTGGCGAAATCTACAAAGACGATCTCGATGATCCCGCCCGCGCCAGGGCCGTATTCGACGAGTTCCTGCGGCGGTATCCACGGAACCACCTCGCGGAGCAGGCGCGCCAGGCGCTCGCCGCACCGGTGCAGCAGGCTGGCCTGAGATCCAAGGACCAGAGCGACTCCACTGACTCTGCCAAGGAAAGTCCGGCGGGGGAGAGTTCCGGCACCGAGTCCCCTAGTACGCCGGAAGCAAAGAGTACCAAGCTCCCCCGCGTCACGGGCATCCGCCATTGGTCCACGCCGGATTACACGCGCGTGGCGATTGACCTCGAGCAGGACATCAAGTACGAATCCCAGCGCATTGAGCATCCCAACCGCATTTTCTTCGATCTTCTTGATACTAGGCTCACCTCCACACTGGTAGGCAAAACCCTCGACGTGGATGATGGGCTCCTGAAGAAGATCCGCATAGCGCAGTTCCAGCCTGAAAAAACGCGCGTGGTGCTGGAAGTGGATGACCTTTCCCAGTACGACGCTTTCCTGCTGTCCAATCCATCGCGGCTGATCATTGATATTCACGGCAAGCAGGTGGCAAAGGGGACACCAGCCAAGCAAATGGTGCCCAGTATTCAGGCCAAGGAGGAAGCGGTCAGGGCCAGCCCGATTCCAGCTGCGGGCACCTCGGAAAAACTTTCTTCCGATACCTCGGGGGCTAAAGCTTCCTCCGACAAAAAGCCCGATTCTGCAGCACTGAAGCGGTGCGCCAACCAAAATGTAAAGTCGTCGCATGCGTGTGCAATCAAGTTGGAAGCATCCGCAGGCGTGTCGAAACCAGAGCCGGCGGTTCTGGCCAAGGCAGAAAGTAAGAAACCCATCCAGCCCGTAACACTGTCCAGCAGCACTGCTCCGAAGAAGACGATCGTCGAAGCAGACGATGAAAATGACGACGTAGTGGCGAAGCTGGAGCCGCCGGAAATCAAGCCGGCTAGCAGGACTACAGCTACACCAGTTTCGGCTTCTTCCGCGTTAACTCCGCCGGACCGGGTGGTTTCACCAGATCGGGCATTACCAGGTCAGGCTTCATCAGGTCAGGCTTTATCAGGTCACAGCAGGCGCCGCTCGGCGAAGGGCAAGCGCAAATCGACCTCTTCGGAACCGGATGTCCACGAAGCCAAACCAACCGCAACGGGTGACCGTTCGCTGATCCGCGCTCTGGGATTGAAGATCGGCAAGATCGTGATTGATCCCGGCCACGGTGGTCACGATACCGGCACCATTGGTCCCCGTGGTCTCGAGGAGAAAGACCTGGTGCTCGATGTTGGCCACCGCCTCGGCAAGCTGTTGGACACGCGGCTCGGAGCTGATGTGGTTTTCACGCGCAAGGACGATACGTTTGTTCCGCTGGAGACACGGACGGCCATTGCCAATCAAGAGCAGGCGGACCTGTTCGTTTCCATCCACGCCAACTCTAGCGACGATCCTGACGCCCGTGGGGTGGAGACTTACTACCTGAACTTCACCTCTTCTCGGGACGCGTTGGAAGTGGCGGCGCGCGAAAACGCGGTCTCGGAAAAGTCCATCCACGAACTTCAGGATCTGGTGAAAAAGATCGCTTTGAAAGACAAGATCGAAGAGTCGCACGAGTTTGCCGCAGATGTGCAGCGTTCCCTGCACAGCGGCTTGGCAGCGAAAAGTCCCGGAATCCGCGACCGCGGCGTCAGGAAAGCGCCGTTCATCGTGCTCATCGGGGCCAACATGCCCTCAATCCTGGCTGAGATCTCTTTCGTGAGCAATCCCGGCGACGAACGCAGATTGCGGACCGCCGAATACCGGCAACGCATCGCCGAATCGCTCTACCGTGGGATCGCGAAGTACGTCAGCGGGCTAAGCGGCGTGAAAGTCGCCAGCAAGATTGATAAGGGCGCCGGCCAGTAAGAAAAACCAGCCACCGATTTCACGGATAAAAAACGGATAAAAAAGAGTTCCCATTCTGAGTGGGCTTTCGCAAAGAACCTCCTTACTTTCGAGATTGGAAATGCAAGTCCGTTCGGCCTGCGTGAGCAGGCCCTTCGGACCCCGCAACCCCCCGGGATAACAATTTGATCTGAGTGCCCTTCTGGAAACTTTCCCCGCCGGCCTGTAGTCTAGTGAGAAGAGGGTGTGCTTTCTCGCTGGCCCTCGCTTTGCTCTCATGAGATTCCCTAGGCCGATCTCCGTTCTGCTGGCGTTGTTGATACTCGTGGCTTCCGCTTTGGGGGTCGAGAGTTCGTCCGCGCCGACGAACGCTAAAACCAGCTCAGTCGCTAGCGAGGGCGACGGCGCCACACAAGCGATTCTTCCCAAACAGTTCGCTGGATGGCAGGTCTTAGGCTCGGTGCAGACGAGCAAAGATGCCGCGGCTGCGGACTCTGCAAACGCCGCCTTGCTCAAGGAATACGGTTTCAGCGATTTCGCGTCCGCGACTTACGCCCGCGATGACGGGCGCAAGCTCACGCTAAAGACGGCGCGCTTCGGCGATGCCAGCGGCGCCTACGGCGCCTTCACTTACTACAAGATGCCCCAGATGCTCACGGAGAAAATCGGCGATCAGGGCGCGTCGCTTAACGAACGCGTGCTGTTTTACCGCGGCAATGTCCTGGTGGATGCGGTATTCGACAAGCTCACCGCCATGTCCGCGGCGGAATTGCGTGAGCTAGCCGGGCTTCTACCTCTGCCGCCGGGTAGTACGCGCAATCTGCCCGGCTTGCCCGCGTACTTGCCGCACCCTGGCTATGTGAAGAACACGGCCAAATACGTGGTGGGACCGGTTGGGCTGCAAAAGGTCAGCGCCCCACTTCCCGCCCAACTGGTGGACTTCAGGGCGGGCGCCGAGGTCGTATTGGGTACGTACGACACCTCCGGCGGCGAAGCCACGTTAATGCTGATCTCGTATCCGACCCCGCAAATCGCAGCGGAACATCTGCGCGGCATCGAGGCGGCTCGCCAGCCGAGCGCACAACAGCAACCCGGTAGTCCGACGGTCGCGGACGCAGTTCCGTTCTACGCGAAACGCACCGGCCCGATCTTAGTGGTGGGGAGCGGTCCGCTTTCGCAGAGCGAGGGTAGGTCGCTGCTCGCTTCCGTGAATTACGACGCCGAAGTCACCTGGAACGAGAACACCTACACCACCAAGAAGGACAATCTCGCAAACCTGCTGGTGAACATCATCCTGCTGTGCTTCATTCTGATCGGATTTTCGCTGATTGCAGGCGTTGCCTTCGGCGGCATTCGCATCTTCGTCAAACGTATCCTGCCGGGAAGGGTATTTGATCGCCCCGAAGATATGGGATTCATCTCCCTGCATCTGTCGGAGGGGATGGCTGAACCCACCGATTCCAAGGTAAGTTCTTCAATCAAAGCGGTTTAAGGCTGATCGACCGCTTTTTGCCTCACCCTGGGCCACTTGCGAGGAGTGTTAACCCATTTCGTAAGTTACTGAAAATAAACGTATTTATTTCCCAAAAAATCCTTGACACCCCGCTTTTTCGGCTCATAAGATTTCGCCAGAAAGTTTCGACGGTTTAGCACTCCGTTGGAACTATTCTCCCTTGAAGAAGAGGCCACCCACGTTGCCGGGTGGCCTTTTCGTTTGCACAGCCCGTCCGATCGATTGCTGGTAATCTCTGTTTTCCTCACAACGTTGGTCCGTTATAGTTCGTATCTGATGCAGGAGCAGTGAGGAGGAGTTATGTTCTGCGATGGATGCGGCACAGTTTTACAAATGGGTCAGCGCTTCTGCAGTCGATGCGGGAAGGAAATCGCCGGAGCGACGGTCGTAGGCTATCCGCAACGCAGCCGGGTGCGGGAACATATTCGCCTGTTGGGCATCCTGTGGCTGGCGCTCTCCGCGCTCAATGCCGTAGGAGGAGTGGTCTTGTACATCCTCGCCAACACTCTGTTCGTTCACCTGCCTGAGATGAGTGGAGAACGAGCGGCAACCGCATGGCTGCATCCATTCCTGAGTTTCATCGGGATCGTCGTGATCGTGAAAGCCGCAGCGGGATTCCTGGCGGGCTGGGGCTTGCTGCAGCGTGAACCTTGGGCGCGCATGTTGACCATCGTTCTCGCCTTCCTGGCGCTTTTCAGTATCCCGTTCGGGACCGCGCTCGGCATTTACACGCTCTGGGTTCTGCTGCCGGCCGAGTCTGATCAGGAGTACCAAGAACACGTCCAGAGAGCTAGCGCGGCGTGACCTGGGTTGACTCAGGCAAAGGAAAAGGGCCCGACGTTGTGCGTCCGGCCCTATTCCGCAACTGAGGGTCAAGTCTAGGCGGCAGTCGGTCGCGCGATTCGATGATAATTCTTAACTGCTTTTTCAATTCCGGCTGTGGCTTTCCTCAAGTCCTCCAAATTCATCGCGGGATGGAACTCGAGATGTGCGTTGAAAGCAAGGAACCAAGGCTCGGCAACGGCCGGAATTTGCGAGGTTTCCTTCAGGTCAAAAAAGATGAACCCGGTTCTCTTGCCGTTCTCCTCAGCAAAATAGGCTGCCTCAGGCTTCAGGTCAGCGAGAATTGATTCAATCGTCTTGGGCAAACTGCCATCAGTGATCGCGGTATTGCCTGCCTCAACGGGGATTGAAACCTTGAGCAAACAGCGCATGAAACACCTCCACGGCGGAGTCTAGCTCTTGATAAGTGATATCGTCAATTTGTGCAGAGAGTTCCTGAGAGGGCGATTCGCAGCACCCTTTACGCTTCCTACGCCCGCATTTAGAATCGAACTCAAGCCGACGTAGCTCAGTTGGTAGAGCAGCCGATTCGTAATCGGCAGGTCATCGGTTCAAGTCCGATCGTCGGCTCCATTTCCTTTCAAATCAACGCGCGATCAGGTGGCTGAAGCCGAATTGGTAACAAAACTTCTGCGCTTGAGCCAGCGGTGCCCGGAAATCGTGCCATCCGTTGAGTTCTGCACCGTTTGCCCTCTTTGCAGGCTTGGGAAGCCCCTGCCCCGGATGGCTGAAAAATGCACGAAAACATCCTCGCCTGACCGACGGCTAATGAAGCCGTAGCCTTTCGCCTCATTGGACCACTTTACTGTGTTCCTTGTTCCATAAGTGTGTACTGATGTTCCCTTTTATCGAGCGGCGAGCGTAGCATCACACCTGTACGTTAGACCGAATCGTCGTGAGCAGCTTTCGCCTCATCAGCCAGTAACGTGCACAAATTTCTTCCGACTCCCTCCAGCGTCCTGCGTGCGATCGCCATGAATCATCGTGGCCGTGAAGCCATCCCTCACCAGTTCCTTAGCTAAGCTAGCCGTTGCGTGCCGCGCTTGGTAGGGTACTCCGAAGAAGCGGTGCTCAACGACTCTCGTTACCTCCAAGCACCTCTAGAATCTAGCCGTCGCACCCTGGACGTATTGGAGGCCCTCGGTATGCCGTTGACAAGCAACGGGGTTCGGCGTAGGCTGAAAGGTGAGTGAGCGCTTCTTCTCCTCTTTCAGATCTCCTGGACTAAGTCAGTTCATCTGAAGTACTCCCCTCTTAGCCCACGCCAATCGGGAGGTTGACCATGTTCGATCCCAATGTCTCCAGACACCCGAAGCCCAACACTCTCGCCAGCCCAAGAACCACTCCTGCAAAAGTGGTCCCGATGTCCGACACAGTCCCATTACACGATCAAATACGAGAGCGGGCCCATCAGCTATATGAAACCCGTGGTCGTGAGAACGGTAAAGACGAGCAGGACTGGCTCAGAGCCGAACAGGAAATCCTCAGCGCGCATCGGTAGAGATATCCATGAACTGCTTAGAGTGCAAGGATCTCGACCGAGCTTTTCAGTCGAGGCTCGCCAAGTACATTGAAGCCCGTACCGCAGCGTTCTATCGGGTCAGCACTGAACTTGCGGCCAAGAAAAATGTTGATATGGAGCGCGCTAAGACCGACCTGCAAGAGCACCAGTCGGCGTGCCGCTTCACCGCCAAGGTGAGGCGCTTGGGCCAAGTATGGCCAGACGCGGTCCAACTCTTCTGAGGTGGTCGAGGGCGGCAAGAATTCCTGGCTGAGCTAGACGGAAGGAAATTAGGCCAGGACCGGTACAGATCCTTCATCTTCGCTACTAGCCGCTGACGCTGTCTTTTTAGAATGTTTGTTACGAACGGATTCCACCCGGTGTTGGGCGCCCATGTTGGCAGAGCTGGAGTCCGCTTCCGGCCCTTTTCGTGATAAGGCGTATGATCGTGGTCATGATAGATGCTAATTACATTTCGGAACGCCTCGCCAGCTTAAAGGGAGAAATGAGCGATCTCCGCGTTGCGAATGCGCGGTATTGGAGCCGACAAGGGCATACTGCGCTGGACAAGTCTGCTAGCGCTTTAAGACTGGAGCGTTTGCTGCAGATCAAACAGGAATTGGCGGATCTGATGAAACGCTGTGCATAAACTTTCAGCCCAGGGTCTACACTGTCATCAGGCTTTTTGGAAGATGGCACATGAAAAGACAGTACCTGCACCTCTCCGTTCATGCCTGTGACAAATGTAAGGGACCGGTTGTGTCAGGCTCCCTCGCAGTCCGCGAGAATGAAATATCGAAAGAGACCGATATAAGGCAGATAGGAGCGGTTTGCTTATCGTGCGGGCATCGGCAAAGCACAATGACTGGGCCTGGCATTCTCCGTCAGTTTCCGCCAATCGAATGGGAATCAGTGAATCTCATTGATGCATCCCATTTTGCGACCGCAACAACCGATCGTGCTTCGGACACGGAAGTAGGCTAAACTAACTGGATGAGTGATAAGTTCAAGCAGGTGACGGCTCTCCTTAAAGAGCTGCTAAGTCTGAACAAGGCAGAGATTGCTTCCACGGCCCCAAACGCGGAAGAGGTCACAGGCCGGAAGTCCAAACGGAAGACAATTAGGCAAGCACTCGTACAAGCTCTGTCTGTTCGCGACACCTAAGCATTTCCTTACGCCCTGCCCGTGTCTCTTGGCAAGCCCTCTTGGTTTTCGCTTCGTCGCGCTCGCGGAGCACACGTTCCACGCGGAACCGATGTCAGCAGTATTGTTGAGGCCACCTGAGCGATACCTTCGCCGAGGGAACCGGCGCTGGTTGACAAACCTACCGCATGAGACTAGAGTGGTAATTGAGCGAGCAGCTCTTCTCACTCTTTCAGGTCTCCTGAACTAAGTCAGCCCATCTGAAGTTTTCCTTTCTTAGATTACCAAATCAATCGATGGAGGTTGATCATGTTTGCTCGCAATGTCTCTCTACGCTTGAAGCCAAACACTCTGAGCGAGTTCACGCGGATTTTCGATAAGGAAGTCATTCCCATGCTGCGGAAGCAAAAGGGATTCCAGGACGAAATCACATTCGCTGCCCAGGGAGGGCTGGATGTGGTCGCAATCAGTCTTTGGGATACCAAGGAGCACGCGGAAGCCTACAACACAGCCGGCTACCCCGAAGTGCTCAAGACCCTGGACAAAGTATTGGACGGCTCTCCCAAGGTGCGAACCTCGGATGTGATTAGTTCCACCATTCACCAGGCCGCCGGCGTCGCGTCCGCCTAAGACGGTGCTCGTCAAAGGGCTGGGGTGGCTACGTGCGCCGCCCCTTTTTCCAAGATACGTTCACCCCGGAGATGCCTATGACTGCAAAAGTTCAAGTCGGAACTGTTCTGATCGAGGAGCGGCCCGCCCTAGCCCAGGTTCTTGGGCTGGAGAGTGAGCCTTACTCGGGGAGCTGGAGCGTGGTGAAAGCTCTAAATGGCTTCGCCCTTGATCGCAAGATTCATGCCGCCGGATGGAACTTCTTTTTCATGGCGGCGGAAGTAAAGGTGATGTTCTTTGGTGCTCTTGGAGCGAAGAAGATCAATAACGCCTTGAAGCGAATTTTGGCGAAGGTGAGGCAGCAAAATTTCAATTGCCTCGAAGTGACTGGGATCGTTGCGAAGCGATTTCTGGGCGTGCCCTATGCTACCGTTTCGGCACACTCGCGGCATATCCAACAGAGCTGCTTGCTGGATGGCATCCAACAACGGCGGACGGACCAGAACGACACGGAGTGGGCTCGGGGTTGATGTCCGGCGCAATTTATACCAGGCTCGAGAAGATCATGCCGAGGTGTTCTCGATGCCAGACCAATTGCACAGCGATTGGAGATCAAGAGGATGAAGGTCCTTTCTGATTACGGTATGACTGAAATCGTTGTCATTCTTCTTGTAGTCGGCTGTGCTACTTTTTCCGCGGTGGTGTACCTTTTTCGCTAGCGGATCGGCTTGCCCGAGACGCTTCGCGTTTGTCGAGACGACCGAGGCAAGCGAGGCCGACAAAGCATGCCTGGCCTTGAGTGGAAGCGACTTGGGTGGATGCGCGCTGCGAGTCAACGAGGCAAAGGCGAAGCGATAGTAGCCTGCAGCGCATGGTTTGCTCGGAATCGAGTTCTGAAAACCAAGAGACGAAAGGTGTGCTCCATGACTGGGTCAGACCTCTGTATCGCGGCGGTAGTAACCATGATGTTCGTGGCCGGGATTGCCTTAGTCATACGGGCGGCTCGCCATCAATCGATGGTACGGAAACGATGGGGCATCTCTCATGGCTGAAGCCGCGCGATAAACGGTTCAAGCTCGTGCGATTCAAGCTTGGTAACAATCTTGGTAACAACCGTGGTAAGAAGTGCGTATTTTGCTTAACTTTGATGGTCGGGAAACCGCTAAATACAAGCCTTTGGGCTATTTGAACAGCAACCGGCAGGTCATCGGAGTCCGATCGTCGGCTCCACGTTTTCCACGACATTTCCACCGCGAGCGCAGCAAAGTTGCTGCATAAGATTCCCCGGTGGCACTAGTTTCCTATTGCCAACCGCGAGTTACCTTCTGGATAATACGCGCTGAGAGCCCCTACAACCGTGTACCGATACAGTCGAGCGGACCTGCTTCGTATCCTTCGGCTGACGGCGCGTCAGTTGGCAGCTTGGGAAAAGGCCGGACTGGTAGCCGCCGCCGAGAGCTACTCGTTTTTCGATCTCCTGCAAATTAAGAAAGTGCGCGACCTGTGCGCCCGCAAGGTGCGCCCGACCGTGATCCGGCAATCGCTCGAGGCCATGCAAAAGCAGGTGGCGGGAATGGAGAACCCCCTGCTCGAGGCCGGCTCCTTCACCACGGGGCACCGCATCGCTTTCCGCCATCAAGGCAAGCTGGTCGAGCCGATTGCCGGTCAGTTCATGTTCGACTTCTCGCCTGAAGAGAAGGTCGTGGCCAGCACGCCCATAGCGACGCTGCGGCCGGAACCGATGCCGACGGATGTCGGCGAGCTTTTTGCCCGCGGCATCGCGCTCGAGGAAGATCCAAACCATCAACTGCAAGCCATCGCGACCTATGAAAAGGTGCTGGAACTCGATCCCAACCACGCCGCCGCGCACATCAACCTGGGAACGCTTTATTACAATCGGCAGGAGTATGCTCTGGCGGAAGAGCACTACCGCCGCGCCATTGCGGTGGATGCGCGCTACGCCCTGGCCTACTTCGATTTAGGCAACGTGCTCGACGAGACCGGGCGCGTGGCGGAAGCCATCCAGACGTACAACACCGCGCTGCAGCTCGCTCCCACCTACGCCGACGCTCATTACAACCTGGCGCTGGCTTATGAAAAGGTCAAAGAGCCACGCAAGGCCCTGAAGCACTGGCGCGCCTACGTGAAGCTCGACACGACCGGTCCCTGGGCGGTGCACGCGCGCAACCAGATCCAGCGCATCTTGCAGGTGGACGGTCTGAAGCTGGTGCACGGCGCCAAGCGGGACTGATCTTTATCTCCCGCCCTAACTTTCCTGAATCAGCTTGCTCACGTGAGCCCGTCTGATGCCAAAGGCCATGAGCCGTGCTGGTACATCCCGCAAAACCGGTATTCGGAAAAACAACCGAACGAACCACGGTATTGTGACCGTCCCTTGAGAGCGGAGAACACTGGCAATGATTCGCTTCTGCATTGCCGATTGCACCGCCTGAATAACCCGGGTCGGCCATTCGCGCTCCCGTTGCACCTTGGCGAGGTCTTGAGGTCGCACTCGGCCAGCCTTGAGCGGACCAGCTAATAGGTTCGCCGCCATCACCGCGTCCTGAATTGCGTAGTTGATGCCCACTCCTCCCACAGGCGACATTACGTGGGCGGCATCGCCAATTAGCAGTAATCCGGGCTTGAACCATTTTGGACAGCGGTTGGCTTCAACCGACAGCAGTGAAAATTGGTGCCAGTCAGTGAGAGATTCAACGTGTTCGGCAAACCTTGGTTCCAGTTCCACGATTGAGCAGCGGAGTGGCTCCAGTCCTGCCGCCCGCAACTCCTGGTAGCGTCCCTTGGGAAAGACGTAGCCCACCTGCCAGTAGTCAAATCTGTCGAATATTGCCAGCATTCGGCCTCTTCCGAAGCCGCCTCTGACCCGTCCAGAATCCTCCTCCGCGTCCCCCGGCAAGTGAGGGAGACGGAACCATAAGATGTCCATCGGCGGTGAAGACTTGATGGGCTCGAAACCAGCAAGATGCCGCAGCTTCGAAAATCGACCGTCTGCTCCCACGGTCAGCAGCGCGAGTACTTCGTGCCAGCCGTCGATGCCCAAATAGCGAACCCCGCGAACTACTCCCTCGTCCTCAATCAGCGCTTCCACATTCGCCACCATCCGCAAGCGAAACTCTGGATACTTCTTAGCCTCGGCGGCCAGAAACTCTAGGAACTTTGTTTGCGGAAGAAGCATGATGTAGGGGAACCGCGTCTTGAGCCTGCGAAAATCGATCGGATTGAAAGTAGTGTTGGCGGCGCGAAGAGTCGGAC